>Ga0208410_1000206_pt1 | contig 37100 bp, 17 predicted proteins | sample ETN02SmetaG_3_FD_185787 | JGI IMG/M metagenome (GOLD analysis project Ga0208410, IMG submission 185787) | Marine microbial and viral communities from oxygen minimum zone, Eastern Pacific Ocean - ETNP2014F10-02SV257 (SPAdes) (version 2) | ecosystem: Environmental > Aquatic > Marine > Oceanic ... | reverse complement strand
CTCGTCATCCTCGTCATCCTCGTCATCCTCGTCATCCTCGTCATCCTCGTCATCCTCGTCATCCTCGTCATCCTCGTCATCCTCGTCATCCTCGTCATCGTTCATGAGAGGGTCATCTCTTTCCTTCGCCACATCCATGGCGTCGTCGTCGACGGCGGCATCTTCATCGTCGAAAAGAGACGCTTTGACGCCGAGAGAAATTTTGTTCGTCGATTCGTCCACCTTGAGCACCTTAGCACGAACTCTCTCTCCCGGTTGCACGTGCGCTGCCAAGTCGCCGGAGATGCGCGCATCCGCGAACATCGAGATGTGACAGAGACCCGAAAGTCTCGTTCCGTCGAGACCGATGAAGACGCCGTAAGGTTGAACTCGGCGAACAGTGCCCATCACGATGTCTCCTTCGCTCACTCCGGAAACGTCCGCATTACTCTGCGTGGCGTCGTTTTCACGGAATGAAATTTCAACCCGTCTCTTCGCGACGTCCGCGCTCACGATTCGGCCTTCAACCAACTTTCCGGGCGGAAACTCGCCAGCCGGGTCGGCGACAAAACCATCCGCGAGATTTGAGAGCTTGCACATGGCGTCCACACGACGCGAAAGAGAGACAAAACATCCCTTCTTCGACGTCGACTTGACGTATCCCTTGACGCGTTCACCCGGGACGAGCGTCGCGATGTCTTCAATCTCGGGGTCCATCGCTTTTTTGCGCTTGTTACCGAGTCGAGACTCGCGCAGAGACAAATCAACCTCTCCATTCGACGACACGTGTAAGATGCGCACTTGAATCGCTTGGCCGACGTCGTACGATGAACACGGATCGTCTCTCAATTCATCCGCCATGTCCGTCAAGTGCACGCGACCGACGGAGTGAGATCCGAGCTGCACCATCAAACCGACGTTTTTGGCGACTCGAGTGACGATGCCTTGCACCTTGGCGCCGACGCACACGCGAGACGAGCCGGTGCCGTCATCCATGCGAAGACTTAAATCGATGCGCTTCTTGCTCGTCTTGACGCCGACGACCGACGCGCGCACGCGCACGCCGATGGAGAACCGAGAGTTGAGCGCTCGCTCGAGTTCCGCCGCCTCGCTCGACGTCTCGATCGTCGGGATAAAAGTCGTGATTCCCGGGGCGACGGTGACTTTTAATCCGTCGTGCGCGACGGCGACGACGTACGCGTCGATCTCGTCCCCGACCGACACTTGATCGAGACTGAACGCCTCTCGTCGACGCATGGACAAGTCTAATAATCCTCCGCGATCGCCCGCCAGACCGAGCACGGTAGCTTCAACCTTTGAACCCACGGATACGGATTCGAGCGGAGCGTCTTCGTCGGGACTAAACTCGCTGATGTAAAGACGACCGCGGGCATTGTTCGGAAGCGCGATCAACGCTTGAAGAGGTTGTACCTCTGAAACGACGCCGTTCACCACCGTACCGGCCGCTATTCGTCCGCCGGATTTGGTGGACGTCACCGGCACCGTCAACAAAAGCCTTCCGGCGTCCCCGGCGGGAAGTTGCGCGACGACAGCCTTGACGCGCTGCGTGGGCTTGAAACGCTCGGACGGGTCCTCGTAGGAAAAATTAAAGTGATGCACGGGCGCGAAACCAATCAGACCGTGATGCTCCGGAAGGGACAAGGCGACATACTCAGCCTTGATGAGCTCGACGTCCGCGTCGAGGCGATCGCCAACCTTGAGCTTTTTCAGGCTTTTTGCCGAAGACGTCTTGTTTCGCTTGAACACGTCTAAACCCGAACGCATGCCGAAGTCGACGACGCCCTCTCTTCTGCTCACGTCTAAGACATATCCATTCACCTGAGCGCCAGATTCGACGTTCGCGTCCTCAGGGAGCTGATGAGGCGTGACGAGACCGACGACGTTTGAGTCAAATGGAATGTCCACGAGCACTCCGTAGTCCTTGGTCTCGTTGACGGAAACGTCCAACCAAGAACCGGGTTTGAGCTTTCCAGCAGTCTTCGGGCAGATACCGACGCCTTCGGTGCCCACGTCTCGCTCGTCTAAGAAGTCCAAGTCGCTGAAAAACGACCGAATGAGCGGCGCGTCGCTCAGCGGGGACGACGTCGCCGACAACTTGAGAGAGAGCGATAATCGAGGCGTCGGAGTTGACGTGTCCACGGAAAGCACCAACGCGTTCACCGTCTTGCCGACCGGGTATGCTTCGTGTATGTCGACGGTGGCGCCGTCCGTCAGTTGCGAAGGCGGCGCCAGACCGGTGAGCCTATCCAGGAATCGAACAAAGACGCCGGCGGAGTTGGCCGACGCCACGTATCCCGGGAACACAGATCCCGGCGTGGCCGATTCCGCGGTCGAAGGAATCTTTGACTGTCGCGCGCTCTCGACGAGAGAGATTTTGCGCGACATGACGGCTCGAGTTGGTTTACTCTCGAGAACCACGAGCGGACCGATCTCGTCTCCGGGATTGAGCACGGCGCTCAAACCTTGCGCCGTCAACGGATGATCCGACAAGTGCGCGAGAGACACGACTCCGGGAGCGTTGCCCTTTTCAGTCTTAAACACCACCTCGACGTTGCCCGAGTGCGCGACGACGTGCATGACGACCGCTTTTTCCACGATCGTGCCCGGAATCACGTCCGAAGCCGAAGCCGTGACGGCCACCGACGCGCCGGCGCCGTCGAGGGCGTCGGACGCAAGCGACAGTCGTAATCGACCGGTTCCGTCCACGGACACCACAGTCACGCGAACAACCTGACCAACGCCGAACGCATCCGTCGGCTTTTGATCTCTGAGTAAACCTAAATCGCTCGTCCCGGCCAATCCTTTCAAATCTCCGTACAACGAGACAAAGACGCCGTATTCGTTGACGCCCGTCACCACGCCGTGAGTCACCGATCCCGGAATGGCGTCTTCGATGGTGGAGATGACAGCGAGGTCAGACTTGATGAGCGTTCGCTTGTGAGACACCGTCGCTCGACGGCTATTTCTGTCGACGTTGAGCACCCTAAACTTTAATTTTGCCCCGGGAACCACCTTGGACGACGTCGTTCGACCGACAATGTCGGAGACGTGCAAGGGAGGACAGAGCGCCTTGATGCCCTCGGCGAGCTTGACGATGGCGCCGTAGTGCTCGACGGCGACCACTTCACCGTTGACGAGCATGCCTGGAGTGAGTTCATCGAGAGAAAAGAAAGGTTGCGCCATGACGGAAGATTTGAGACTCACGCTCACTATGCCGTCCAACAGACGATGACCGATGACGCGCACGTTTACGCTTCGTCCAACCTTGAACTTTTTCTCCACCTTGTCCACGCGCTCGTCTGACAGTTGCGAGACGTGCGCGTAACCCACGACGCTGCGATCATCGTCCGGGACGTTGAGCGACACCCCTTGTCCCGCGTCCACTCTTTCGATTTTCGCCGTCTGAAACGTCTTGCCAAGCTTGGGCAAATTCACAGCCGAATGGTCGAGAAGATGAGGTAAAAGCGTCAAGCAGATGCGCTTTGCGGCGGAATCGACGAAGATGATTCGTGCGCGCATGCGTTGTCCGACTTTAAACGTCGAGGACACGCCTTTCGGGGCGTTGACGTGAAAGCAGTCCACCGTTCCGGAAAAGTACGTCATAAAGGACACCGACAACCCGTCCGAGAGAATTTGTTTCACCCTCGAATTCACAAGCATTCCCGGAAGCAGCGTGGAGACGTTCATCGCCGATGTTTCGTGCGCCACCGTGCTCGAGATTCGTTTCTTGTCGCTCGTGACGGTGAAGTATCCCTTGTTACCTTTGGGCGCCGACGCGATGACGACGTCGAGAATTTTCCCTTTGCGCACGTTGACATCGCTCGCGACGTTCTTCTTCGGCAAGAATCCGCTCGTGCCCTCTATGCCAAAGCTCAAGATGTACCCGTGATCTTCGACGCTCTGCACGACCGCGGGCGCGACCGCTCCCTCGGTGAGACTATCCGCGCGAATGCCCGTGCACACGCGCTCCAAGCGCAGAGACAATTCGATGCGCTTACCACCCGTCTTACCCTTCTCCAGGCTCAGCACCGCGCATCTGAGCACTTCACCGGGCGCGTAGAGCGACTCTATGCTCACGGAATCGTCCTCGTCCTCGTCCTCGCCGCCGTACTCGTCGTCCGAAGACTCCGACTCCGACTCGGACTCCGACCGTCTTCCGAGCGCATCGCTCACCTCACCGCGCGCCACCGTGCCGCGCAATCCATCCGGAAGACTCATCACCAACCCTCGAGGCGTTACCTCGGAGACGACGCCCAGAATTTTCGCCCCCGGTCGCAACGCCTTGTACTTGAGCGTCTCGACAAATTTCGCCCCTCCGACCGATGCGCGCGTGCTCGCCCCCCTGGCCGCGCGCGCGATCGCCGCGAACGGATCATCATCGTCATCATCATCGTCACCACCCCTCGATGCCCCTCCTCGACGCTTTTTCCATCCACCATCCCTCGCGTTCGCCTCGTCATCATCGTTCCCCGCGCCGCCGCCGCCGCCGCGAGGAAACGCATCGTCCTCGTCCCCGCCTCGCGGGAACGCGTCCTCGTCGGTATCGTCGCGACCGATCGCGCGACCGTCGTCGTCGTCCTCGTCGCGGGATCTCGATCCACGCGCGCGCGCCCCCATCGCGCCGTGAAGTGTCCACCGGTGGTCGACGCCGTCTCGAGCGGTCGGTCGAAACATGTCGAGTCGCGCGAACGAGAGGGGAAAAGCGCGCGCGCGCGTGAAAAGTCGTCCGTCGCGTTAAAGTTAAAAAGGAACGAATTTACGAGCGATGTCGACGAAGAGTTTCGGAACGAGCGGACGCTCGTCGACGAAGGAGGGGAGCTTTCGACCGAAGATGGAATCGGTGATGTCGTCGAGGAGGACGTCGCGACCGAGGATGGGATCGGTGACGAAGGGATCGGTGTGCGTCTTGTTCGGGTAGTAGCGCTCGTCGACGGAGATGCCGATGGAACGCAACGCGTGTGCAAACATTTTCGATTGTTCCGGAGGCGCCGATGTGTCGGCGTCGCCGTGACAGAGCATGACGGGCGGAACGATGCGCACGTTTCGTCGCACGTCGCGTTCGCGCGTGATGGACACGGGCGACGCGCGAGGGAGGGCCTCGGCGGCGCGCGCGCCGGTGAAACCAGCCTCCATGATGGACCAAAAGACGTTCTTGTACAGGCCCTGACGATGGAAGTGCTCGATGAGCGCGGCGTCGTCCGGCGCGTACACGCCGGATATTCCGATAAATCTCGAAATGGCGGCGGGCGACCACGCGTTCGGCACCGCTCGCTCGAGTCGATCCGCTCTCGTCACCCACTCAATCTGTCGAAGCAAACACGTCGCCGCGATGTGTGCGCCCGCGGATTGACCCACGACGACGACCCGTCGAGTATCGCCGCCCAGCGCGTCCAACCGCTCGAGCACCCATCCCACGCCCTTCCCGACGTCCGCGATCATGTCCCCCACGGTACCTTGCGGAAAATTTCTATAATCTAACGACGCCACGATGACGCCTCGTCTCGCCAAACGTTGCGCCAAGAGCGCGCCCCACGCCTTGTATCCGATGATCCACATGCCGCCGGTGACGAAAATCACCACCGGTCGTCTCTCGTCGGCGGCGTCGGCGGCGTCTTCCTTTCCCTCACCGTCCTTTTCCACGCCGCTCGTCGACGCCTCATCGCTCGGCCTCGCACCGCGAGCGCCATCCTTCTCCCCCGGATCCGCGGTGACGCGTCGTCGGCGCTCCCGCCTCGCCGCGCTCGCGCCCGGCGGAAAGTATAAATCTAAAAAGTTTCGTCCGCACCCGCCGTAACACACCCCTCGCGTCACGTTTTCATCCGTCGCGTACGTCCACGCGACGCGTAAGAAGGCCGGTGACAACACGATGGAGTACACGGTCAATCCCGCGAGCTTGAAGACCCAGGAGACGGTGGAATAGCGCGCCAACCGAATCGTCAATCGCGCCCCGGTCACCAGTCTCCGCGCGCACGCTCGCGGCCGTCTCGCGACCGACGCGAGGACGAGGACGACGAACGCCGCGGAGAAAAGACGCGACATGACGTCGTTCGTCGTTCGCGCCCCGCGGAGACGACGACGCGCGTCCACGACGGGGCGGCACCGGTCAAAGAGTGAGGGGCGATTCTTTGAAATCGCCACGTGGCGACGCGCGTGGACGACGGAGACGGCGATGGAGACGGCGACGGAGACGGACGCGGCGACTCTGACGACGACGAGCGTCATCGAGCGCGCGATCGAGCGCGTCGCGGACGCGCTGGGCGCGTCGACGCGAACCTTGGTGGTGGTTTTCGTGACGTGCGCGGTGGGCGCGGTGGTGGCGCGGATGATGACGACGACGACGACGCGCGCGCGCGACGACGCGTCGCCGATGGGCGCGAACGATAGGTACAGAGACGCGCGCGCGCGCGCGCTGGAACGGCGCGAGGAGGCGCTTCGAGAGGCGTCGGTATCGTCGCGTCTATTGAATCGAGACGAACGCGACGAGGCGGCGGTGGCGAAAAGACTGGCGGAGATCGACGCCAAGGCGGCGCGATTGGGCGTCGGCGCGCGAGGGAGAGGTCAGAGATTGGGGGGTGGGACCGGATCGAGCTCGGGACGTCCGGAGTGGAATCCACTGATGGGTGGGTCGGAGTCTCGAGGGTATCGACCGAGTCCGCGCGCGCGTCCCGGGGGCGGCGGGTGAGCGCGGTAAAGTCGCGAGCGGAAAAGAAGATTTTTTCGTTCGCGGCGCCGTGCCTCACGCGTGCGTCCACGCGCGCGCGTTCGTTTGCGGTTGTTTCAAGCGGGGGAACGACGTGACGTCGACGAGCGAACGATTCGTTCTCAGAGTCTGTTCGTCGACCGATTCCGTTTCCCGATTTTTCGTTTCGAGCCGCCGCCGAGACGACACGACATTGTAAAAAATAATACATGAACTCCAATAAAAATACTACTGATGAATCTACGGCTGTTGCCGACGGCGTCACGACTCACTCGTGGCTCTCCCTGTCCGGCTGCGCGATTGCCAAATTTTCAAAGTCAACGTCCGAGGAGCGGGGGTGCTCGACGAGAAAGAGGTGAAAGCAGCCGACGCCTTCGTCGGTGGGGACGCCTTCGTCCTCGCGGACGTCGATGACGGCGTCACCTTTGTTTTCGTTGTCGTCGTCGTCGCGCGACGCTCTCGACGGCGCGCGAGAGCGCACGTGCGCGACGTAAAAATCGGGTCGCGGGACTTCGTCTTGGCTCAACCCGAGGGACGCGATTCTACCGGCGATTGAACTCGTGGTGCCCTCGAACATGGCTTCCCAATCGCGCAAGAAGTGCGTGTTGAACGGATTTAAATCCGGTCGAGCTCGAAGCAACACGATGAGTCCGAGGATGATGAGGAAATCTAAAATCTCTCCCAACAAGTATCGCAACCATCGGCGGTTTGGCGAGAGCGCCTCGCCGAGCGAGGTGATGATTTTCCCGGAGATGAACCAAAACACGAGCGCTTGCGTGCGTCTAAAGATGCTCTCCTTGGCCTCCACGAGCGCGCCCGCCATCGCGCCTTCTCCGGTGTTCTGCGCGTGCTGAACCATCAACGCCTGAAGCCGCAACGACTTGAGATTGTGCGTCGCGTTGGCGATGATATTGGCGAACGCTCCCGGATAGGCGAGATAAAAACCAATCATGATGAATCCCTGCGACATAAACCGAGTCATGATGTTCATAGAGAACAAGCCAACGTACATCGAGCTCGCGACGAACATCTCCCATCTCTCCATCCTTCGCTTCGTGATGAGCCAGCCGGACGAAATCACCAACCACGTGCAGAAAAACGTCGCCTGGTTGAGCGAGAGGAAGAAGATGAATAATACGCTCTCGACGTTGGACCCGTTCGGAGCGTTGAATCGCTCGTTTACCAGTGGTAATCCCTCCGACGTCTTCGACGCGTTCACCCAGAACCGATTCGCGGCGAACAACCACGCCAATCGAGTCAGCATTTGTAACAAAAGCAAACCGTGGAGCCACGTCACGCGCTCCCTATGCCTCCACAGATACGCCGACGTCGCGGCGGCGCCGATGATCCACACGATGAGGAATCCCATGAACACGCGCGCCGAGAATCGATACTCGGAACTCACGTGATCGCCTCCCGGATTCGTTTGCACCACCGTCGCCACCACCGTTACCACGGCGTTCTCGTCGCACGACAACACCGAAAACATCGTGCGCGCCCCGCCGACGACGCGCGCCGTCTCGCTCCCCGGCGTCATTCGCATCGCCACGCACCCCTTCCGACCGACGTACACCGTCGTGATCGTGTCTTCGCACGCCACCGCACCCGTACCCGCGGCCTCTATCGGACTCCCCACGACGCCAAGCGGGCACGACAGCGCCCAGACGTTTGCGTTCGCCGGTTCGACGTCGCGCGTTCGCACTCGAACTTCACCACCGCTCAAAAACCCAAACCGCGCCACCTCCACCGACGCCGTCGCCGGTATTTCCGTGCGTAACGTCTCGCGCACCGTCGTCACCAATCCCTCGCACGGCGTCGCGAAGAGAAAGAAGAATACCGACGCGAGGGAAAAGAATGACGCGCGCGTCGTCGCCGCGCCGACCGAGACAAAGTCCCCGATCCTCCTCCCGACGCTCTCCCGCGAACGACGACGACGACGCGACGACGAGCACCGCCCCACGGTCACGTCTCGATCCATCGTTCACGCGTCGCGTCGAACGAATGAATCACAATGAATGAATGAATGAATGAATGAATGAATGAATGAATGACGCAATCGATGACTCGACGCCTTCGTCGACGCGACGATCGACCGAGAGACCGGGACACCGCGAGACCGATCGAGGCGTCGATCGAGGCGTCGATCTTTCGTTCGCGCGCGCTCCTCGTCTCCCGTTCGTCCTTGTCGCGCGTGGACCTCGGAGTGCCGTCGCGTCGGTCGGTCGTCACGTCACTTCACCGCGCGCGCGCGTTGAACCTCCGAGGCGTCGAAAAGTAGGGGATGGCGTCGACGTCGACGTCGATCTCGACCTCGACCTCGACCTTCGCGCGCGCGCTCGAGGACGCGCGCGCGTTGGCGAGAGATGCGAGGCGAATCTTGGATTCTCGAGACGAGGAGACGGACGAGGGGACGCGGGCGAAAAAGAGTCTGGAGGCGCGACGACGGACGAACGGGTTGCGAGTGAAAGTGCGCGCGTTATCTCGACTCGTCGACGGGGACTCGAGGGAGGAGAACGGGGGGACGACGACGACGACGACGACGACGACGAGCGAACGAGAACGACGACGAGACGCGGTGGAGGCGCTCGAGGCGGAGGCGGAAAACGCGGTGAGACGGTGCGCGGAGAGGAGGAGGACGGGGGGTGGTCGTACCGCGCGTGGTGCCGCGACCAGCGCGGGTTACGATGAATCGCATCACGCCGTCGTCGACGTCGGCGGCGGCGCGAGCCGAGACGACGACGAAGACGGCGACGTCGAGGATCCGCGTATTTTGTTGCGTCGACAACGCGAGACGATGGACGAACAAGACGACGCGTTGGATGAATTATCCATCGTCGCCTCTCGCACGAGAGACGTCTCGCTCGCGGTGAACGACGAATTGGATTTACACGCGAAATTGTTGGACGGCGTGGAGGACGAGGTGGAGGACACGAGAGAGAGACTGACGGCGGCGACGAGGGCGGTGAGACAAATGATGCGCCGCGGGTCGAATTGTCGCTCGGCGTGCATCGCGACGGCGGTCATCGCGTTGTGTTTTCTCATTCTTCTCTTGATCATTAAATTACAGAGCTGACGACCGTCAGACCGGACCGTGCTCACCGAGCTGACGACGGTCCGAGTATCAAAAAAACTAGTCCAATAGGAGCGCGCTGCCCGCGAGTGTAAAACAAACTGACAAACAAACAACCCATGGAGCAAACACGCGCGTTCGTCTTCGGCGTCGGCGGCCCCGGCCCTCGAGTCAAACAATCATTCACTCGCGCTCTCTCTCGCGCGCACGACGACACACCGCGACCGACGCCGACGGCGGGACGCGATCGTCTCGAGTCGTCGAGGCGGACGCGAACCGCGTCGCGCGTCTCGAGTCTCGAGCGATGCGCGTCGCGCCGAGGATGGCGCGCGCGGTCGCGGGACCGCGAGGCGCGCGGCGCGACACCGTCGACGTTTTAAATAAAAGGGGCGTCGCGCGCGGACCGTCGCGCGTGGACCGTCGCGCTCGCGCGCGCGAGTCGACGGTGACGGCGGCGGCATCGTTATCGTCGTTCGTCGTGGACGAGGACGACGACGAGCGAGGGACGGTGGAGCGAGGGACGGACTCGGAGAGATTGGATGCGCTTCTGGACAAGGCGGCGACGGCGCCGGTGTCGGTGCAAGACATCGAAGAGTTTTATCCGTACAGGTTGGATGAGTTTCAGGTGGCGGCGACCGAATTATTGGTACATGGATCGTCCGTCGTCGTGTCCGCGCCCACGGGGAGCGGGAAGACGTTGGTGGGCGAGACTGCGATTTTAACGGCGTTGGCGAGGGGCGAAAAGGCGATTTACACGACGCCGTTGAAGGCGTTGTCGAATCAAAAGTTACGAGAGTTTCAGAAAATATTCGGAAAGAGACGGTGCGGTTTAAAGACAGGAGATGTCGACATCAACGGTGACGCGGACGTGATGATCATGACGACGGAAATTTTGAGGAATATGCTGTATTCGAGCGCTGCGGGAGGGAGAGACGACGAGAGGTTGGCAGACGTGAGCATCATCGTTCTCGATGAAGTGCACTACCTCGCCGATCGATCGAGAGGGACGGTGTGGGAAGAGACCATCATTTATTGTCCATCTCGCATACAGCTCTTGTGTCTTTCCGCCACGGTGGGTAACCCGGAAGACTTGTCAGGATGGATTGAAGAAGTGCACGGACGGTGCGAGACGGTGGTGTCCAGCTATCGCCCGGTGCCTCTTACGTGGCAGTACAGCATGAAACCATCGCGAATGTATCCCGGAATCGGCCCGTTGATGAATTATAAAGGCACGAAATTGCATCACGACTTGTATCCTTTCACCAGGGAAGGTCTTTTGCAACGAAACAACAATGACTGGGGGCAACAGGATGACTACGGACGAGGACAAAACGGACGAGAATCAGAGCGCGTTCTTCGAAGACGATTCGTTCCGCACGTGGAAACTACGGTGCAACAACTCATCGCTAGCGATATGATTCCCGCCGTGTGGTTCATTTTTAGTCGTAAAGGCTGCGATCAGGCTGTCAATTATCTCGTACAGGCTGGCGGAAATCTCGTCACTCGAGCGGAACGACAAGAAATCGACGACGCCCTGAAAGAGTTTTCTCAAGAAAACAAGGCGGCGATTCGATCGGATATGGTCGAACCTCTTCGTCGAGGGATCGCGTCTCACCACGCCGGCCTACTTCCCGCGTGGAAAGGTTTGGTTGAGAAGTTGTTTCAACGCGGCTTGATCAAAGTCGTCTTTGCCACCGAAACGCTCGCCGCGGGAGTGAACATGCCGGCGAGATGTTCCGTTCTCAGCGCTCTGTCGAAGCGTGACGACCAGGGCCCTCGACTTTTGACGTCCAACGAATTTATGCAAATGGCTGGACGTGCGGGGCGACGCGGATTCGACACCGTGGGCCACGTCGTCTGCTGCCAGTCACCCTTCGAGGGACCGGATGAAGCCTTCGAGCTCGTGTTAGCGCCACCAGAAAATCTGAAGTCGCAGTTCTCTATATCCTACGGCATGGTTTTGAATTTGTTACAAGGTCGGTCTCTCGAGCAGGTAAAAGGCATTGTAGAGAGAAGTTTCGGCAACTATCTCGGGGGGAAGGCTCGCTCGGTTCGCGAACGCGAACTCCAACGCGCAAACGACCAGATCAAAACTCTGACGGCTCAGATCGAAGAAACGAACAGCGATGAAGAAGCAGGTGAATGGAGACGTTTCGTGAAATTGGATGAGCGATTGAAGGAGGAAAAAAGATTACTCAAAATTTTGGTGCGACAAGCCGCCGAAGCACAAGCGGACGAGATACGCGAGACTCTTCGATGCGAGCTCGAGACGAGACCGGGTCCCGTTCTAGTTGCGATCGATATCGGGGATAACGCCGTTCGACGTCGAAAAGAGCGTAAATCGGCCACTATCGCGTTATTTGAAGACGACTCCATGAAGGTTGAGGGAGAGGATTTCGCCGGCGAGTGGAGATTGCAAGATATCGGCAACGACGCTTCGGTCGATTTTGACCGTCTCATGAGCGATTTCGACGATGGATCCTCTGAAGACGATTTTTTGCAGTCTTTTGATGAGAACGTTGGGTTACCTCGAGGCGTCATCGCCGCGGCTGTCGTCGAAGCGGTTCCGGCGGCTAAAATCGCGCCAACGGCAAGCGCGGTCGGCAAACCGTATCCCATGGGTGAATTCACGGCTCTTGGGAGTGATGGGTATTGGTACCGTTTTTATTCAGATAGAGTCAAGTACATTTGCGACGATGCGTTGCATTTGGCCGACTTTGAGCTCGTCGGATCGCCGCCCGCGTCGAGCAGCCTGCGATGGATACGAGCCAGCGGCGGCGGTGTGTGGAAGGCAGACACATCGAAGAAGACGAAGCCCGTCGCGGAGCGCATTCCGACTGATCCGAACAACTTTACTATGCTTGATCAGGCGGTTGAATCGGCAGAATTTATCGATGCGCAAAAGTTGCAGATCCAACAAACTCGGGAGGAGATTAGTCAGCTTTCGCATATCGCTGAGTTGCGCAAAACTGCGAAACAGCAAAAGAAGCGTGAAACCAAGCTGAAAAAACTCAAAGAGAGACGAGATAACATAGAGCAGAGGATTAAAGAGTATTCCGCCGCCGGTTGGGACGAGTTTCTGAGAGTGGTTGATATTCTCGTCGAGTGCGGGGCGCTCGAACGGGAGTCCCTCGATTTACTCGAGTTTGGTGAAGTTTGCGCAAACTTGAGAGGCGAAAACGAGCTTTGGCTCGGCATGACGATGTCTTCAGAAGCCCTTGCGGATCTTGACGCGCCTACTTTGGCCGGCTTCGCGGGCGCTCTATGCATGGATAACCGTCCAGCGACGTGCTTCTACGGTGCCTCGCAAGAGCTCGTTCAAGTTCTTGAGGATCTCGAACCAACCATGGGTGACCTCTTGTATCTTCAGTCGTCTTCGAGAATCGATATGCCCGTCAGTTTAAGTTATGAGATTGCGGCGTTGGCCGAGTCTTGGGCGTCTGGTACGTCGTGGGATCAAATTCGCCGAGACACGACTTTGGACGAGGGAGACATCGCGCGCTTATTCCGTCGCACTGCCGAACTTCTCGCACAAATTCCACGCATTCCTCACCTTCCCGAGAGCCTCAAGGTGACCGCGAAAAAAGCGAACGATGTCGTCAACAGGCCTCCGATTAGTGATTTATCGTAGAAATTAGATTTATGTTACAACTAGGATGCTGCGTTTACTAAAACGCCCGTCTGGATCCTTTCGAAACGCGTCGCTTGTTCTTGACGATCTGTCCGCCTTGACCACCAGACTTGAAATCAGCCTCTTGTTTCTCCAAGAAGGACAAGAGATCTTTCTGGCGCGCGCCGCGCTCATCAGCCGCTTCGGCTTGCTCTTTAGATCGAGCATCCGCCATGAACCGATTGTCCTTGCGCAATTCGCGCATGGCGCCTCTGCTTTCTTGTTTAAGCTGCTTCTTGAGCTTTCTCGCCTCGGCTCTTTCGCGATTCGGATCGTAGTCACGACCTTTCTGGTATCCGTCCTCTTCGTACATCGGATTGTACGTCTTGATCGCCTCAGCAACCTTCTTGTGATAGGCAAGAGGAGATTTGACGGCACCCGCGAGCCCGTCGTCCAATTCCTTAACAAACGCGTCGCACAACTCGGCCAATTCCTTGTTCGTCTTCTTGAGAGCTTTTCGAAGGTTCACGATGGATCCACGGATGGGTGAGAGTAATTCTGACGCAGATGGCGTTTTCACGGCGGCACCCGATAATTGACGGAGGCACGCGACTGCGCCGTTCAACGCAGTCGACGAGAGCTTCTTCTCCTCAAGAGTTTGCCCAAAAATTCCATCTAATGCCTGAGGCAAGGAAGTTTGCTCAGCTTTCGTTCCCAGCCCCGCACTCAACCACGGACCACCGATTTGTTCGGCGAGGTGCGTGGGCAAGCCGATGGCCCAATCTTTCGATGATCTCGAGGCGGTGTGAACCAGAGCGTTCATCAGTGCCAGCGCTTCGGGAAATATTCTTTCCGCGCGCGTCGAGTACACACTAGCCATGGTTGAGAGAATGACCGCCAGGCACGCGTCTTTGACTGATCTGATGGCGCAGTGCGCGAGTAAGTTGCCTATGTAGAGCGACACCGGCGTCATGACGGGATGCGACTTGTCCGTTGTGGGAAAGATGGCGGCGAACAGCGACAGCAGTAAAATAGTTCGCGATGGTGGCCATCCCGTTTCACCTTGACGAAGAGCTTGACGAAGTCGAGCGCTCATTTTCTCGACACGGGCCTTGACGGCGGTGGCCGTGAAAAACGGCACCCGGGTGCTGAGATCCACGATGTGGCTAGAGAGAACATCCAAATGGTCCATGGGTAACGGACTTTGCCCGGCTAAGATTTCGAATCTTTGCAAAAGCAAACCAAATAATGTCTGTGTTCGCTTTCTGTTTTCCGCCGCCAATGTCGGAGCGTTGCAAGCTCGAATTCTAGTGATAATCGTCGACGCGTCTTCGGCGTTGTGGTTGCCAATCATCGAGTCGAGATCATCCGCGCTTTCGGGCATCGGAAACGTGAAAGGTATGTCCGTTCGCGTCGGAGCAGCCTTTTGCTTCTCTTTAGCGCTCGTAACGAGTTTCTGAGAAGGCTGCACCTCTCGCACTTCGCTCGAGGTGGGGACGTCGTCCTCTTCCGCCTCTTCAATCTCTCGCAAAACTTTGGCGCGCTCGTCCTCTTCTTCGTCGCCCTCGTCGTCGTCATCTTCTTCATCGCTGCTATCGCCTTCCTCTTCGTTACCACTCGCGTCGTCTTCATCGTCATCGTCCTCCTCTTCGTCGTCGTCTTCTGGCTCGACACCGTCTTGGAGGATTCCCAACTTTCGAAGTCGATTCTTTCCTTGATCCAACCCTTTATCGACGTTTTTCAGCTCTGATTTCAGAGACTTGCGGAGACGCGCCGCGTCATCCAACTCCTCATCGTCGTCTTCAGACGAGTCCGCCTCAGATGAATCCTCCTCGTCACTTCCGCTTTCTTCGTCCTCATCGCTCTCGAGTGTAAAATTTTCCTCCAAGTCTTCAGCTCCGCCGCGAGACTTGCTAGAGTCACCGTGTAAAGCCTCTTCCACTTCGTCGTCTTGGTCAGATTTCTTCGCTCTGCGTCTTCGCGCGGCGTAACCGCCCTGCGGACCGTCGTCGTCGGAACTCTCGTCGTCCGACGTCGCTCCGCGCATGCGCTTCAGTCTCTTCCGTTCAGCCTGCTCCAACGCGAGCTTCTCTTGCGCCTCCAGCTCTTCCTGCGTTTTTGCTCTGTCCCCCGCTTGGCCTCGTCTCTCGTACGCCAGCGTTCGTGCCCACGTGTCGTATTCATCCTTCTCCTCGGGCGCCTTGACTGCGGCTTTCTTGGTCGGTTTCATGTGTCCGACGGCTTTTCGAAGCGCTCCCGCCAACAAGCCTCCCTGACTAATCTCTTTAAATTCGGCGTCGAGCTGTGTAAGCGTGTTATCGTCGTCCTCGCGTTGTTTCTGCTTCTCCGCTTTGTGGAATTTACTCTTCGCTATGAGCTCATCCATGACGTCCTTTTTGGACTTTCTTCGCTCGGGCGCGGCGTTGTCGTCGCCGCGCTTCAGAGTGGGTTCAAAATCGCCACCACCGAAGTGTAAGCTCCGCGTCATCTCCTTATCTAAGTTTTCATCGTCGTCGTCTTCCCCATGCGTCGGTTTTGCCGTCATATCTCGCTCCGCGAGCGGCTGCCCGAGGTGCGTCAGCGTCTTTAAGCCGTCGTCGTCGTCGTCGCCCTCCTCGGCGAGGGAAAAATTCTTCGACTTTTTCAACTGACGCAGACGCGCTTTCGCCAACCTCCCGATGCTCTTCTCTTCTTTGCTCAATCCATCGTCGTATTCACCGAACCGTCGATCCACGAACGCGTTCGCCTTTCCGCTCGCCTCGTGTTCCCGCAAGAGCGTCCGCCGTCTCTTTTCGACGGCCTCGGTGCGCGCCTTGAGCACGTTCCCTCGCGCCCCCTTCACCTTGCGTCCCAAGATGTCAAACTTCCGTCGATGACTCACGCTCTCGAACGCGCTCTTCACCACTCCCGACCCACCGTCGCTCCCTCCACCGCCACCGCCGACGAAAAATTTCCTCTTGCTCCCGCTCCCCGGATTCGCTCGGCCCGCCTTTCGCTTCTTCGCCATGACGACGGACGCGTCGAGCGACGACGAAGAGGACGAAAGGGACGAAAAGGACGACGGTGCTCTCCCACCGACCGCGTCCGCGTCGACGCGACCTCTCGCGACGCACGCGCTCTGCGGACGACGACGACGACGACCCAACCATCGCGTCGGGGTGGCGGCTGCCCAGCGCACTAAACCCTAGCTAAACCCTCTCTATACCCTCCCGACTCGACCGAATCGTCGCGTCGGTGGGCGGTCGTTTCGGGATTGACTATGGACTCATCGGGGAGTCGTGACTGGTGAATTTGAGAAGTGTAGACATCACGGTCGAGCGACCGTTCGCGACGCACGAGAGGGCGAGCGAGGACGCGTTTCCGAGGTGAGAGCGATGGGAATGAATGACTCGAGTGGTGTACTTTGGGAATGGATGGAATGGATGGACTAGGGATGGCGAGAGAGTGCGGCGCGCGAGGCGCGCTGGGACGAATCACGGCGCGTCGACGACGGGGACGGGACGCCAGGGGACCGCAGAGCCGTCCATGAGGCCGATACCGCGAGCGGAGAGTTCGTCACGCACGCGGTCGGACTCGGCGAAGTCTTTGGCCTCGCGAGCAACCTTGCGTTGCTCGATTTTGGCGAGGAGTTCGTCCTCGGTTAAGCCGGCTCGGCGAAGCGCGCGCCCGCGGAGCTCGCCCAGGAGGACATTTTCCTCATCCTTCGGCATGCCCACGGCCTCCATCAAGCCTTCCACCGTGTGGAGCAAGGCTTTGAGCGCGCCGACGCGACCGACGGCCTTCTTCCCGGCTTTGGTGGTCATGAAATCATTCATCGATTTCAGGGGCGCGGAGAGCGCCGCCATCACGGCGGGCGTGTTCAAGTCATCGTTCAGCGCCTCGCCGACTTGTTTCTCAGCCTCACCCGCGAGCTTCATCGCATCCGCGACGAGAGGAACGGGTTTCTTGTTCGTCTGTTCCTCCGCGTCGGCGTCCCGAAGGATGGTACGCACGTCGTGAACCGTCTGGTACAGGTAGAAGACTCTGTCGGACGCCTCCTCGAGTGCACGCTGCGTGTAGTTGATCGGCGCGCGATAGTGCGCACCGAGAAGCATGAAGCGGAGCGCGAACGGATGGTATTTATCCAACACCTCTCGAATGGTGAAAAAGTTTCCGAGCGATTTGGACATCTTTTCAGAGTCAACCTTCACGAAGCCGTTGTGCACCCAGTATCGAACAAACGGATCTTCATCCGCGCGCGCGCCGCAGTCGCATGCGGCGCACGACTGCGCGAGTTCGTTTTCGTGGTGCGGGAACACCAAATCCTGACCACCGCCGTGAATATCGATTCTAGATCCCAACACTTTTTCAATCATGGCGCTGCACTCGATATGCCACCCCGGACGACCCTCGCCCCAAGGACTCGTCCACGTCGGTTCTCCGGGTTTCGCGGACTTCCACAGCGCGAAATCGGCGGGATTCTTTTTACGCTCATCGACAGCCACGCGTTCGCCCGCGCGGTTGTCCTCTTGGTTTCTTCCCGACAACGCGCCGTACGCGGGAAGCGTGTCCACGGCGAAATACACGTCTCCGTCCGCCTCATATGCGTTCCCCTTGGCGATCAATCGTTCGATGAAAGCGATGATATCATCCACGCACTCCGTCGCGCGCGGTTCCACCGTCGGACGAAGGCATCCGAGCGCCGTCATGTCCTCGTGGAACGCCTCGATGAATTTATCTGTGAGCGCCTCGCACGTCTCCCCGCTCTCGTTCGACCTCTTAATAATCTTATCATCAATGTCGGTAAAATTCCTACAGTACGTCACATCGTACCCGAGACGCATGAGTTGTCGATACAACACGTCAAAGGCGACGTACACGCGCGCGTGACCGATGTGCGAATAATCGTACACCGTAACTCCACACACGTACATTTGCACCGTCTTCCCCGTCGGGTCTCTCGGAACGAACAATTCCTTCTTACGACTCATCGTGTTCAAGAGCCAGAGCTTGGATAAATCACGAGTCTCTGATCCCGTCTCGCTCGTGTCCACCGATTCGCTCGCCGCCGCGCTTCCGTACACCCCTCTCGCGTTTCTCAGCAGCGTCGGCGCGTCGGCGCGAATGAGCGGCGGCGGCGAGCCCACGCGTCTGTTCATCCACCCCGACGACGACGAGGACGAGGACGACGAGGAAGACGCCACGACCAACCCTCTCCTCGCCGTGGTCGATCCTCCGCACGCCACCGTCACCGCCCTCGTCGTCGTCGTCGTCGCCGTCGCCGTCGCCCGCCGTCGGGCGCCCACGCCCATGCGCAGCGTTCGCCCCCCTCCGTGCGCCAGCATCAATAATCCGCTGTTCACGTGCGCCATCGCGGACGACGACGCCGTCATCGCTCCTCGCTCGCCCGCGCGCGTCGACGTCTCCCGCCTCACGCGCGCGTCGTCGTCGACGTCGCGCATGCATGCATGCATGCACTTTTCAGAGGAAGGGGGACTCCGTGACGAGTCATGAACCTTGAAAAGGAGACGCCACCCCCCGAGAACCCTCCGCGCGCGACGACCGCGAGGCGACACACGCGCGCGCGAGAGGGCGTGGACGCGAGCGAGCGCGAGTGAATCGGGAGTGTGATCGCGCGCGCGACGACGAGCCGACGCGCGAACGAACGAGTGCGCGCGCGCGCGTTTCGAAGGGTGACATCATCATGAACGCATCGGCGCGTGCCTCGATGACGACGACGACGACGACGCGCGGCGTGCGCGCGTGCTCGTCGTCGCGAGCGTCGGGATCGACGACGACGACGACGATGCGGTGGAACGCGCGAGGGAGTGGACGAACGCGCTCGCGAACGGTGGCGGCGTCCTCGGACGGGACGCTGGAGACGCTCGAGCTCACCGCGGATAACATCGAGCTCGTCCTCGACGAGGTGCGTCCGTATCTCATCGCCGACGGTGGGGACGTCGAACTCGTCGAGATCGATGGTTTAAGCGTGAAACTTAAGCTCAAGGGCGCGTGCGGGTCGTGTCCGTCGAGCACGGTGACCATGCGCATGGGGATCGAGAAGCGTCTGCTCGAAAAGATTCCCGACATCATGGAGGTGATTCAGGTCGAGGACGAGCTCGAGGGATTGGAGCTGACCGAGGAAAACGTCGAGACGACTTTAGACGAAATCAGACCGTACCTCGCGGGCACGGGCGGGGGAGAATTAGAGCTCATCGATATCGAAGAACCCATCGTAAAGGTGAAGCTCACCGGTCCGGCGGCCAAGGTGATGACGGTGCGCGTGGCGGTGACGCAAAAATTGCGAGAGAAGATACCGTCAATCGCCGCGGTGCAGCTGATGGAGTGAATCTTCGTCGGTGTCGATACTTGTATGAGCGAGCGAGAGCGAGGAGCGAGAGCGAACGAACCTTAGAGTGTCAACAACGCAATACAATCAATCAATCGACCCGGTGCCCATCTCTGCAGTTCGACGTCACAACGCGCGCGCGCGCGTCCTCGGTGACGATCCGAGCTCCACACGCGGTGAGTGCGCGCGTCGGAACCCGCGGCGTTCGTGTCGCGCTCGGCGCGGTCGGCGCGCTCGCGAACGGTCACACCGGAACGTCGCGATGAATCATCGCGATCGAAGCGGGTTAACGCGTCGAAACGTGGACGCGCAGCGAGCTCCCGAATCCTCACCCGCGCGGCGATCGGTGACGTCGGTGTTCAAGGCGTTGGACGCGAATCCGAAGCTCAAAGAGGATTACGTCAGCGAGTCGACGTCGGGAAAGATAACGACTCTGGTCTGCGCGCTGTTGTGCGCGTTGTTATTCTTTGGGGAGTTTTTCTCCTACAGAACGAGCCGAGTGGTGAGTGAATTGCGAGTGAATCCTCTGGGTGTTCACGAAGTCATTCCCAACGCTGAGCGATTGAAGATCGACATCGACATCACCTTTCACAGTTTGGCCTGTAATCTCATCACACTCGACACCGCCGATAAAGCCGGCGAAGAACACTACGACGTGCACGATGGGCACATCGAAAAGAGGCGATTGGATAAACATGGTAAAGTGATCGATACGAAAATCACTACTGAGAAACCGAATAAGCGCAAGGAGATGACTCAAGCGCTCAAGGAACTCAACGAAACTAGCAATGAAAATAGCGTGGCCGCGCGGGAGGCGGGGCACCCAGAGGCGTTTGCAGGCGTCCTTGGAGTGCAGAAGTTGTTGCGCGAAGAATTTCCAGAAGGTATTGAAAAGGCATTCATGAATGAAGCCGAGGAAGGATGCGAAGTAAAAGGTTATCTAGAGGTGAACCGCGTTCCGGGCCGATTTTCTATTTCTCCGGGTCGGTCGCTCATGATGGGGATGCAACAGATCAGGGTCAACGTGCAGACATCGCTGAATTTATCGCATACTATACACCGGTTGTCTTTTGGAGAACGTTTTCCCGGTCTCGTGAGCCCTCTGGATGGGACGCATCGCTCGCTCCCACCGAACGCGGTTCAACAATACTTCCTGAATGTCGTGTCCACGTCGTTCGAACCCCTAGCAGCGACTCAAAATATCAGTACTCATCAGTACAGCGTCACAGAGACGTTTACTACGACTCAACGCTCTGTCATGGGCATGAATGGGCAAGAACCGGGAGTATACTTCACGTATGAAATAGCTCCAATTCGCGTCGATTTCAAAGAAACACGAAAAACGTTTAGCTCGTTCGTCATCGGAATCTGCTCAATCATCGGTGGTGTCGTCACCATGGCGGGAGTAGTTCAAGGTACGGTTGAATACGCTTTAGCGCATAAGAACACGCTGTTCGCGTCGTAGATTATTATTATTCTGCATAGCCTGTCACATCAAACTAGACATCATAAGCAACAAGCAACCACCGTTTCCCGCTTCCCCAGTCGCGCAATTCCTCAGTCCTCGCCGTTTACTGAATGAAATGAACGTATGGTATCCTTTGCTTGACGTCAATCATCTCTTATCGTCGCATGCCACGCTTCGATCAAGTCTGTGTGCTGCTAATTCTGATTCTGTCTCTCGTGATTGATGTCCACTCATACGACGGACTGTGTTCCAACTTGAGCGGAGCCGCACTTCACGACGTCGTGAGTAATTTTACCGATACAGGCGTCAATGCCGTTGATGAAGACTCTCCAAATGAAAGAAGCTTCCACTTCTTTGCTCAACTCGTGGATATTGGGTTGGAATCTCACTGTAACGCTACGCTCAGAAACTTGGGATCTTCTTCGACAGCGAAGACCTTGGTTCTCATCTCAGATGGCGCGTTCGAGAGAGCGTCTGCTAAATTCAATTTGACTTTGGAACAGATGTCCGAGAATCCGCGTTTCGTGTGTGATGTTTTGCAATCGTCTGTGATTTACGGTTCGCTCGACTTGCGCAGTCGAAGCGATGGCGATGAACTCGAGACGGCGTCGACGATTATGAATACCGTCAGGGTTGAAATTACACAGAACGTAAATATTCGTAAAATGAGGATTTTTAGTGATTTTTCCACAATTTTTGCAGACGTTTTTGCAACCGATATGGTACTCTGTCCTCAGCTGCGTGGTGCGTTCATCTCCGAGCTGCTGATACCGCTCACCGCTACTTTTGTTTTCCCGAGTGTCCTGGTCATAGCTCAGACTTTACCTGCGTTAAGCATCAGCGCCGAAGCTTTTCTTGCCACGGAAACTTTGAGAAATACGTTTGAGACGAACGAATACAATTTGCCAAATTCTGGAGCCTCGAGTGTGCGCGACTGTACTTTCAACGAGAGTCATCATGGATTTCGAGGTTACTTCATTCCGTCCAATCAGGCTTGGAAGCGGTTCTTTCTCAAAACGCACCTGACGAAAGAAGAAGTCTTTGCTGATCAATTTTTTCTTCTCAGCGTGCTGCTTTACGGTGAAACTCAACTTTTCGGCGCACAGGCACCAGTCAGTTTGGCTTCGTACCTTTCAACGAGCTTCACACAGGACGAACTATTGAGACCGACGGGCGCATCTTCTATCTTGAGCACTTTGCCGGGACAAATTGAAGTCGGCACTTTGCGATTGGACGTAGATATCGCCGCTATCCGTTCACGTTTCATCAAGGTGACCGCGCCGCGCGTGGCAAGTCGACGATTTGAAAATGCGGCCGTCGTGGTTGTCTCTGATATTTTATCATGCACTGGAGTGGTGCACGTCACGGATGATGTGCTCATTCCACCAACACTGACGGCTTTCCGTCAGCTTTCATTGCGAAATGAGCTTTCAATCTTCACAGAGATGCTCCGAGCACCCGTCAATAGTGAAATCCTGCTTGAACTGGATACCCCCACAGAGAGCAATATTTTCGTTGACAGCGTCGTATTCGCTCCGACCGATTATGCCATACGGCTCATGCTGAATTATGTAGGATGGACGCTAGTAGATCTATTCCAGCCACATCGAGCCAACCTCCTGCAACAATTCGTGACTTATCACATCATGAGTACTCGCACTGCACAGGGAACCCCGGAAAGAATTGACTTTCGCGTGGGCCTCGGTCCTGACGTCCATCGAATCGCGACACGGCTCAATTATCCGATACTTTCAAAGTCGGACGCAAATAGATTCACGGGTACGTCCGTAGCGAAGACAATAAACGTGCTGTCACGCAGACATTCACCGACAAAGTTCAAGCTATTTCAGTCACGAGTGACACTCCAAGGGCGATTAAATACGGCGAAGTTCATTGAAAGGGATGTGCTATCAACGAATGGAGTATTTGGAATAATTGATTCAGCGTTGATTCCGCCGACGGATGAATTCAGAATGAGTCTGTACGACAGAGTGCTGCGTACGACGACGCTGCGCGTATTCAGGGAGATAACGAGCACTCTCGGTTTAGAACGCGAGCTAATCGTGCACGGATTCGGCGAAGGGGACTCCACCGTGTTTGCACCGAATGATAAAGCTTGGTTACTCACGCTGGCCGAACTGATGATGACTGGTGAAGAAGCCATGAACCACGCAACGGCGGTACTGTACGATATAATTATGCTCATGGTCTCCTCAAGACAAATAGCGACGAACGACGTGGAAAGCGAGTTTTACGATCCGTGGCAGTCGAAAGACGCTCGCCACGGCGACGTGCTGACAAGCGTACTTTCGACGTATACAACGGTGCGGTGATTATAGCACATCGAATAACTTATCAATTAATTAATTAATTTTATTAACGTGTAGGATGAAAATCATCTCACCGTCGCAGTATATGAACGATGCATCGGTACATTCTGCAGTGCACAAAGCGGGGTCGTAGCGGCACCTCAAATCCACGGCCCTGAGATTACCGAAGGGCCGATAACACGGTGAGTGAATTCCTTCCCGACATTCGTGCTGTGATGTATTTCGCAAGGCTCAGCAGGGAAAATAATTTTGCACGCATAGTTTCACCGGTACGATGAAATACGTTGTGAGCACGAAGTGGGATCCGTGACAATACGATTAGGACATGGGTACGGGACAGCACGCCCTGAATGGCGAGCTTTACGTGGTAAATAAATTATTTCGAATTAAAAAAATAATTATTTCACAACATTTTTCGTTTTCGTTCCGTAGGTCGATGACGTGATCTTACCCAGATTTGGAGCACGTTGCAGAACAGCGGACTTTACGTATCGTCATGGTCACGCATTTGAGCTGATTGAGGGGCTTATACATCGATTCAAGCAGTGTTCAACGCTTCCCTGCTCCTACGATTTACCAGGTGCGAATTAAATGCGATAATTATTTTCCAAATTATTTCGCCCGTGATGCGCCTTGCAGGATTTGAGACTTACGAGCAAATCTTCCGTGCGCACAGGTTTATACAATCGTGTCGGTCGCCGGATTTCCGTAGAAGTCGTCGTCACGTACAATTCGCTTCCGATTTGTGATCCCTGGTGTTTATTTATTTCTTGGTGGTGGTGCGTTCCGTGCACTGGTACCATTGCTCAAACAATCATCACGATCGGGGGATGTGCGCCATATCAGCCTTTATGCGGAGGTTCTCTCGTAGTCATCGTCACAGATGCAGGTGAAGTCCGTTTCGGTGCGCAGACGTATTTCGATTCGTTCAGCAACTTGCCGCTCAGTGTCGGCGGCGGGCTCAGAGTCATCGACGTCACGCTGCCTGGTAGAGGATTCGTAGCACGTGATGGAGCGCGCTTTAAAATTCTTTGCACGTATGACGGTGCTTCGAACACCACAAAAATATACATCAACGACAAACTACGGGGCATAGCGGATCCCTTCGTAATGGGACAGTTCAATTTTCAACCGTTTCATAACGTCTCGGGCAACTTGCACGAGAAGATCACCCTCGGCGATAGCATACACACGGAAGTTCTTAGATACGGAGAGACCATGAGCGATATTCAACAGATGTATGGGCTATACCAAAACGCTCCAATCACGCGAGATGGTACCCTCCCGGCCGCGGGGCAATACGCCACATACGATGCGTCACGGGTATTGGGCGGTTCCCAGCCACTCCAATTTTTTCTCAGATGGACGGGAACGATTGATCAGGTTTACGTGTATTTTGACAACGGACGACATCAAGGAATACGATACCCGTCCACCTGTGAGCACGCTGCCCCTTTAGAACCTGAATCCGACGATGACATAAATCCATGAAGTTAGTGGTGCTCAGACAAATCGAATCGGCTACCACAGCGCCACTTCGTACAGACTAACCAAACTAGAGTTGTAGTACCTAATTACATGTCTAAAAGATTTCTAAAGTATTCAAGAGAGTTGTCGCCATCCTGGCAGATGCATCTTCCTCTTGCGGAGCCCCACACTCGGGGAGTATGTCGGAGAGAGGAGGAAGACTGAACTGTTCAGCGTACTTTGGTTCCTTCGTGCGCCAACGAGGAGTCGACACTTCCATTGGAACGCGAGCTTGAGCCTGCATTTTGACTGAATATAGCCAGACCTCATCGCTGTTAACCTTTGCTAGGGCAAGCATGGTTTTTTCCGCCGCGAGACGCAATGCCGTCGTCCCTTGCGTTGAGAGGTTTCCGACAATGGGCACCGCTGATGCCACAATGTCTTGGAGCGCTCGCTGAGAATCGGCAGAGTCAGCGATCGATTCTAGCGTCTCGCAAATCATGATGCGAATGGTGTTCGTCAATTCTAGAGAAATATCCCAATCAGAACTGAATTCAACGTCATTGGAGTCCTTCACAGTGAGCAAGTCGAGCGGACGATTCTTCTTCTCGATGTGACTGACTCCTTGCGTCAAAGCGCGCATTAAAATCGGCCACAAGTCGGAGTTTAAGCGTTTCGCGATGAACTCACCACCGCTGCACCGCGACACGGTGAGTAAAAGTTTCAAGCTTGCCTCGAACGCTTCGGCTTCGATGGAAATCTGAAAGCGAGTGCTCAGAGATAGTACCAAATGAGGCCAAAGGGTGTGAATGTGCGGTAAAACACGTGTATCCTTGTACAGCGAAGCGATATCAAAGGGCATTGATCCTCTGCTACCGTACGCCTTGAGTACTTTTAGGATGAACTTTTCGTGTGTCAACGTCAACTCCGCCGAGCTCAGACACTCTATGGCGAGCCCACAAGCTGAGGCGGACAAAGTTCGAACGCCAGCGTGAGGTGTCTCTAAGAACGTACTCATCGATCGTAAAACGTCTACTGCACAACCAACCATTGACTGTATGGAACGAACCCGTTCAAGAGATTTGGACTTTGTCGTTTCGACGTCTTCGGGTAGAATCTCGGTCAATTTCTCAGTAAACACTTCCGTCAATTCGTCGTCACTATCTGGTTCCGTCGGGTGCGCACTTTTCACGCGATCCGCAACAGTTGTTGACTGCATCTGAATGCCTCGGAGCTCAAGCAATACCGCTGAGCAGTACTCTTTTGCCACGAGTAGAAAGTTTTCCGTGTGCATGTGATTCTTCTCTCGATTCATGATTAAGAATGTACGCAGTGCCAGACGAACGGGTTCTGCGAGTAGCTTCACCATGTGCTTCGCGGCTCCCGTACGTCTTAAAATTGCCTCAAAGAGTTGTGGGGATCGGGAATGCTTCTCGAGATGGCGAATTTGTCGAGACAACATGTCGATAACATAGTCGGCATTGGCGATGACGAGTTCTCCGATCGGAGAATCAGTCTCACCGGTCACCGAGTATTCGCCGCTCTCGGCGATTGTTTTCAAAACGAGACCCGCTGTTTCTCGGACATCGACTGAAGGATCACCCAACTTATCCAGCAATGGGCAGAGCACAGTGGTTAAGAAAGTGCTATTCCGAATGTAATCAGCGCCGAGACTTTCGCCGATGATACCGAGCCCCTCCATCAACACCTGAAGGAAGAGAGCCGTGTCAGGGTCCCTCGTATCCATGTCCCAAGCGCTGCTGCACGCGTACTCTTCGACGACTAAACCCGCGAGGCGAAGTAGGAAGCTTTTGTCCACTCTTGAATCATTTATGGCACCAAAGATGAGCTCGTTGAGAGCGATGGTGTGAGCGGTTGCATTTCTTTGCCACGCTCCAGCCGTAGCCAAACCGCTGAACTCGTCGGTGTCTCGCAGGGTGCTCAAGAAAAATTGAGCCATCGGAACGAGGTAAGACTCCGTAGATGCTTCGTTCGTCATCGAAGCCGCTTTCCCGAAGAATCTCAGTACTTTTGCAAAGGTTTCATACACAGACGACTCGGGAAAGTACCGCAACCGCTGTACCTTTCGAGGTAACTTTTTCGCCGTCGTCACGCCGACTTTTCCCAAGTCAATCAAGCTTATCGTCGGCGCGGACCGATATCTCTGATTTCTGGTTGAATCGTGAGATTCAATCAGAAGACATTGAACGATCGTGGAACATACCGATTCTCTCACGCTCGGACTGAACAATAGTGCATCTTTGAAGCATATTTCACCTGAGAATTCAAGTGCGAGCAGTAGACGCTGAAGTTGCGGAGCAGCCTCGTCGTTTGATAGGCGAAGGTTTTCCGCGACGGAAGATAGATCATTTTCGATGATTGCGTTCAGGCTACACTCGTTCAGGTGACCGAGACGTCTGAGAGATTCCAACTCATCGACCGCGAGAGAAGATACATCCGTCCAGTTGTCGCCCGCTAGCGTCAACAAGACTCCCAACATTGAACGAGTTCCCGAGTCTAGAACGTTTGAACATTCACGTATCAGACTGCCGGCGGATTTCACAATCTGTTTCCGCACGCTCGCGCGATGACTTTTGACCAAGTACGGGATTGTCCCCTCCAAAGCCGTCGTCACGCGCGGAGTCGTAAACTCCAACCACGCATCGTCTCGGACGACCTCGGGGATTTCCTTCCTGTCGCTTTCATCCTTGTCCCCGGGGGACTGCGATTTTTCAACAGCATCCCGCGTCTCATTCGCACCGTCGTTACTCGCGGTACCGTTTATAATTTTATCCAGAGCCGCTCGCCACTCGTCGCCATCGATCGGTGGAGCGTCCCGTCTCACGGACGGATACAAACCGTCGTTGAGAACGCACGTGACGAGCGACGTCATGGCGCTGAGTGCGTATTCGACCCCATCCGAACCAGTTCCACTAGGACCAGCGCCCACGTTCGGACGAACACCGCTCGCAGCCGCGAGCACGTTCGTCAATCCGCTCACGACGCCCGGTAGGAAATACGCGAGCGCGTCGGCGTCGGCGACGCACCGAAGCAATTCGTCGAGCGTTTGCAGCGCGCTCGACCGCAAATGTTTGCTTCCCAGAGACCCCGCGGTGGCTTCGTCGTTCGCGATCGTCAAAAGAACCGAAATCATATACCCCACCATGGACGCCGTGTCCCTTCTCTTCAGCGCCGCGTGCGCGTGGGTCGACCTCAAGAGCGCTCTCGTCGCCGATAAAAACTCGGCGCACGTCGTCTCGTACTCTCCGCGTCGAGGCGACACCACGTACCGCAAGAGATGCGTAAACGTGCGAAACACCAAATACTCATCACACGCGTCCCCACACACCGATATCACCTTTTGTATCGTCCGCGCGACGCTCTCCAACGCGCGTTTCGTCCTCGCCGCGTCCTTGGGCGCCGCGCTCCCGCGCGCGTCTTCCTCCCCTCCGAATCCGTCTCCGTACGCCCTCAACACCTCCAAACACGGCACCAGCACCCGTTTAAACGTCTTCACATCCCTCACGTCCACTCCCGGGGCGTCCACGAGCGCTCCCAATCGCTCCACGGCTCGTCGCACGTCCTCCGCGCCGTCCGCTCGTCCCTCGCGCGTCGCCAGTCTCAAAACCACCGCGCGAGACGCGTACGCGAGCGCGTCGTCGTTTCCATCCACCGTTTCCGTCCCATTCGCGCTCGTCGACGCCTCGTCGCGCGCCGGTATTCCTCCTCGATCCCTCGACGAGAAGAACGCGTCGTCCTCGTCCTCGTCGCCCGTCATCGTCGGTCGTTCGTTCGCTCTCCGAATGAATGAATGAATGAATGATATTCGACGGAACGAAGCGACGCGCGCGCGAGGCGACGGACGCGAGAGACAACGACGACGAGTCGTGAACGCCGCCCTATACTCTCGACGCGCGTCCCGTCCTCGACCGACGCCGTGTGCCGCGACGACGACGAGACGGACGCGTGGACGCGTGGATGCATGGATGATGGGCGACGATATGACATACATATTCGCTTGCTAGTCTTTAAACCCGTACTGTATTGTCAAAAGTGTCGTAGACTGTGGCTTGAAACTCGAACATCTCGACTCGCGCTCGGCCGGCGGCGGCGCGTCGCGCGCGTCGTCGCCATCGCGCGGCGCGGACGGACGCCATGGGTGAGAAGAAGGCGAAGAAGGAGAAGAAGGAGAAGAAGGAGAAGAAAGAGAAGAAGCGGTCGCGGGAGGAGCGCGAGCGTGGACGAGATGGAGGGCACGGAGGGGCGGTCAAGAGTGTGAAAAAGGAAACGGCGAGCGGTGGGAATGGGAAAACGTTCGGGATGGCGAACGTGGGCGATCGCGCGCTCGCGTCGAGCGGGGCAAAGTTTCAGAGAGTGTTTTACGACGCGCCGGAACATTTGCGCGCGATGTCGACGAGTGATTTGGCGGCGGCGAGAGAAAAGTTGGCGGTGACGCAAGTCGACGGGTTGGAGACGGATTTAGCGCCCGTGTCGACGTTCGCGGACGCTGGATTCTGCAAAGAATTGTTGAGAGTCACCGCGCAGTTTCAAAAGCCTTCACCGATTCAAGCGCAATCTTGGCCCATCGTCATGAGCGGTCACGACATGGTCGGTATCGCGGCGACGGGTTCGGGAAAGACGCTCGCCTTTGGCATGCCGGCGCTGACACAAATTCGATCTCAACCGGCGTGTAAACCGGGCGAACCGATTTGTTTGGTTCTCGCACCGACGCGTGAGTTGGCACAACAGACGGCGAGGGTTTTCGACGACGCCGGCGAGGCTTCGGGAGTTCGTTGCGTGTGCGTGTACGGCGGTTCGCCCAAGCACGAACAAAAGGCGGCGATGAAAGCCGGTGGCGGAGCCGCGGTCATCGTCGCGACTCCTGGTCGACTTCGCGACTTCATGGAAGAGGGCGTCATCAAACTTCATCGAGTGACCATGCTCGTCCTCGACGAGGCGGATCGAATGCTCGACCTGGGCTTTGAACCCGAAATTCGCGCCATCGCGGGCGCCACGAGAGCCGATCGACAAACCGTCATGTTTTCCGCCACGTGGCCTCAGAGCGTGCAAAGTCTCGCGGCTGAGTTCATGCACGAACCCGTCAAGGTGAGAATCGGCGCCGAGGGCTTGAAGGCTTCTCAGAGCATCACGCAGATCGTCGAAGTGGTCGAGCCGCAAGACAAGGACAGACATTTGGCGCGCGTCATGAAGCAGTATTTGGGCAAGGGCAAGGACGTTCCGAGAACGCTCGTCTTTTGCCTGTACAAGAAGGAATGCGCTAATCTCCATATGCGACTCGCGCGTGAGTGGCCGGCGGTGTGCATTCACGGCGATATGTCCCAGTTCGATCGCGAAAAGTCGGTCGATGCGTTCAAAAAGGGCACGTCGAGAATCTTAATCGCCACCGACGTCGCGGCGCGCGGTCTCGATATCAAGGAGGTTGAGTACGTCATCAATTACACGTTTCCGCTCACGACGGAAGATTACGTTCACAGAATCGGTCGTACCGGACGTGCGGGAGCGACCGGTTTGGCTCACACCTTCTTCACGGTGCACGACAAGGCGCGGGCTGGCGAACTCGTCAACGTGTTGCGAAAAGCCGGCGCGGAGGTCCCCGACGATCTCACAAAGTTTGGTACGCACGTGAAGAAGAAGGAGAGCAAACTGTACGGGGCGCACTTCAAGGAGGTTGACATGTCCGTCAAGGCTAAAAAGATCACATTTGATTAGACTAACTATATCTTCTAAGAAGGAAATTCTTTTGTTGTAGTTTAATTGCCCATTCGTGGCCGAAAGCCGCCCCCGACTTCGACTAAAGAATCTCGTCCTAACACTCCTCTCACTAACGTTTCTGGATGTCTTGATCCACCATACTTTAATAATTTGTCGCGAAGATGTTCTCCAGCGCCTGGAGCCAAGCTGTCACCCGCAAAGTAACGCTCCCACATGTCTTTCGCCAAGATGTCGGCGTAGAGATACGAGTAGTACGTCGCTCCGTACCCGACGAAATGTCCAAACCTGAGCTCCCAATTCGTACCTGGAACTGGACCGAAAGTGCTGTGCTCGCGCTGTATCGAAGCGGCGAGCTCAGCGATCGCGTTGGATGAAAGCTCGGACGTTTGATTGTGCAATTCGAGATCCGCCAGCGCGAAAACCAGCTGCTGCTGCGTCTCCATCGATTTAAATATATCTCTTGACTTGCGCAACGTGGCGATCATCCCGTCCGGTATCGGCTCCTTCGTGAGATGATGTCTCCCTAAAAGTTTCAGAGCGTCCGCGTCCCAGGCAAAGTGCTCGAATAAATGACTCGGAATTTCGACAATGTCCATCGGCGCCCTCGTGCCGGACAGGTGTTGAAACTCGGTATCGGAAAGAACGGAATGCATGGCGTGCCCGAGCTCGTGAAGCAGCGTTTCGACTTCTCCGTGACTGAGTAAAGCTTGCCCACTCGCGGTGTTCGGTGGAAAGTTACAGACGAGGGCAACCGAGGGGTGTTGTCGTTCCCGCTCGGACACCATCCGACTGCACTGAATCACAAAGTGCGCGGCGTGATTAAACTTTCCAGATCTCGGTAATAAATCCAAGTACACCGTCCCGCGCATGTCGCCATCTTTCGTTTTCACCACCAACTTTTTCAAATCTTCCGTCCATCCCTCACCCGGCGCTAAATCCTCGAGCTCTATTCTCAACCCGAGGACGCGCGCGAGAAGCTCGCCGATTCCCGAAATCACACCTTCGAGTGGGAAATACTCTGAAATCGCGGACGGATCGAACTCACACTCGTGTCCGCGAGCTTTAGCCATCAGGTGAGATTTATCAGCCGCGGTGAACGTCCTCTCGGTGCTGTATTTACGAAGAATTTTGAGCTCCTCGCCCGCGCGTTCACGAAGATCGCTGGACAGACTCAAGAGGAAATCGCGAACGGCGTCCGGTGTTCGCGCCAATAACGGCGCCGTGGCGAAGCTCGCGTACGTCTCAAACCCAAGCGCATGTGCGACGCCCGCGCGAGAGGATATCAGATTTGCCAACACGTCCTTATTTCGTTCCGGACCCGCGTTTGCCGCCACGTAGACGTCTCGCCGCGCCTCCGAGTCCCCCAGGTGACGCAAAAGCGTCGTCGCGTTCGACGCGTCCACGGACCCGGTCCACGTCTTCCCTTCTTCTCTGCTTCGAAACCGTTTTCGCGTCGCCCGCGGGAGCGACGCCACCGCCTCGGCGTCTAAATCGACGCTCCTGACGAAATCCGGGCGCACCAAGTTGCGTTGAAACTCCATCCCGAGCTCTAAACTTCTCGACAACACGGCGTCGAATCCTCGCCTCGCGTCCGCGTCGAGATGAATCCCACCTCGTTCAAAATCTTCCTGAAGCGTCAGCGCCACCCTCACCCCCTCCTCACTCAGACTCGCGCCATCCGCCTCGCGCGCGCGCCGCAACGTCTCGTACAAATCGACATCCGCGTTCAGAGACGCGACGTACTCCTGCAAATCCACGTACGCTCGCTCCGCCGCCACCACCACTCGTCTCGACGGGTGCGTGTGTCTACACACCTCCGCCACGTCCACCACTCGACACACCTCGTCCGATATATCGTCCAACGCGCGCACGCTCGCCGCGCTCGGCGGCGCCCTCTTGAGCGCCCGCGCCATGGATTCGCACCTTTCCACCGTCTCTCGCGCCAACCGTTCGAAATCTTCCGCTCTTCGCAATCCTCGCAATCCATACATCCCCACCCCCCCCTCCTCGCCCTCCCGCGTCCCCGCCGCCGCCGCCGCCACCGTCGTCGCCTCCCGCGTCGCCGTCGTCGCGCGTCGCTCGCGGTCCCCACCGACGGTTCCGGTCGACGTCCCCCCACGCGCCCAGCGACGCGCCCTCGCGACCGCGCGCGCGGTCGCACACATCGGCGCGCACCACCCCACGATCGCGCGCGCGCGACCCACCATCCGTCGACGCGTGACGCGCGACGCGCGACGCGACCGAACGACCGTTCGCACGCGCCGTGCCAATGCGCGCGCCACCCGCGTGTGCGTGCGGGGTCTCGTACACGTACTGTACCTCTTTTCACTCGATCAACGAACGCACACGACACTCGATATGGGTAGGGTTTAGAGCCACCCCCCCGGCCGCGGGCCATCCCGTCGCGGGTTGACGTTCATTTCGTTTTTTTCGTTTTCATTTCTTGAGTCATGACTCGCCGATTTCGCGATTGTGTCCCTCCGGCGACGCGAGGTCTGGAGAGTTATGGAGAAAGGTCTCGTCGTGTCGATGGTGCGTCGTCACCGCGTACGTATATGGTCTTAAAATCGCCTCACTATTGATCTGAGTGTCCTACTCGAACATGTTTTTTATTATTTGTTATGTTTTTTCCATACATGGGGCGGACGTATGCCAGCGTATGAACCGCGCGCCACACACCACCGCGCGGCTCGGGTGTCCTTCGCATCGACGAGTCACGATCGGTGGAGACGGGGACGGGGCGTTTTTGTCCTCGTCTCTCGGGCGTTACGATTGATTTTTGACGTCGATCGATGGACGAGAGAGACCGGCGCGCGACGGTGGACGATCGATCGATCGATCGATCGATTAAAATCGCGCGCTCTCGACGCGCGCTCTTCGTCGCGCGCTCGGTGGAGAAGATCGGCGGTCGCTCGGTGGAGAAGATCACAATCGGCGCGCGAGTGGACCGACGGACATGCGAGCGCGATCGGCGACGGGCGACGCCGAGGGCGAGTGTGGGGCTCGACGCGCGTCTTCATCGCCGTCTCCATCGACGGAGACGCGCGCGACGGCGGAGACGGGTGGACGATTCGGACGAGGCGTCGTTCGCGAGCGACGACGACGCGCGAACGCCGACGCGAACGCGAACGCGAACGCGACGAGGGCGGATGACGACGGACGCGGCGCGATGACGACGACGACGAATCGATTTCGAGACGTGTTTCGCGTCGACGACGGTGCGGGAGGGGGTGACGGTGGCGGTGGTGAAGATCCGCCGGCGCGGTTTCCGGCGTCGGTCGCGCCGACGAACGCGGACGGCGACGCGGCGCGAGATTGTCGAGCGATGTCGGCGCGGGAGTGGCAGGAGACGGCGAAGAGGATGATGCGGAATCAACCGACGGTGTTGATGCGCGCGGGTGCGACGGGCGACGAGACGGGGGTGTCGGCGACGACGGCGACGGCGACGGCGAGACGCGCGGATACATTCGAGGGATTGACGACGATGTGGAGCGATTTTGAACGAACGGCGTCGAGGTTCGGGACGAAGGAGTGGGAGTGTTTGATGTGTCCGTCGAGCGAACATAAATTCGTGAGGTGCGATGACGACAAAAACGCGACCGATTCATACTTTCGCGTTCGAGAACCCGAGACGGAAAAGATGCGGTGCGCGTTCAAGGATTTCGCGCGGTGCGCGACGAGTTGGCGCGAGAAATCAATCTTATTCGATTCGGAGATTTATTCGATGAGACACGACGAGGAGGATGAAGAGAAAGAGACGGCTGGAGAGGAGACGGAGGCCGAGCGTTTCGCGCCGAAGACGCGACGGTTCGACGCGAGACTTGCGCGCGAAGCGGTCGAAGACGTTCAAAAGGGAGTCGATTGGAAATGGCTCGACTCGCTCTTGCGCGCGCAACGGTTCGGTGAGATAACGTCGATGCGACTCGTCGCGGGTCAGCGCGATAGTCTCGCGCCGGCGCGGTACGTCTTGGAAGACTCGATGCATTTGCAAGTGCGCGGACGCCGACGCGTGTTGTTGATTTCTCCCGAGCACTCGTTCAGGGGCATGTACCCGTATCCGGTGGCGCACCCGTATGATGGGTACAGCATGGTGGATTTCGACGACGTCAATTACGGGCAAACTCCGGCGTTTTCGTCGGTGCGAGGAATGTGTTTTGTCCTCGAGCCCGGTGACGTTCTCTTCGTCCCGCGTGGGTGGTGGCGACACGAGCAAGGATTATCCAAGGAACACCTCACGCTGGAGGTTTATCTGTCGCAAGGAAAACATCCGAGGGATCGACACGCCGCCGCGCTCGTCGTCTCGCGAAGCATCGAGGAACGGCTGGCGATTTCGGAGGGCGTCGGTCACATCAAGCACTGGCTGCAGATTATCGCCGAAGCCGACGACGCGAACTGGATCGATTTGAGCACGGTGAAGGGGCACAAGCGAATAGTGATGACGCAAATGGTTCGCGATGAAATCGATCTGACCCTCGGCCGAGGGTCGTGGCAGGCGTTCCTGCGCGCGATGATCGACGGGAGACTCGATCCGACGCCGTGGTTGAATATTTCGTTTCGCGACCCGCTCTACTTGTCGGATAAACCCGTGCAAGTTCCGGACACGAGGACGGATCTCGAGTCTCAGTTCCCTGAATTTTACGTCGCGAAATTGAAAAAGGAGGGGTACAACGTCGATTACACGCCAGTCTCCGTGTTTAATCCGCACCATCCCGAGACGATCGCCTCCGCTCCGCCGACGGCGTAATCGGCGTAACAGTCTTCGGATGTTCTCGTTGTTCTCGTTAAACGTACGCATCTGTACAGCTTTTATACTACAAAGTATTGTAAAAAATTAATTTGCCGGTGGGGAGCACAGCGTGCTATCACCGTTCGACTCGACGTGATCGCGCATGCGCTCGTCGGAAAAGTAATCGTGTAACAAGTGAAATTTCGGGCAGGATCGATGATGTCTGACGAGACCCGTTTCATCTTCCAGTTGTTTGTACACGTCGTCGACTTCCTCAGCCGCCGATTTCCAATCCATGTACGCAAAATTGACGGCGGCTTTCCAGCCATCGCCCAAATTTACGCCCCAGTGCACCGAACCGTAATCCGTCACGACGTAATCGCCCGGTCCCTGGACGTGTTTGTACACGTGAATCCTCGCCTCTTCCGGTCTCCTCTTGGCGTTCCACTCCTCGATTCGCGCCGGATTGAGCCACAATCTGCGCATCTCGAGAATGTCCAGCGCGTACTCATCCCCGAGCAACTCTTGAAGGTACTTGTGCAAGACGTACAAATCGGAACGCGGAATGCTGTACCACACGACGGCGGATTGAGAATCCGGTCGCGTCAAGATGACGTTGGCGGAGGCGAACGCGTAGTCTTCAAAGTGCATCGGAAAGATGGATCCGACACTCATATAATACAACCACGGAGTCGTGATGCCGACACCCCACAACGGCTTTTCGCTCGCCTTTTCCACCGCCTTGAGCGTGGCGGCTTCGATGACGACGCCCGCCGACGTGTGTCGAGACCCCTTCTTCTTTTCCTCGCGTCGCGCCATTCGACGCTTCTGCTTCGCCTGCGAGTCTCTCGTCGCCTCACCTCCCGTGCGAGCGCGCTCTTCCGCTCTCGCCTGCGCCGGCGTCTGCGGAATGACGTTGTCGACGACGACTTTTTGCGTCTCGGAATCCGCCGTCGCCGGCGGCGGCTTGGGCGCCGTGGTGAAATTCTGCGCCTCGCACAGTTGAAGACACTTTTTCAAAACGCTCGGTTTGCGCGTCCCCAACGTTCGAGGATCCCACGGGTGCGTCTCCGGTTCCTCCGTCTGGTCGACTTGTCTAACGTTTTTCAAGAGCGCCTCGAGGGCGATGCCCTGCAGGTAGGGAAACTGAATCGGAAACCCGGCGTGAATCTGTTGTAAAAACCACCCCTCTCTCGCGTGGACGTCCATCAAACGAAACTGATCGGCATGCGCCCGCGCGCTCTCTTGAAAATCCTCCACGAACGCGCCGACCTCGGTGTCCGGATGGAGGCCCTCCATGGCGCGAAACGGTTCGAGCATTCCCGTCTCGTTATCCGGCAAATTTTGACGAAGAAATTGATAATCCGGTCCGAGCGTTCGAAGCTTGAGCTTTTTTGACCCGATCCACGACAGATCGCACAGCGCGCTCGTGTCGTCCAAGAAATCCCATCCATCTTGCAGACGAATCACCATGGCGCCCTGCGTTTCGAACGCGCGCCACCACGCGACGTCTTCCCCTTGCAACAACTCCTCCGGGGCGACGCCCTGGTTGAGCACGCAATACGTCGTCTTCAACGTCGACGTATCGTTTTTCCTCCCGGGTCTCGTGACGAAGAGTTCGGCCAATTTCCTCCCACCCCCCCTCGCCGTCGTGGTCTCCTCCTCACC
>Ga0208410_1000205_pt1 | contig 37171 bp, 21 predicted proteins | sample ETN02SmetaG_3_FD_185787 | JGI IMG/M metagenome (GOLD analysis project Ga0208410, IMG submission 185787) | Marine microbial and viral communities from oxygen minimum zone, Eastern Pacific Ocean - ETNP2014F10-02SV257 (SPAdes) (version 2) | ecosystem: Environmental > Aquatic > Marine > Oceanic ... | reverse complement strand
GATCATCCTCGTCGTGGTGCACGACTTGGGTCTGCGTCTTGGCTCCCTTCTTACTCGGCGCCATTGTCGCGCGACGTCGATGTGGCGTCGAGCGCACCCGGCGGCGGGGCGCCGCCACGATGGGTCGGGATGGTGGGTGGGTGTGTTCGCGATGGGGTGTGTGGTGGTGATTGTAGTGGGGTGTGTGTCGTAGTAGAGGTATGGTTTGGGGTAGACGTGGAGACGTGTGTGTGGGGTTTGGTGTTTTGATGGGTTTTTGGGGAGGTGGAGTACGGTGTGTGGTCTCGTAGTGTACGGGTGGATTTGATGGATGCATGAGGCGCCGTGGAATGATGATGATGATGATGATGATGATTCGTCCAGAGGACGACGCGCTCTCTCGCGCGCGCGCTCTCCGTCCATGGCGTCGATGAATTCGTCTTCCGCGCGGGCGGTGTTGTCGTCGTCGTCGCGCGCGCGAACGGTGGACGTGCGCCCGGACGTCCCGTCGACCTCTCGGCATCGTCTCGCGAAGCGCGTCACGTTCGTGCGACACGCCGAGGGATACCACAATCTTCGATCGGCGCTGACGTTTGATTCGACGTATAACTCATCCATCAATTTCGACGCGCGTCTGACGCCTCGAGGGGAGAGGCAGTGCGCGACGTTGGCGACGAACGGTGAGGAATGGAGGGACGTCGCGCTCGTGGCGACGAGTCCGATGACGCGGTGCGTGCAGACGAGTCTGTTGGCGTTTCCGGAATTGGCGACGCGCGCGCGGCGAGGCGAGGCGGCGTTCGTGGCGAACGAGGATCTGCGAGAGACGGCGAATTATTGGTGCGATCGACGACGGGAGACGGAGGAGTTGACGCGGGAGTTTGGAGACGTCGTTGATTTTTCGCGGTGTCCGGCGAGGGATGATTTGTGGGCGAGGTACGAGGCGATCGCGGGTCCGCCGGATCGGTGGACGAAACATCGAGAGTCGTGCGATTTGTATTACGCGGCGGAACGAACTCGATCGTTTTTTGAGTGGTTGGCGACGCGGCCGGAGGAGAACGTCGTCGTGAGCACGCACTCGGCGCTCTTGAGGTGTCTGTTCAGTTACGGACATCCGGGAGGGGTGCGCGGGGCGCCCGAACAGATTTTCGATTCGGGAGGTGTGAAGGACACTTCTAAGGGTGTACCCGTGGTGAATTATTGCGGCGACGCCGCGTTCGAGGCGAAGATGCGCGCGGATTTTGATAATTGCGAGACGCGCACGTGCGTCGTCGATTTGTCGCCCCTCGTCGCGTGATTCCGACGAGCGCGAGGGCGACGCTAGTATTCTATTCTATTCTATTCTACGCATAGCACAGCACGGCACGGCACATTATATATACTGTATATATCATCTCTGAACTCTTCATGGAATAAGTAGTCATCAATCACAACAATCAAATGGCTAAATAAAAATGGTCCGTCACCGAGCGCGTCGTCGTCGTCGTCGTCGTCAATCTCTAAACTTTTTGGGATTCAAGGTTAAAAACGGTTCGCACGCCTCCGCCGAATCCTCATCCATCGACGCATCTAATTCATCCACGGAATCGTACGTCGCACCGTTGGCGTCCCAATACCTCCAGCTCTGATCCAACACGTGCGACATCCGTCTCTCCTTGGCCGCCAAGTACCCTTTGCTGAACAAATTCGCCTTGACGACGCACGCGATGCGCCCGGTGATCTTTATCCCCCCACACTCTAACTCACGAATCTTTCTCGGATTATTCGTCATCAATTGCACGCTTCGAACGTCGAGCTCGCGAAGCATATTCTCCACCGCGGTGTACTCGCGCGAGTCGTCCGGCAACCCCAATCTCCGGTTGGCGTCCACCGTGTCCAGCCCCTCCTCTTGCACCGCGTACGCCGCAATCTTATTCGCCAACCCGATCCCACGCCCCTCCTGTTGCAAATAACACACGATTCCCGGTCCGTTCTCCTTGATGTACTCCATCGCCATCTCCAATTGTTGTTTACAGTCGCACTTCATCGACCCGAGCACTTCGCTCGTGAAGCACGCGTCGTGCACGCGCACCGGAACATCCTCTCGTCCCTCAACCTCACCGTAGATAACGCACACCGGTTCCGTGACTTCACCCGTATTCGGGTTCACGTGTCTGTACGCCCGAACGCGATAAAATCCTCGATCCGTGGGTAATTTCGTCTCGGCGACGAACGTCGTCGCCGTCGTCGCGCCCGCGCCCGCGCGCCCGTCATCCTTCGGGGATTCATCGTCCCGCGACGACGATTCTTCCGACGACGCATCCCCGACCGACGCACCATCGATCGCACGACCCGAACCGTTCGTCGCGCGCATCCTCCTCGCCCGCGTCCTCGTCCCCGTCATCCTCGTCCTCGTCCCCGTCCCCGTCCCCGTCGTCATCGTCATCGTCATCGGCATCGTCCCGTCGTCATCGCGCGCGCGCGTTCGTCGTCCACGCCTCGCCTGACGTCCCCGACCGCTCGCGACCGTCTGCACGACCACCGCGCGCATGACGCGCACCGCCGACGACCGTCGACGTCTCTCGCGTCGCGGTCCGAGGGACGACCTCGGACCTCCCGTGTCGACACCCCCTCTCGGCGCGCCTCCTCTCTAAACCCTACCCAAACCCTACCCAAACCCTCCATGCTGACCCATAACAGTCGCCGAAACCCGTGGAACGACGCGCTCGCTCCCGTGAGTCCCCCCCTCGAAGGAGTGCTGACCCGTCGATCGGCACGAGACCGATGCCGATGGACGCGTTCGCGCCGAGGCCTGTATGGCGCAGTGGTAACGCGTGAGTCTTGTACCCACACCCGCGCACTCGTGAAAGAGTGCGACGCTTTGGACCGTTCGAGCGCCCGTCTCGACCGGCGCTCGACGACGCAAACTCAAGATCCCGTGTTCAATCCACGGTGCAGGCATTATTTTTGTTATAGTATGTATTGTATGTCCGTTTTTGGTTTTTATACTGGTACTTTTTCGGGACGGGGACGGGAGCGGCGCGCGCGGCGCGGCGCGGCGCGAGGTCTCGGTGGGTCGGTCGGTCGTCGGCGCGGGCCGAGGGCTGTCTTCTCGTCGTCGTTCGTCGTCGCGTTTCGACGCGTTCGTTCGCGTCGAATGCATCGTCGTCGTCGCGTGTCGCGAGGCGCGCCCATCGATTCATCGATTCATCCATCATGGCGACGTTCGAGGTGGCGCTCGAGCGCGTCGAGCGTCCGAGCGCGTCTGGGAAAGCGTACGCGGTGGAGCGCGGTGTCGTCGCGCCTCGAGGCGCGGCGGCGGGACGCGCGCTGATGACGTGTGCGCCGTACGCGGCGGTGGTGCGACGAGAGCTCGCGGGCGAGGTGTGCGCGGAGACGTTTCGTCGCTTGCGCGCGGGCGAGGGCGTGGAGGCGTCGTCGTCGTCGTCCGAGACGGCGAACGCGGTGAGTGCGGTGCCGCGTTCGCGATTCGTCGGGACGCGCGCGCGAGACGCGGCGAACGCGAGAGGATTCGACGTCGCGGAGACGCTCGCGCGCGCGAGCGCGAGAGGTTTGCCGTCGAACGAGGTTCGAATGGCGCTTCAGTGCCTCGCTCGACGAGACGCGGAGGCGCGAGGCGACCTTCCGAGAGAGCGGTACGCGTTGTTGGGCGAGGATGGGTTTCGAGGCGTGCTGGCGTTACACGAGGGACCGTCGTCCGCGACGCCCGACGGCGGGGCGTCGCCGCGAGCGCTCGAAAAGTACGTGCAGATACGAAGCGCGGCGCGCGTCGCGGTGGCGCTCGCGTGCGGGGCGATGCGCTCCGGAATCACGCCGGAGGAGATTGAAGAGAGAATGGAACGCGCCAGAGAGAGAGGCGTCGACGACGAGTGCGTCTTGGGATTACTCTCGCGGTTGGAAGTGAACGGATTCACGATTGCGGACGACGATCATCAGCGACTCGGATTTGGAATTTATCCCGACGCCGCGCTGTTCAATCAATCGCTCGTCCCGAACGCGCAGGTGATGTTCGCCGGAACCAGGCTGGTGATAAAGGCCTTGCGAGACATTTCTCCCGGAGAAGAGGTCACCATCGCGTACAGCGAACAATACGCGCCGAGGGAGCGGACGAGACGTCTGATGCGCGAATCGTACGCGTTCGATCCCTACGATTCGTTCGCGAACGCGGTGCGCGCGGACGAAGCACGCGAACGAGCGATTCGATACGCCCGTCGAGTGCCGGCTCCGTCGGGCGACGCCGAGCACGTCGATTTAGGCGAGGAGGTGTGTTGGTACGGCGGTGACCTTTTGCCCGACGACGATCTCGCGCGGGATTCGTTTTGGCACGCGCTGCTGGACCCATCGAACGCGAATCACGAGTGGGATTTGACCGCAGGCGTGATGTTCGTGAAGGGTGAACCAGACGACGCGTCGGCCGACGGCGAGCGTCGCGCGAACGTCGATGAGGTCTTCACGTGGGGACGCTTCCCGCCGAATGTCGATCGAGAACTCACGGCGCTCAACGTCATTCGAGCCGCGCGAGCGATCGACGCGCTCACGCGCGATGCGGAAAACGGTGAGATCCAGCGCGCGATTGCGGAGGGCGGCACCGCGGCGGCCGGTGCCGCGCGAGACGCGTTCGCCGCCGCGGAGACGCTTTTAAACGGTGGACGCGACGTCGCCGGCGTCGGACCGCGACACGAGCTTCGTAAACAGCTCAGACTCGCGAGAACGGTGGTGTTTCCCAACATGGACGATTTCGAGGCGCTCGAAAAGACGTACGAATCATGCGTCGGGTGGAGCGAATTCGACACCGTCTACGTGCACCTGCGATTCATGCTCTTCAAGATTGGATTCCACGCCATCGACGCGCGCGTTCGGGCAAAAGACGGCGTTGGATTGAAGCGTCTGATGAAGAAGCAAATCTTGACGCATAATTTCCTCAAAGGAGTCATGAGTTCGGCGAGTTGTTCCGGGATGGTCATGTACGAGGAGTGGGCGCGGGCGCGAGAGGGATACGCGAGAGATTTAACCGCGCTTCGCGAACTCTTGCAGTCGTGACGCGGGACCGTATTAGTAGCAATAGCGCAATAGCGCAATAGCGATAGGAGTACAAGCACTAGGTAGTGTAGCGTACACACACGTAGCGATGACGTGTCTAATGGTGTCTAATCGCGATGTTCGCGTCAGCGCGGCGACGCCGTCGAATCGTCGTCGTCTCTCGCGCGCTCGCTCGCCGAGACGGCGAAGGTGGGCGCGGTGCCAAGTTGAATGAAATCCACCTTCCATCCCGAACGTAAGAGTCCGGCTTCGAAATCCGCCACTTTCGCGTCCGCGTACTCGTACGCGCGGGAACGCGATCCGTCGACGCGCAGTTTCTGGCACGCGAGCGCGGCGGCGATGACGTCACGAGGCGTCGCCGCGTCGAACAAGAGGACCGACGCGATGTCGGCTCGTTTCGGATCACATCCGAGCACGTACGGTCGACCCTTGGCCATGAACACTGCCTGCGTGAAATCCTCCCACGATTGACCGATCTCGCTCGGCGACGCGCCGAATGTGGGCGTCTGCGCCGTGCGTCGAGGCTTGTACACGCCCTCGATGTCGCCGACGACGACGCAGTCGGGCAGCTCCTCGTCCTCGTTCGCCACGAACATCTCCGCGAGTGTCAAGAGCCTGAACCGATTGAGCGAATCGAAACGCAAAGATTTCGCCGCCTGCCAGCACGCAAAGACGTGCACGCCGATGACGACACCGTATATAGCGAACGCGGCGACGAAGGCGCTCAATTCGTCGCCGTCGTCGACGAAATCCGCCGCCGCCGCGCTCACGAGCTGAAACACCTGAATCCCCGTCGGAAGCGCGATGAGCGCCAACCACCGCCCCTGCACCTCCAACTTGGCGCGAATGTCCCCGAGATTATTATTCCTTCCGAAGTGCTGCATGAAGGTGCCGTTCAACAGACTCCCTCGTCCCGTGAGCGCCGCCGAGCGCACGAATACCGCCGACGCCGCCAACGGTAAAAACAATCCAGGCGCCGCAGGCGTCACCAGCTCGATCGCCCGCGCCACGTCTTCCAACGCATTCGTCAATCCCCACCACCGCTTCGGATCCTCGTCGTACTTTTGGCCGCCGAACGATCCCGCCAGAAGCGTCGCCACCGAACCGACGCCGTCCTTGAGCACCCACTTCGCCGCAGCCGTCAGCGGCAACGCCCCCGGCGTCGACCCCATCCCCAGCGCCACCAACAGCGACTGCGCCGACATTATCTCCAATATATCTCGAAACAACAGCGACACGAGCTGCCAACGCAACCACGAAACGTAATCCGCGCTCACCGTCGCCGGAAATCCGCTCGGCAGGAAAATCCCGCGCAACGCCGGGACGACGCTCGCCTCCTCCGCCCCCGTCGCCGCGTCGATCGGCCGTCCGCGCGAGATCCCCGCATTTCTCTCGCTCGCCGACCACCGCGCGCGAGGCGCGCGACCGCGCAGTTCCACCACCTCGAGCGTCGTCGTCGACGTCGACGTCTCGAGCGATGCGTTCGTCGATTCTCCTCGCGCGCGTCGCGCGTTCGACGACGACGTCTCGGCGTCCTCGGACGAGGACGCGCGAGACGACGTCGCGTCGAGCGTTCGCTCGCGCGCGCGCGATCGACGGCGACCGCGCGACGCGATGCGCGTCGCGGGCGCGATCGACGCGCGCATGGCGACGACGTCTGCCGATGCGCGCGGCGTCGTCATCGCTCGACGCGCGTCGCGCGCTCGGCTGAACGAGACGACGGAAACGGAAGAGAGAGGACGCGTTCGACGATGACGACGCTCGTGACGCGCGCGTCGAACGCGTCTCGCGGGGTGACGGCGACGACGATGCGAGGGACGATGCGCGCGCGCGGTGTCCCGAGACGCGCGCGTCGTCGCGCGACGGTGGCTCGGCGTCGACGCGCGATGACGCGCGCGGCGAGCGTCGAGGACGTCCCGCCGGAGGATCTCGCCCTCGTCGTCGAGCTCTTGGACAGCGAGTCGGGGGAAGAGCTCGGAGAAAAGGTGGACCTGGTGGCGAAGAACGGGTTGCTCACGAAGGGGGTCGTGGACGCGGCTCGAGTGATCGCGGAGGCGAACAGGGCGAGCGGACAGGATGAGGACGTGGTGGCGCTGTTGGAAGACGTGCACGAGACGCTCAGGCGTAAGTTTGAGGAGATGGCGGCGACGACGGTGAAGGGGGCGCTGACGTTCGCGCAAGAGTTGATGACGCACTTCACGGCGGAGGATTTGGAGGAGGTGGACGCGAGCGTGGCGGTGAAAAAGGTGCAGTTAATGATGCGGGAGGAGTTTGAAAAGGAGAACGGCGTGTCCAAGGAGGCGTTGGCCAAGTATTTGGACGAGGTTTTGCCGGTGATGGATCAGCAAGACTCGAGGATACAGGGTTCGCTGGAAACCGCCGAGACGGCGGAACAAAAGGCGCAAATCGTGCAGATGATGATGCAGCGCACCAAGGAGAGAATGCAGATTGAATTTATTCGCGATTGCGCGGCGCGCATGTGAAGAGAAACCGCGCCAACGCGCCCTTGATTGTTGAAAACTACACTTCTAATATATCGTCACACGAATCGGACTAACGCGTCATCGCACGAATCCACCTCTAAGAGAACCGAAGGCCAAACTTGGACTGTCCGCCGCGACTCTGCCCGCGCGCCTCGCCGCCCGCGCCTACGCCGAGGGTAAACTCAGCCTTGGATTCCACCTGCGTCCCGCTGCCGGCGTACCCCGTGCCGCCCTTCTGAAGACGTATGACATCCTTCTCCGGACGAATCTTCACCCCTTCGTACACACCGTCCTTCTCGATCGTCTTCTTGTACCCCTCCTCGCTTATCGCGTCTCCCGTCGGCTTCAACACGATGACGCTCGTGGAATTCGTGAGCGTCTTGTACGTCACGGGACACATGTACTTCCCCGCCTCCCCCGAACGATCCTTCGTCCACTTGATCGTCACCAGATCCTTCAGTCGCAACTTTTCGAGCGTCGTCGGGCACTTGGTCTCCTTCTCCGGCTTTTTAATCTCGTGTCTCAGGTCGTCTCTCGCGCCTCCGTCGACGCGCCAAAATCCATCCAACGTCTCCGCGCGCTTCGCGTTCATCCCCATCGCCTGCGTGGACGACGCCCCCGCGTACGCCGCGCCGTCGACCGAACCCACCGCATCGTCCAATTCTCTTCGCTCGCCTCCACCGCCGTGATTCGCCGCGTGAAACCGATCCAAATCCAGTTTTCGCCTCTTCGCCGCCGTCGCCGCCGCCTCCTCCCCGGCGCGCGCCCGTTCGCGCTCCCACGCCCTGAGCTCGCGCTCGTACGTCGCCTTTTGCGCGACGAGACACTCTAAGATGGCCTCTCGATCGTACACCACCCCTCTCGGCGTGCACACGGCGTCTCGCGCGGTGGCGAGCGTGAGCGCGCAGGCATCGAAATCCTTCACCGTCTCCTTGCCGAGACGCTCGCGAACGGTGCCGTACCCCAACGCCTTGCGCTCGGCGTGCGTCAGGGACTCGCTGCCGAGCGTGCCGGCCTGCTTGGAGTGTTTCTTCGTCGACCCGCGCGCCATGGTCGAGCGCGCGCGTTCGAGTGAGGCGAACGAGGCGCGAGGGCGGCGGGACGGCGAGCGGCGGGCGAGCGGCGGGCGTTTTACACATTTTACTCACGACGCGTCTTCCAAGTGGGCGTTGATCTCGCTGGCTATGTACTCGGCCTCTCGACGACCGACACTGGCGAGGATGGGCACGACGGTGTCGTCCTCGAGCTTGAGGTATAGCAAACCATCCGGGCGAACGAAACAGCCCTCGACGTCGGCTGTTTCGCCGACGGCGTCGAGAAATTTCATTCCGCCGCCCTCGCACGCGACTCGATAATTTGAACGATCGACGTAGACATTACCCTTCGCCACGAGCGAGCGGAGAACGTCAGATGAAAGGTCTGCGCCTATTTTCCAAAACGGAAGCGAAAACAACGCCATGAACCACGCGCCGGCGCTCAAGACGCCGACGGTCCAAATCGCCGTGATTCCAGTCCACGTGACGCCAAAGAACGCTTTGTACAACACCTCTCCGTTCGCTCCCGAGGGCGGTATGTTGATGGAGACTGAATTACCGTCAACTCGCACGATGTCGCACACCATGTTTTTTGGTTTCGGCGCGCCTCGAGGCGCGTACGGCGCCGGGAGTTGTTCCGTCGTCGAGCGCGGCGAATTCATCGTCGACACCGGCGAATCCATCGTCGATCTCGATGAACGAAAGTTTCGTCCACCCATCGGCGCGACGGCGGTCGAATCGAGCGCGTCCAACGCTTCTTGCGCGTTTCTAAACCTATCCTCCGGACTCGGTTCGAGCAACCGCGCGACGACGAGACGAAGTCGACGATCCTCTATGAACACGTCATCGAAATTAATCCTCAATCGTTCCGTCTTAAACCCAGACGGGGGACGGCCGGAGAGCAAAAACAAAATCGTCGCCCCGATGCCGTACATATCGCTCGCCGTCGTCGCCGCCGCGCCGCTCATCACCGTTTCCGGCGGCATAAAGCCATACGTCCCCACCACCGTGCTCCCGAAAGAATCATCCAAAGAATCGATCACCGCCGCCGCGCCACCGAAATCCACCAAACACACCCTCCCATCGTCATCCATCACCACGTTCGCCGGTTTCACGTCCCTATGAATCACCGGCGGACGCAAACTTCCGCAATACCGCGCGACGTCCAACAACTGTTTCAACATTGAGCGCACCTCCGCCTCCGTCGGCCGCCACCCGTCCTCCTCCATCTTGACGCGAAGATTTCGTCCACGAGCGAGATTCTGGACCAACACGTACCGACGATCGTCCTCGGTGTCCAGAGTGAACGAATCGACGTACGCCGGGACGTTCGGGTGGTTGAGCGCGCGAAGCGTTCGACACTCTCTCTCGAAGAGTTCGACCGCCTTGAACCCTCCGTTCGAAGCTCCCGCGGACGCGCCCGCGCCTCGAAGCGTGAGGGTCTTCACCGCGACGTCCGCGCCGTCACCGCGACGCGCGCGGTACGTCACGGCGTTCGAACCGGCGCCCAGACGCTCGATGAGCTCGTACGAGTCCCCGGTCGTGGGGTGGACGAGCGCGGACCCGACGAGGGCGTCCGTCGACGAGGCGAGGCGTTCGAGACGCGCGCGAGACGACGTCGAACCGAGACGCCGCGTCGGACGAATCGTCGACGATGGACGAAGACGCGTCGCCATGGCGCTCGGGCGAGACGCGAAGTGGGGACGGGACGCGCGACGAAGAAGACGTCAAACTCTTTACCCCACGCGTACAAAAAGAAAAGAGTCACTACCCGCGCGCGTCCGCGGCTTTGGCGTACCGTCCACCGGCGACGGTTCGGTAATTCGTCTCGCGTTCCCGTAGGCTCGGCACGTTCCCGCGCGGAACGCCCGTCGCGAGCTCCTCGCCGGCGTCGTCCACCAAAACGAACCGACTGTAATCCCTCGCCGCGCCCGGCACCCACACCAGCTTCCACGCGATCTTCGATCGAAATTGCACGTGCGCGACGTCTCTCGGCGGTTCGAGGTTCGAACCGAGGATGCACGTGCACCACGAACCGCCCGGCCCCAACGTCGGGTCGCTCGCCGCGCGAATGCCCTCCCCGAGCGCGTTGGTGCGGTGCATCCCGGCGACGCGACCTTCATTTTCGTTATCGGCGTCATCCATGGACATCGTCGTCGCGTCGACGTGATTGAAATCGTTGAAACAGTGCCCCGTGTTACCCTTTCCCGGGGCGACGTCTCTCAGGTCCAAAAGGCCCGCCGCCCATAAAAGCCTCGGTCGCACCTCGGATTCCCAATCCTTGGAGAGATCGCTCTCACTCAGGCTCGCCGCGCGCGCGCGTCCGTTCGTCATGCGTTCGACGGCGGTGCCCGCGTACTCGCGGTCGGCGGACATGGCGCGCGCGACGATGGAATTCGCGCGCGACGAGGACGAGGCGGTGCCGGTCGCCGAACGACCCGCGAAAGCGACGCACAGCGCGCCGAACGCGCGGAGAGACGCCGAACGATGGGTCTTGAGACGAGCGGTCGGCGTCGGTATCGGTGTGTGCGCGCGCGCGCTCGTCGGCATGCGCGCGAGTGTGACGTGTTCCCCGGCGGTTTCGGCGCGGCGTCTTTGGATTGATTTGATCGATCGATTGATTTCGCGTCGTTTCGATTCGATTCGATTCAAATCGCGGGCTCGCTATTTCTTTATTTTTTGGATTGATTTTGGATGTTTCGATTCGATTGGATGCGAGCGCGAGGTGGTCGTCTTCGGATTGATTCGATTCGGTCGCGAGCTCGAGCTCGAGCTCGGCGGTTTGATTGTTTCGATCACCGGTCGGCGCGAGTGTCGTTTCGACAATACGGACACACGACGGCGTCGAGAGCGATCCAAGATTTGCAAAATCTGCACCGATCGCTCGGTGTCCACAGTCTGGAACCGCCGCGCGAGGCGGATCCGCTCGCCGTCCATCCCGCGACGCGCACCGCGGCGTACACGCAAAACACGGTGGCCCACGCGTTCGCACACGCGGCCAAAAACTTGCCGTACTCGAACCGCACGCCGCTGACGACGAAGACAAACTCCTCCAATCCGCGTCGTCTCGAACCGAGCGTGAGCGCCATCGTCGGCGCGACGAACGCGTCTACGAACGCGTCCAACGCCTCGCCCGCGCACCGCGCCGCGATGACACCGATCGCGATCGGTCCCGCCTTCCCGAACGTCTCCGCGAAGAACAGACTCCACTCCTCGCGAAACGCCTCCGCGCCGTGCGTCGCCTCCGTCTCCCCGTCGTTCATCGACAGTAATCGTTCGCGCGCGTCCCCTGACGAATCACCACCGACGTCACGATCCCGTCAATACATCGATCGATCGAGCCACCACCGCGCGCGTCGCTCGACGACTCACCGCGCGCCTCGCTCGACGCGCGTCGCGTCGAGACTCACCGTCGCCCTCGCCCTCCTCCTCGCCCCTCGATCGCGCCATCTCGACGCCGTGTGACGTTTCGACTTCTCGGGGACGCCGCGTCTCCACAGGGGGACTCTTCCACCGATCACGAATCGCCGTACGGTTCGTGAACCACCATGCACCCCCCCCCACCACCCGCGGCGGATTTCAATCACGATTTTGGGTGTTATCGTCAAAACGCGACCGCGCGCGCGTCCCCCGCGCGCGATGACCCGCGATGACCGCGCGAAACGGTACTCCGTCGTCGTCTCCGTCGCCGCCACCGTCTCCGCGGTCGCGTTCGCGGCGGTGGCGGTGACGAACGGCGGCGAGGCGATCGGCGCATCGGTCGCGCATCGTCCCCAGCGCGTCGCGAGCATGTTGGGAGGCGTCGACGTCGCGCCGACGCTCCTGGAGAGACGCGAACGAGGGTCGGCGATGACGCTCGGCGCGCGATTGGGCGTGCCGCAACACCCGAACAGTGCGGCGGTGAGAGCGAGAAAGGCGAGACGGATCGCGGGACGCGGGCGGGCGGCGGCGAGACGCGGGCGAGACGCGCGCGAGAGCTCCGGGTGGTCGACGATGGTGGAGAGCGCGCCGGCGATGGAACTGAGCGTGGATTCGTTTAAGATTGAAGATGAACGCGTGGATGCGATAGGGAGCGATCTGAACAGACTCGAGAGTTACGGATACGACGAGGAGGGAGAGATCGTCGGCGACGAGTGGCGAAGAAGGCTGGTGAGACGGCCGCTCGCGGAGTCGTTCGAGGAATTTCGCGATGACGACGAGTACGGACGGTTTGAGCGACACATGGACGCCGCACTCGGTCAGGTTGATGAATACGAACGGTTTCAGCGACACTTGGAGGCTGCGCTCGGTGACGAGGAGCGCGTCGAGGCGTCACTCGGTCGAAAGAAGTCCAAGAAGATGGGTGACGACGACGACGACGAGAAGTCCAAGAAGAAGGACAAGAAGGACTACAAGAGGGATCGCAGCGATAAAGGCAAGAAGAAGAAAGACGAAGTGTCCAGATTGGGAACGCGCGGCGCGCAATTGACGACGCCCGTGTACATCATGTCGCTCGGCGATAAGGCGACGCCGAACCCGGATCCCATCATCGGAGCCACGGATAGCGACCGCGTCGAACACTTGGTGAAGGAGCTCGTGCGCGAACACGGAAGCAAGGCTGTGAAGAAGTACGTCAGGCTCACGCCCGGCGTCGACGTTCGAGACTGGCCGGAAAAGGAGGACACGGTGCGATTCGCGTTTAAGAGCATCATGAAGCAAAAGCCAAAGGCGACGCAACTCTCTGCGCTTCCGTGGCTGAGCTTTTACACCAGTCGCGACAAGGATGGGCAATTCAACGACAAATTCGCAAAGGAGCGTAACCTGTTCACGCACATCGGATGTTTGTTCGGACACATGTTCCAATGGCAGCTCGCGGCGGACGCCGGCGACGACCACGCCTTCATGTTGGAATCGGACGCGTTCGCCAAAACCTCCATCGCGTTTCCATTCAGAGACATGGGAGGCTTGGTGAAGAACGCGCCCAAGGAGTACGACATCATCTTCCTCGACGCACCCAAGGATATGACCTTTGACAAGCCGGAGAAGACGTTCACCGATTCCAACGGGGATAAGATGTACGTGTTCCGGTTCAAGGAAAAGAGCACGCAGAGCGGTCTCACGGCGTCCCTGGTGTCGAAGAGCTTTTATCCCAAAATTTTCAAGCACCTCGCCCACTTCGGCGGCGACGTCGTGGACTCCATGTTAAAGGTGCAGTTGTGCACCGATTCCATGGTGGATTCTTCGGGTAAGTTTGTCGGTTTCGGCGCCGGGAACAAGCCTTGGCTCAAGTGCTACTGGGCGCTTCCGGCGAAGGATGCGAAAAAGAAGGGCAACAAGTTCGTCTACAAGAGTAAGTATTGAGCGAAGAACCTAACGAACGAACGAACGAACGAACGAACGAACATTTGTAAAACACGCCACCATGACTACATTCATCTCCCTACGTATCATTTACATCGCGCAAGCGCCGCGGCTATCGCTCGCGTTACTTGTGAGTCGCGCCGACGCCTCGACGCGAGTGAAATCGACCCCCCGCGCCGAACCCACCGAATCCATCGTCGTTCCCCGACACGAGGTTATGTTTGTCGATGAATTCATTCAACCCGTTCGTCACCTTGGTCGCGGCGGCCAAGTAATTGAGCGCCAGGGTATCCCTAAACTCGTCGGCGAAACTCTCCGCCGCCGCCTCGCTCGAGCTCGCGCGCAAAGCGTCGATCGCCCCCGCCACCTCGCGCAAAACGTCCAGATCCATCTCCACCTCCCCAGCCTTCATCGCGCGAAGATGCGCGGACACGATGGCCAAACGATCTCGCAACGCGCGCGTCGCCGCCGCCGCCGATTCCAAACTCGCGCCGAACCTCCCCGCCGGCGACTCCCCGCCCTCGGGCGCGATGTTCGCCACCTCGTGCACCACGATTCGTTCCGACTCCGACGTCTCCATCGCGTGTTCCCGCTCGACGAATCCATCCCCCTCGCGTTCGTACCACGTCGTCGTCGTCACCCCCGCGTCGCCCTCCTCGCCGACGCGCACCGCGAGAAACGCCAACCCGTCCCGTCCCGTCCCGCCGCGAGCGTCCCCGTCGGGCGCGTTCGCCACCCACTTCGTCAACGCATCGTGCGCTCGAGCGTCCTCGGCGTCACCACACGCATCACATTCCCCCTCGATCGCTCGATACCACCCGACGACGCGTAAATCATCCCTCGTCTGCGCCGCCAACGCGTCTCGGCGCGCGACGGCGTCCCAATCGAACATCCACCCGCCGCCCATCTCATCGTCCCGCACCGCGCGCGTCTCCGCGCACGTCACGCACTCGACGCCGCCATCGGAAGAGAAAACGCCGTAGATCACGCCGACGACGGCATCGATCGCGCGCGCGTCCGACGCGGTCGCTCTCGTCGCGTCCCCGTCGTCATCGATGGCTTCGATTGCATCCGCATCCATCGCGCGCGCGCCCTCGTTCGAGCGCCGTTCGCGCCGCGCGCGCGCGACGTGATCGCACGCGATCATCGTTACCAACGGGTGCGAGCGTCGGCGCGCGAGCGACGCGTCGTCGGCGCGCGCGAGCGGATCCATGGTCGGCACGTCGAGAAGTGCGGTGGCAACCGTCGCGCCTTCATTCCGCGCGCGCGCGGAGACGTCGCGGACGCGCGCGCGGAGACGTCGCGGAGGACGCGTCGGTGAACTCGCCGCGCGCGGTGCGCGGGACGACGGAGCGATGGAGTCGACGACGACGACGGATTCGACGACGAATTCGACGGACTCGGTGACGACGACGGGACGACGACCGCCGATCGACGCGAGAGAGAGAGAGCGCGGTGAGGACGCGGATGAACGCGCGGTGGAGGTATCGTCGCGCGAGGACGCGGAGGGAGGCGTGGGGACGGCGCGAGAGGTGACGGAGGGCGGCGGCGGCGGCGGCGGCGGCGACGGGGTTGGCCACGCGGCGAGCGAGAGCGAAGCGAGCGAGGGAGAGGCCGAGGAGGGTGGGCGAGACGAGGAGACGTGGGAGAAGAGCGATGGAAGCGAGGCGTCGTCGTCGGGGGTGGAGTCGGAGTCGATGGTGAGGGCGAGCGTGGCGTATCCAATGTTTTTGTGCGACGAGCGACACTGGGACGCGGCGACGACGTACGACGATACGGATGCGTACGACGGGGAGGAGAGCGGGAAGTGGAGAACGAAGGATCGGATGAAAACGGTGAGCGTGGCGTTAGTGTTGTGCCTGAATATCGGCGTGGATCCGCCGGATACGATGAAGATTTCCCCGTGCGCGCGCATGCAGTGTTGGATAAATCCGATCAGTACGCAACCGCAGAACGAGTTGGACGCCATTGGAAAGGCGCTGCAAGCGCAGTATGAGCGATGGCAGCCTCGGGCAAAGTATAAACTTCAACTGGATCCGACGACGGACGACATGAAGAAGCTCTGCATCTCGTGTCGGAGAAACGCCAAGGGCGAACGCGTGTTGCTTCACTACAATGGACACGGCGTCCCTCGACCGACGGCGAACGGTGAGATTTGGGTCTTTAACAAGTCGTACACGCAGTACATTCCGCTCTCGATTTTTGATCTGCGAGCGTGGACAGGCACGCCGGCGATTTACGTGTTTGACTGTTCAAACGCGGGTTTGATAATCAAGTCTTTTCTGAAGTTGCAACAGCAAGCGGAGGAGACGCCGTCGTCACAAGCCGTGATGCGGGATTTAGAATCTCGACAGGCGGGTGGGTCCATGGCATTCGCAGAGTTGAGCGAAAACCGATCTGATCTCGCCGGACCTTCCGGTTTCGGAACGAGCGAAAGTTCCAGCAGCGCCAACGAGTGTATTCTAATCGCCGCGTGTGGCGCGAACGAAATTTTACCCCAATCCGTAGATCTTCCGGCGGACGTATTCAGCGCTTGTCTCACAACGCCCGTGAAGATGGCGCTACACTGGTTTTGTACGAACTCCGTCCTGCGAGAACAAGGGATCACGGTTGACATCATCGACAACATTCCCGGCATGCAGAATAATCGGAAAACTCCCCTCGGTGAGCTCAACTGGATTTTTACGGCGATCACTGACACGATCGCATGGAATGTATTACCGCGTAAATTGTTCCAGCGATTATTCAGACAAGATTTACTGGTGGCTTCCTTATTTAGGAACTTTTTACTCGCGGAACGAATCATGCGCGCGAACAACTGTACGCCAGTCTCGTCGCCGAGACTACCCCCGACGTATAACCATCCTATGTGGGCTGCGTGGGACATGGCGGTGGAACAATGCTTGCTTCAAATACCTGCTCTTCTTTCCGGAAATCCGAGTGCGGAATTCATTCCCTCGCCCTTCTTCACCGACCAACTCACGGCGTTTGAAGTCTGGTTGGAGTACGGTAACGAACACGACGCACCGCCCGAGCAATTGCCCATCGTCCTACAAGTTTTGCTTTCGCAATCGCATCGGTTACGGGCGTTGATTTTGTTGGGGCGTTTCTTAGATTTAGGGTTATGGGCGGTCGATTTAGCGCTCTCAGTTGGCATCTTTCCTTATGTGCTCAAGTTGTTGCAGACGACGGCACCAGAGCTGCGCCAGATTTTGGTTTTCATCTGGACGAAGATTCTGGCATTGGACAGGTCGTGCCAAGTGGATTTGGTCAAGGATGATGGATACACGTACTTCATACGATTTTTGCAGAGCTCGAACGTGCCAGTAGAGGAACGTGCAATGGCGGCTTTCATCTTGGCTGTCATATGCGACGATCACAAGAAGGGTCAGACAGTGTGTATGTCCAGTGGTTTGATGGAGATCTGTCTAGAAAACATTAAAGAGGCGGCTCTTCCAGACACCGGGTCGCCGTTCTTCTTGCGTTGGTTGTGTCTGTGCCTTGGAAAGCTCTGGGAAGATAATCCAGAAGGTCAAAAGGCTGCGTGTAGCACCGAGGCGCACAAACTGTTGGCGAGTCTGTCCACTCATCCTTCTCCGGACACTCGGGCGTCGGCTGCGTATGCGCTTGGTACACTCGTTTTGGTCGAAACGTCCGACGACACCAAGAATAGTGGAGGAGAAATACAGGAACTCATGCACGAGATGTCAACGTCATCCCTTGTGCCTTCACCAATTCCTCCAACCTCGCCGCTTGGACGTATGCCTTCTTCTGTGGGCGACATAACCGCGATGGAACGCGGCATAACCCTCAATCTGATTCAAAATGTCGACGATGCGAGTCCAATGGTTCGGATAGAGACCGCGGTAGCACTTGCGCGCATCGCGCGGTCGCACAAATTTCTTGTTCGTGAAGCTTCGATTGTCTGGAAGAGAGACTATGACTCCGTGACTGCTAAACGCGTCGTCGAGGCCAAACGTAGCGAAAGCATTAGTACTCGTCGAAGATTTTCGCACGCCAGCTCTTTGGGAGGTTATGATAGCTCTGTGGGCACGACAAACATGTCAACCGTCGAGGAAGACGGTGAGAGAATTTCAAGTTCCGTGGCCAGTGATGACATGCATCCGTCCGCGTACTCTGATCATGGACGAGATCCCATGGGCTCTATCGGTGATTACAGAGGTACTGTACCGCTGCCTCCTGCGTACCCGAACGTTAGTCCTGGAGACGAATCGCACCATGAGAATCGCAGCGGCGAAGGGCCGAAGGGCAGTCTGTACACTCAGCTCCTGCAGGCCTTGCTCGATCTCGCTTTGGATGCAGCCCCAGCTGTGTCTGCGGCTGGTGTAAAAGCTATCATGAGCGTCGGTCTGGAAACGACTCATCCCATCATACAGATGGTGACGAAAACAGGGAGTCACGCAGAGACACCGAGACAGCGTTCACATCGCCGGCGTCCTTCTTTTGCAAGCTTCGATCTGATTGGTCACGAGCGCTCTGCTTCGAAGGAATCCTTGGATGGCCAAACAGGCACGCTGAAACGCACGGATTCATGGCATCAGCGCTTGACAAACCTCGGCTCACGTTTACTGGGATCTCCGACTAAGACAAAATCATCGGCATCTCTTCGAGGCGATGGCGAAGCTCCTCGAAGTCCCTCAAAATCTTCAGGCGGGAGAGGGGTCCGAAACTCGACGAACAGAGCCGGTAAATTCCAAGGAGCGCTCGGTAGCCCAGCGTCGAGTTTTACGCACCTGCCATCTCTCAGTATACCTCAAACGGGTTCGCGCACCAGTGACTTGCGAATTTCACCTCGAAACGAGTCGCCCTTGCGCAGAACGACGAGTACTTTGATCACTGATAATCACGATTCGGGCCACGACCACTCTGGGACTCTTCAACGACACGGTTCTCACGCTTCAATGGACTCGCTCGAAGCGTTGTCTCCTCGATTCGGAGGAAAGGCGTTCGATGGCGCCGGCTTCGACGACGCGCACAGCGGCCAGTTACCGCACAGCATGATTTTCAAGCGTAGCTGCGCTCATTTTTCCATGGCTCTCCTTGAATCGGCGCAAGAGGAGGAAGATGAATTTTTCGATGAAAGTTCGAACGTCGTAGCCGCGTGGCTGCGTCCTCCTGACACCAAGCGGCGCACCGAAAGGCTGAAGAGGATGCACGACAGAGCTGAGGCGTCTCGCGAATCTGCCGAGCACCATCTCAAAATGACAGAGTACGTCTCGAGCATAGACGTCGGTTCGAGGTTCATGCCGACTTCCATCATCATGCATCCTCTGGATTCGCACGCCATAGCTGGAGACGACGGGGGTTGCGTGAACGTCTGGGATTACTCAAACTCTACTCGCGTGAACAAGATCAACACCGGGCTGACGAAGGTGAACATGCTGTCCCTTGTCAACGAAACGGACGGTGCGCTGTTGTTGACTGGATGTGACGACGGTGCGGTGAAGATTTGGCGTGACTACGGTGAGATAGACAAGCACAGTTTGGTCACGGCGTGGAATACGTTACCGTCTCAGCCATTGGTCTCAGACGCCATCGGTTCGGTGCCGTTGTCCTACTACAAACCGTCGACGCACTATAAAATCCACGAGTTCACCAAGGCGAAGATCGTCTGGCAACAACTCACGGGGTGTATGTACGCGACCGGAAACGCTATCAACCCTCTTCTTCGCGTTTGGGATGTGTCCAGCGAACTGTGCCGAGAAACGCTGAACCTTCAATCTCAGGGAACGTGTCTGACGGCGGAGGGCGCGCTTCTCATGGCTGGCACCGCAGACGGCGCCATTCTGTCGTATGATTTACGAGCGCCGGCTCGGTTGTTGAGCGCGATGCAGACGCACACCGAACCTCTCGTTTCCATACTTCTCCAGCCCGGCGGCGTCGACAACTTACTCATCACCGGCTGTTCCAACGGGCACATGAAATTTTACGACTTGCGAAACACGTCCAAGCCGTTTCTCTCCGCCGAGGTGGCGAAACAGTCTCCGAGTACGAATCGACCGCCCGCGCTCACCGCGCTCGTCGGGCACTCGTACGTGGGCGTCATCGCCTCTGGATCTTCCGAGCGCGCCATCAAACTGTGGGATCTCCAAGGACGCAACTTTGCGACGATTTCGTACACCAACAGTTTCCTCGGCCAGCGCATCGGCTCGGTGACAGCCTTGGCGTTCCATCCGAATTCACTGTATCTCGCGGCTGGCTCGAATACCAGTCAAGCCACCGTGTATAGTCACCAACTACAATAGAAACCACGTGCCACGACTAGACGTAGACGACATTTTTGAATCCAACGCTCCCCCGAGTCTACGATTCGCCGTCCCCAAAAGAAGGGACGATTGCGTTACGATGATGTACAATTTCAACTTCTACTGAATTCTAAGTGTCTAAAGGAATCTGAGTTTTCACCCAACATGGAAATAATGTTGCGCAACGAGACCGCGAAGGCGTCCTTGTCGATCGCGGGCGTCGCAGATTTGAACCCTTTGTGGATTCGCGGATCAATTTTGCGATCGTCGATGTCATCGTACAGGTACGCTCTGGCGCTTCGATACGCCGCTAGTAAGACGGGGATCCTCTTGAGGGCGTCGCACACGGACGCCTCACCCTCGGTCGGAACGGTGGTGCAAACGTTCACGAGCGTCGTCGTCAGCTGACAGACGAGCGCTGCCTTATATTTGAAATCTGTGGCCGTTTGAGATTCGAGCGCCGCGTGTTGATTTTCGAGAAGCTCGAGGGTGGACGTCAATACGCCGAGGGAATCCGCGTACGTCGACGACAGGCATCCTTTCCTCGCGCCGACGCCGAGAGCCGCCGCCGCGTGCAGACGAATCTTGAAATTGTTCGCGTCTCTGATGAGCAGGAGGAGTATGCGCACGATGAAATCGCACCATCGCGCGCCCGCCTTCATGGCGGAGTCGTTTTGGAGCAAGGCGGCGACGCCGAGACACGCGTTCCATTGCGTCTTCGCGTTGCCAGTCGTCAAACAGCTCGCCAACGTGTGCGCCGCCTCGTGCAGCCAATCGTGCGATGTGTCAAACGTCGATGCCGTGATGAGATATCCCAATCCTCTGATGGCGTTCGCTCGAACTTTATCGCCCCGTTCCGACGCACTCGAAATCAGCGCCCTCGCGAGAGACACGACGGTGCGTTCGCTCAAACCATCTCTTCTTGAGATGTTGACCGCACACAGATTCGCCAGTGACCACACGGCTGGGATTTTGACCGATTTTGAATCATCTCGCGACGCGGTGAGGAGAGAGGACGCGAAATCTTCGAGATTCACGCGCGGTAAACTCACCATGAAGCCCAACGCGCGACACGCGGCGGCGCGCACCGCCGGGACGCGTTCCAAGTCGGACGTCAACACTCGATGCGGCATCGAGAGCAACGCGTTCAACGTCTCCGTGTCGGATTCTAAACACGCCGCCACGTTTGCATTCACGCGGTCGAGCGCGTTTAGTCCTGCCACGCGCGTCAAGGCTGATTTGTGAGACGCGCACGACGGCAGTTCGGCGCCAATCGCATCCGTCCACGCGGCGCGTAAATCTTCGGGCGCGAGCACCGATGGTTTCGCGGCGATGACGAAATCGACGTCGCTCACGCCATTCGTCGAATCGCTTCCACTCACCGCTCCGAGATAATCCACGAGTAATCGCGCGGAAGCTTGACACACTCTGTCGTCGGCGCCGGACGCACACACCGCGCTCGGGAAGAGCGGACGGAGTTGACCGCTGATGGGCACGATGGTGGGGACGTGATGCACGGCGAGCGCGCGCAACACGCCGAAAGCTTCGCATCGAGAGTTCGACGCATCGCCTCTCGCGTGAGAAATCATGGTGGCGATGATGGACGACGGGTCCGTCGTCAAGTAGCCGCGCAGCGCAGCGGTGGCGCCCTGCGCCGACAACGCCGACGATAACGCGCTAAATAGCGCCCTCTGGCGCACGAGACGCTCGTTCGGAACTTGATCGCGCACGTTTTGAATCTCAGCGTGTATGATGTCGATCGTTTCTCTCAAGATTTCTTGAGGAAATCTATCAAACGGCGCGGCGTCACACATCGCCGCGATGGCTTTACACAACTCTTTCGCGCACTGAGAGCTCTTCTCTTCCGACAACGCCCGCAAGAGCGCACGTTGCGTGGTCAACACGATATCCCCAAGCGTCGTGCTCAGCGCCGAGAACGACCGCACCCGCGCGCTCAATCCAGGCGGTAATGACGCGTCGCTCGCGCTCGCTCGCGTCGTCGACTCTCTGCGCTCGGCGATGGCCAGGTACTGTCGACTCGCCGGTCCTTCCAATAGCGCCACGACCGCGCGCACCGCCGCCGCGCGCACTCTCTCGCTCGAATCACACGTGATGGCTTTCACTACGCTCGTGTACACGCTCTTCTCTCGCAATTGACGCTCCGACGTCGGTAACATTGTCGTCCACGCTCCGTGCAGCGCCTTCCCGCTCGCCTTGGCCAACGCCGCGATCGCCTCGCACGCCGTCGCCCGCGCGTGCGCCGCCTTGGGCAAATCACTCGAGCCATCGTCTCCGTCCCTCGCGTGCGGTGGCTTATACGAACGATCTCGTCCGTCGTCTCCGTCGTCGTCGTCGTTCGCCGTCGCGTCGCCCGCTCGACACGCCGCGCGCGTCAACGTCTCGCACACCCCCACTCGCGCCCCCGCCCCCCACGACTCACTCGTGGCGCTCCACGCCATTACGGTTCGACACCACGACTCCCACGCCTCCCCTCGCGCCTCTGTCGCCGCCCTTCCCCGTCCCGCGTCGTCGTCGTCGTCTCTCGCCAACGCCGCGCTCGCGCGACGAATCGCCCCGCACGCTTCCCCTCCCCACCGCGTCCCGGCGCCCACGCGCGGCGCCGACCTCGCGAGCGCATCCAGCGCGTCTCTCACCGCGCGCGCGCGCGTCTCGGCGTCGCCCTCGCGCGTCGACGTCGTCACCGTCGTCACTCGAGTCAACGCCTCGGCCACGCGCGCGTCGCTCGTTCCATCGTCCCCATCCCGCGCCACCGATCGCGCGTCGACGTCGACGTCCACCGCGTCCGTCTCCATCGATCGCGACGACGCTCGGTCGTCGCCCGTCGTCGCGCGACGACGGGTGACGGGCGTTCGCGCGCGCGCAAGATTACGCAAAATCTCGCGGTCGGATCGGACGATCGATTCGCCACTCACCGACGCGACCGCGACGTCGACGCGACGCGACCGCCGCCACCGATCGACGATACGAAATTATTCGCGTCGAGCGCGCGATGGCGACCGATAACGCGAAACCCGCGCGCGACGCGGCGGTGGATTTAGAGTGCGATGATGAGTTTGAAGAGTTTACGACCAAGGAGTGGAGCGAGGCGCAAAACAACGGTGCGGCGCGCGACGCGACGCAGTGGGAGGAGGATTGGGACGACGCGGACGTGCGGGATGATTTTTCGAAACAATTGCGCGCCGAGTTGGACGCGCGCGAGGGGAAATAGACGCGCGGCGAACGGAGAATCGGTCGATTGTAATCTGTAGGAATGAATCACTAGTGAAGACGCCGCGACTATACGTCGACGCAGTGGGCGTGGTCTAAGACGTAGGGTGGGAAGAAATCGGCGAGTGAGCGCGCGGAGACGTCGTGCACGACGGCGAAGCGCTTGGACCAGGCGCAGAGGGCGACGATGGACGGTGCGAAGACGGCGTCGTCGGGACGGGCGAGGACGCGGGCGCGCGCGAACGCGCCCAGTCTCGCGAGATAGGCGGAGGTTTGATGGACGTGGAATTGGCGGAGAAAGGTGGAGAGGCCGACGATGAGGGCGTTGGCGTCGACGGTCGTCGAGAGACGATTGATGGGGACGAGGGTGGAGGTGACGTCGTCGAAACGGTAGGATTCCAACGCGACGACGGTGAAGACGAACGCCGCCGTCGCCCAGTCCTCGCCGTCGACGACGGCGCAATAAATTTGTCGAAAGGGATTCTGCATCCCGGTCGCCGCGAGGTACGCGCTGAGCTTGGGGATGATGGCATTGGATTCGTCGGGGTAGGGCACCGTGTCCGGAGACTTGTAGTGGGCTCGTATGTCCGTCAACGCGGAGCGGTTGGCGGCGTCGAGGACTCGACTGAGCGTGTGCGAATCGATGCGCGCGTTTGCGACGAGCTCGGCGTTCAACAGTCGACGAAGCAATTGTGCCTGACCGATGACGGCGAGTGTGGACGTCATGTCATCCCACGCCGACGCCGTGTCCGCGATGACGCGGTCGTACACCGCCGTCGACTCGCCCGAGACGCACCCGAGTGGACGAAGCGCGGTATCGGCGGCTCGAATCGTCGCGCCCAGTTCGCCCGTCAGTCGCTCGGCGTACGTCTCCATGCACGATTGCAAGCGCTGCGTCACCGTAAAACTCAACAATCTGTCCAAACCGGCCAATCCGACGTTACCCACGGCTGACGTGAGAAGCGCGAATGTGCGTATGCCCACCGCCTCGGCGCCCTCGGCGTTGAACCACGCGCTGTGCTGACCGATGTACCGAGTCGTCTTCGGGTCCGTCTGTCTGAGCACTTCGCGCAGCAGACGACCCATGAAATTTTTCGACTCGGCGTCGAGCGGGGCGTGATCGGGAATGGGGATCTCGGTCGATTGAAACTCGCTCTCCCAGTCGTTGATTTGTTTACGTCTCGTGAAACCATTGCACTCTTGCTCGACGTGATAGCTCACCACCCGACTCGTCTCCTCTTGCCACACTTGTAATCCGTAGATGTTCACATAGTCCTGAATGTACTCGAACGAACGCCTGAACCCCTCCATCTTCGTCGCCAGGGCGTTGAGACGATCCTCGAATGGATTTGTTTTCATCATCGCGGCGACGAAATTATTCCACCCGACGCCATTCGCCGCGCCGTCGCCGAAGACGAGCGCGTCGTGAAACGTCTCCGTGATTTGCTTCACGAGCTGTTTGCGAATGCCGTCCTCTAAGAGCTGTTTCGGGTCGAGCTCGATGACGCCCAAGAACGTGCTCTCCATGGCCAGAATGCCTTGCGCGAAGATTGAAATCTCGTACGTCGCCTTGGAGAGTTTCGCTCGCTCGGCGTCTTGCGCGTACTCCTTCAACGCCGTCTTTTCGAGCTTGGTTGGAAGTTCCTTGAGCGCGTTCGTTTGCACGCCCACGATCTCGTTGAGAATCTCAAACATGCTGATGGGCACAACCTCGACGACGTTTCGCACGTAGTGCGCCAACTGCGAGGAATAATACTCGCTGACGCTGTACATGTCTGGCGACTCGATTTGCGAGATGCGCAAAAGCGGCATTTCTAGAGTACTCTTGAGCTTGAGAAACACGAATCTCAGCTTGCGCACTGCAAACGGGTCGTTACGGATGCGTTGTTGTAACTGATCCGTGTACGGCTCGATCACTCTCCACGCGTACGCCGCGTCGGAGACGACGGCGAGCGTGTTGAGCGCCGAATCGGCGACATTCGTCGTCATCATCATCTTGCCGAGATAGTCGCGCGAATCGAGCAAATACTGCTTGGCGTGAATGTTATCGACGATTTGGTGAAACTGTTCCACCTCTGTGAGCGCGGTTTCGAGCTCTTGAATCGTCCTGACCGCGGCCACGGGATCGTCGGATGATAATTTATCAACCTCAAGCGACAAATTGGCAAACCACAAGCGCAAGTTTTCATCCTTTGCGTTTCTACTGAGTCCGGCGGTGCCGCCGAAGTACGCGCTCAGCTCTCGCATTCGTCCACCCGCCTCGGTCTTGCACTTCTCCCACAATTCTTGCTTGCCGTTCAGGAGAGATGTATAAATCTTCTTGAGCTCGTTTTCCAACTCGGCGCAATCCAACAATACATCAACAATCTTCTCCTTGCTCGGCATGTACGACATGGCTGACGACACCGCTCTGTGCGAACTCAGGCTGTGCAAAATGCAGAACCGCAGGATGACGTTCGCGTCGCGAACGACGTTCATCAACACTCGTTCGTTGCTCAAGACGAATTCCTCGGTGAGCACACCCTCGGCGAGATAGGTGCTAAACGCCAACTTTAATTCTTCGAGACTTGTCGAAGCGTTTCTCATGAGTTCGGACGCTGCTTTGGACGTGACTGCGTTTTTCATCGACATTGATGCGGCCTCGTACGGTTCCCACTCCGTCAACAGGTCCGCGGTGAGCCCAGCGCCGCAGGCGACGACCCACCCATCCGCGTAGTGCCTGTCGACGATTTCGCGCATCGCCGACGTGCCTCGATGCAACAACGTCGGCGCCCAATACAGTATGACGTACAGCAACCCGCCCTGCGCCGCGAGCGCCGTGGAGCGATGCTCGGGATTCGGGTAGTGCGGAATGTGATTGTACACGTCGTCCGTGCGCAAACGCCCGATGACCATGGAGATTAACCACTCGGGCATCTCGCATCTGGCAAAGTACGTCTCCGGATACCCCTCCGGACGCGTTCCCGTCTTCGCGTCGTACCCCGTCCGCGCGCACAGCGCCACAATCTCTTCCGCGTTCGGCAATTCCTCTCGCCCCGCGCGCGCGCGATAATGCGCCACCACCACGCGCTCCCTGAACCGCCAATCATACGACTCGTCTAAAATCTTCAAAATCAATCCAAACATCGCCAACGCCTCCATCACGCACTGCTTCCCGTCCTCATCGCTCAACACCGTCTCCATGGTCTCGCTCACATACACCCCCTCCACCACATCCTCGGCGAATCGCGTGAAATCCTGATGCCAACGCACGCACGCGTCGAACGCCTTCCAATACCGCGCCAAAACCGCGCCGTAATTCGCCCTCAACTCCTCGTCTAATTCAATCGTCTCCGCATTCGATTCCACCTCCCCCTCCATCGCGTGTCGATCATCAAAGTACCCATAATCGAACAGCACTCGCGCGAACCGCCCGTCCTCGTCTCGAATCGCCCTCGGCGCCCTCCGCGCGAGTCGCGCGAGCTCGGCGACGAGCGCCTGCGCGCGCGCGACGAACGCGCACGCCGCCGACGTCGCCGACCGTCTCTCACCCCTAACCTCGCGAGACGTCGACGTCACCATCACCATCCTCGTCGTCGAATCGCCCCCGTCGTCCACGGCATCCCCACGCGGCGCGGCGTCGTCCCCGACCATCGCGCGCGCGCGCAACGGTGCGCCATCGTCGTCATCGTCTCGACCTCCCTCGCACGCCATGCCTCCGCGATCACCGACTCGACGCGACCGAACGCAACGATCGACGCGACCGATCGACCGTCGCGGTCGCGTCGCTCGTTCGACGACGACGTCTCGCGCGACGATCGATCGGTCGCGCGCGCGCGCGTCGTCGTGGGCGCGCGGGAGGGACTCTTTGGTGAGTCACACACCGTGGTATGATGAGTCAATGGGTCACGAACGGTCAAGAGTCCCTCATCGCGCGACGACCGCGCCGATGGATGACGCGCGGATGACGACCGCAGATTACGACGCGTCGACGCGCGACACACGCGCCGTTCGCGACGCAACGACCGCGAAAGCGCGCGTGTGCGTCTGTCGTCGTCCGCACCGCGCGAACGAGACGCGAACGAGACGCGAACGAGACGCGAACGAGACGCGAACGAGACGCATCTGGAATCTCGAGGCGGCGTTGACCGCGTCCTCGTCGAGACGGTCCCGCGCGTGAGTGGCGAAAAAGAGGCGTCATGACGGCGGTGACGGCGAAGACGACGTCTCGATCGTCCGCGCCGGCGCTGGCCGGGGAGCGATACGTGGAGAATAAACTGAAACACGACGTGCGCGTGTCCAACATGACGGCGGCGAAGAAACTCGCCGACGCGATCCGCACGTCTCTCGGACCGAGAGGGATGGATAAGATGATGGTGGACGCGTCGAATGATGTCACCATCTCGAACGATGGAGCGACTATATTGAAGACGATGGATGTGACGCACCCGGCGGCGAAGATGTTGGTGGAGTTGTCCAAGTCGCAAGACGTCGTGGCGGGGGACGGGACGACGAGCGTGGCGGTGCTGTGCGGGGCGTTGTTGGATAAGTGCGTCGGGTTGTTGGGACGCGGCGTGCATCCGACGGCGATTTCGGACGCGATGGGAAAGGCGTGTGAAAAGGCGTGCGAGATATTGGAGGGAATGAGCGATCCGGTGGATTTGGAGGATCGAGAGAGTTTGATTCAGGCGGCGACGACGAGTCTCGGGTCAAAGGTTGTGGCGCAATATTCCAATCTGTTGAGTCCAATCGCGGTGGATTGCGTGCTCAGGGTGCTCGACGGTGAGCGTCCGAACATGGTCGATCTGCGAGACGTGCGCATCGTGAAGAAAGTCGGAGGAACGATGGACGATACCGAGCTCGTGGACGGCATCGTCTTTGATCAAAAACCGAGCAAGGCGGCGGGCGGACCGACCAAGGTGGAGAACGCGAAGATCGGTTTGATTCAGTTTTGCATCTCTCCGCCGAAGACGGACCTGGAGAATAACGTCATCGTGAGTGATTACACGCAAATGGATAAGATTTTGCGCGAGGAGCGCAACCATATCATCGGCATCATCAAGAAGATCAAGGCGAGCGGGTGCAACGTTCTCTTGGTGCAAAAGTCCATCCTGCGAGACGCGGTGACGGATTTGGCGCTTCACTACTTGGCCAAGGCTAAGATTCTAGTCATTCGAGACATTGAACGTGAGGAGATCGAGTTCATCAGCAAGACGCTTCACTGCCAACCGGTGGCGCACCCGGATCACATGACGCCAGACAAGCTCGGTCATGCCGCGCTCGTGTCGGAGAAGCAATGCGGCAACGGTAAGGTTGTGCAAGTGTCTGGAATCGAGAACATGGGTCGAACGGTCTCCGTCATCGTGCGCGGTAGTAACCAACTCGTCGTCGAAGAGGCCGACCGCTCGTTGCACGACGCTCTGTGCGTCATTCGTTGCTTGGTGCAAAAGCGCTTTTTGATCGTGGGCGGCGGCGCGCCCGAGGTGGAGGTGTCCCAAAAGCTTGGGTACTGGGCGCGAACGCAGAGCGGTATGGACGCAGTCGCCGTGAAGGCTTTTGCCGAAGCCTTAGAGGTCATTCCGTACACTTTGGCAGAAAACGCCGGACTCAACCCGATAGAAATCGTCACCGAGTTGCGCAACGCGCACGTCGCCGGCAACGTGCACCACGGCATCAACGTGCGCAAGGGTTCGATTTCCAACATGAAGGATGAAAACGTGCTCCAGCCGCTGTTGGTATCGACGAGCGCGCTGTCTCTCGCGACGGAGTGCGTGCGCATGATCTTGAAGATTGACGACATCGTGCCTAGTATGCGGTGAGCATCGTCCTAGTCCGAGGGGCGAGTTTCGCGAGGAGAGCAACCTAGTTTCACATTTTCAATACGAAATCACACTTGCTGTTACACGCTTTGAACGCACGAATTGATTTGATTGAAGAATCACGCTTATCTCTGAATTAAATTTTGCCTAGGAAATACCAAATGTCTACTCGTTCGTGTTGCTTACGCCTGTTGCAACATGTGCGCCTTGTGCGTCGCGGCGGCGACGTCCGCGGTCACGTCCGTCGGGTTTTGCGCCGCGTGCGGGTGTTCCGCGCCCGCGTACACCTTCAAGTGCGTAAACGTCTCCCGTCCCATTCGGTTCTTCGGCAACATACCCTTGATCGCCTTTTCAATCACTCGGGCCGGTTGTCTCGCGTGAAGCTTCTCGTACGTCTCCTCCTTCATCGAACCCGGCTTACCGCGCACGCCGAGCGTGTAGTACTTCTTTTGAAGCGCCTTGTTCCCAGTTACAACAATCTTGTCGGCGTTCACGACGATCACGTTGACGCCCATGTTGAACGCCGGGGTGTAGCACCCCGTGTTCCCGCCGCGCAAGTACGTCGCCGCGACGGTGCTGAGGCGACCGAGACGCAACCCAGCCGCGTCGATGACCACCCACGGCTTACGGGACGCATCGGCGTCCTCACCCTTCGGGTAGTAAGTCTTGTTGAACACATCCCGGCCGAGCTTTTCAGCCGTGATACCTTCCGGAAGCTTCACGCTGTGGCCGCGAGTCGCGACGGAGCGCTGCACCATCGGGGCGGGCGTCGAGGTCTTCGCCGCCGCGGCTGCGAGAGGGGGGCGAACGATGAATTCCATCCGTCAGTCGGTCGTCCAGACGAGCGTTCGCGCGATGCGTCGCGCGCGATCGATGATAAAAATAACGCGCGTTCATGTCGTCACGTCTCGCGCGTCCATATCGTCGCGCGTGTCTCGCGACGGGCGCGCGACCGCGCGAGGGACGAGACAAAGCCCTACAACCCTCACGAGCGATGCGCGCGCCCGTCGTCGTCGCGCGAGCGCGCGAGACGGTGCGTCGCGCGACGAGCGCGTCGATCGAAATGCGCGTGAACGTACCTTGGCGTCTGGGCGCGACGCGCACGGGCGCGAGGTTCGCTACGGTCGCGAACATCTTGCTGACGTCGGTCGGGAAATGGCGGACGCGTGACGGCACGAGGGGCAGGTCTCGAGTGCGGTTAAACACATTTTGTTTCTTTATTTAAGCTTAATTGCACCTAAGTATGTTCATTTTGTCTGTGATGTTGTTACCGTGAGCAATGTATGCGTGCACAAGCGCCGCATGAAAGAGCGCGTGAAGCCTATCTATGCGTGAAATTTGATCCCGTCGACGCGTCGCGCGCTCACGAGGTCTTGACCTCTTCCTTGCGCTTGCGAACCTCGAGGTGGACGAGGAGTGAACTGACGTCGGCAGGTGTGACGCCGCCCACGCGGGAGGCCTGACCGATGGTGGCGGGACGCACACGAGAGAGTTTCTCGCGCGCCTCCATGCGAAGCGTCGTTATCGAGGCGTAATCGATGTCGTCTGGGATCGTCTTGCCGAACTTGCTCGACTCGCGCTCGACCTGAACCTCTTGACGTTTGATGAAGCCGGAATACTTGACGCGGATCTCCACTGCCTCGGCCTCCCAGCGCGTGAGAGGATTCTCGAGGTCGCCGTGTCCAGCTTCTTCGAGCATGGAATATGGCACCTGCGGACGCCTGAGAAGCTCTTCGAGGGTGTAGCTTTGTCGCGAACCTGCGCCAGAAACCTCGAGAGCGCGCTGACAGAACTCATCCTTGATGTTGAGTCGAGTGTTTTGTAAGCGGATCAACTCGTTATCCACGGCGTCGCGCTTCTTCACAAACTTTTTCCAGCGGTCCTCAGAGATGAGACCCATCTCGCGTGCGAGCGGCGTGAGGCGCATGTCGGCGTTATCCGACCGCAAAACCAATCTATACTCGCTTCTCGAGGTCAACATGCGGTACGGCTCGCGTAAATCTTTGGTGCACAAATCGTCGATGAGAGTACCGAGGTATGAGCCCTCGCGAGGAAGAATGAGCTCCTTGGCGCCATTGCTGACTCCACCCTTCGCCACCTGCGCGGCGTTGATACCGGCGAGTAGCCCTTGAGCGGCCGCTTCTTCGTAACCCGTCGTTCCGTTGATTTGACCGGAAAAGAATAAGCCAGAAATCTTCTTCGTCTCGAGCGTCGGCTTGCACTGATAGGCGGGTAAGAAATCGTACTCGACGGCGTACGCAGGTCGTAAAATCTTGCAGTTCTCCAGACCAGGAAGCGTGCGAAGAAGTTGAAGCTGGAGTGGTTCGGGCAAACCCGTACTGAACCCTTGCACGTACACCTCCGGCACCGTGCGCCCCTCGGGCTCGAGGAAAATTTGATGGCTCTCCTTGTCGGCAAAGCGCACGATTTTATCCTCAATCGACGGGCAGTATCGCGGACCCTTCGCCCCGCACCACCCTCCGTACGTCGGTGTCTCTAATAAATTATCCTGAATGAGCTTGTGCGTCGCCGCCGTCGTTCGAGTCATGTGACAACACATCTGGTCTCGCACGACGTGCGCGTCCTCGTCGAACGAAAACCAACGCATGTCCACGTCCCCGGGTTGTTCCTCCAAATTCGTGTAATCGATCGTTCGCGAATCCACTCTCGCGGGCGTTCCCGTCTTCAGACGATCGACCTCGAACCCGAGCTCTTGTAAATACTCCGTCAATCCCTCGCTCGGCGCCTCGCCCGCGCGTCCCGCCGCAAGCGTCTTTCGTCCGACCCAAATTTGACCATTCATAAACGTCCCAGTCGTTAGAACCACCGCCGGCGCCTTAAACTCCATCCCAAAGTGCGTGCGCACGCCCTTCACGTCGTCGTTCTCCCCTAAAATCAACTCCGTCACCATCCCTTCCCGTATGCTCAGATTGTCCTGCGTCTCCAACTTTGCGCGCATCTCCTTCGAGTACTCCCACTTATCCGTCTGCGCTCGCAGCGCCCACACCGCGGGTCCCCTCGACGCGTTCAACACGCGTTTCTGTAGGTACGTCTTATCGCTCACGACCCCCATCGCCCCTCCCAGGGCGTCGATCTCGTGCACCAACTGCGACTTGGCCGGCCCGCCGACGGCTGGGTTACACGGTTGCCACGCGATTCGGTCGAGGTTGAGCGTCAACAGGAGCGTCCTCGCCCCCACCCTCGCGCTCGCGAGCGCGGCTTCGCATCCCGCGTGTCCCGCGCCGACGACGACGACGTCGTAGGCGTCGGCGTCGGCGTCGAGCGCGGCGACGGCGGCGGGACGCGCTCGAGCGCGAGCGGCGACGGCGGGACGACGAGACGACGCCGACGCGCGTCGACGGGAGGAGGTCGACGCGTGGGCGTGGGCGCAAACGCGCGAGACGTGCGGCGCGCGCGTCGGCATGCCGCTCGCTCGCGAGCGCGACGCGGCGTCGACGTATGTGGAGACGCGGGCGCGGCTTCGCGGCGAGAGGCGTCGACTGAGACGACGAGCGCTCGAAATCGTGAGGAATGGGTATTCAAAATCGCTTCGTCGAGAACGCGGCGATGTACGAACGTTCGCGCGCGCGTTTTTGCGCGCGAGCGCGACGCGAGTCCGCGGCGTCGTCCGTCATCGTCTCGAGACGGTCGGCGCCGAGAGCGCGGGTTTTCGCGCCTATCGCGCCCCCTTCGCCTTTTGTTCGCGCGCCATGCTCTTTTGCACGCCCGCGAAATCGATGTATTTACCGTTGCAGTACGCGTCCGTGTTGTACCACTTGTGGCCGAACTTGGTACCGTGCTCCATTTTTTCGCCGTTGCGCTTAAACTTGCGCTCGTTCGTGACTTCGCCTGGGAAGACGCCGAGGTTGACGAGCATTTGAATCGGGTTCAACGTGCCCGTGACGAACGGCAAAAGCGCCGCGGTGATCGCACCAACACCCAAGACCAAAATCGTACCGCCAACGCTCACCGCACCGGCGTATTCCGGGCTGAACAAATCACCCGCGCGCGCCGGCGCGCTCGCCGCGAGCGCCGCCACCGACGTCGACGCCGCCGCCGCGCGTCGTCGCATCGTCTCCACGGACGCGTGGCACTGCGTCCACGAACGAATCACTCGTCAGTCTCTCCTTCGCTCCCAATCTACACGCGCTCCACTTCCCCACGCGCGCGCCTCGCGCGACCGACACCGTCGCGCGCGATCGGATCCATCGACCCACCCCACGAGGGGTCGTCCTCCATCCCGCACTCCTCCTTCATTCGCGCGCACCTTGACCGAACGTCTCACCGCACCGCCGCGACGCTCGATTCTCTTCCCGATCGTCGCCATCGGCACCATCGTCGTCGCCATCGTCGTCGCCATCGCGCGTCGATCGATCGCGCGCGGCGCGCGCGGGCGCGCCGGGGACGATGGGGTCGATGGGGACTCTTCCGACGAGTCCTGACTCGTGTGTAGTGACTGGATAAGGTGGGTCTGTGGTGTAATGAGTCGTGACTCGTGGATGGGTGGGGACACCGTGGATGCCGACGGGACGACGATTGATTGACGGATGACGCCGATGGGACGAGGATGACGACGCCCGAGGAGGCGACGCGACGCGATGGTGATGCGCGGTGGGGTGGTGATGCGAACGCCTTCGCGCGCGGTGTGTGACTCGACGCGAGGGACGGCGAGGGCGAGGACGAGGACGAGACGAGGACGGATGCGAATGGGGACGGTGGTGCGCGGGAACGGTGGTGCGAGGGACGCCGAGTCGATGTTGGTGGAAGGACGCGCGATGTACGAGCGAGGCGAACGGATGAATGGGTTTAAGACGTTCGAACGCGCGCTCGATGGCGGTGGAGACGGGACGATGACGGCGGCGACGCGGCGAGAGTTGTGTTATTGCGCCATGTGTTGCAGCGCGGCGTTCGGCGACGTGGAGGCGGCGAAGATGTATCTGCGAGAGATGCAGGCGTTCGGGTTGGATTTTGAGATGGCGATCGCGGATCCGAGATTGATGAAGATGGAGTCGTCGGCGCTGATGAAGAATCAGTTGAAGAAGTTTGCGGCTGGGGAGGGGAGATCGTTCGGAACGGTGCAGCGGGAGAGGTACGAGCGAGACCAGGCGGCGAAAGGACCGGGTCCGGCGCCGACGAGCGTGAAGGGATTGAGAGATTTGGATATTAGTTCGGACACGGATGAGAGCGTGGAGGCCATCGTGGGACGGGTGGCGGCGCTGATCGCGCTCGCCGTCGTCGGTTTCGCGGCGTTGTTCGCGGCGGGGATGCAAGTCATGGAACCGGGTTCCCTTCCGTTCGAAGAGGTGTATTGAGTCTTGAGCGCGCGCGCGACGATTGCGATTTAATAAAGAAGAAAATACTGTAGTAGATATTATGAATTGTCCAACATTGCTGCGCTCGCGTGCGATCATCTATAACTGAGAACTCGGAGCAGAACTAGCGGGCTTGTTGTCGCCAGCCTCGTAATACTCTTGGAGAATGCTATTTCTGGAAGGTTGCTTCAACTTGCGAAGCGCCTTGGCTTCGATTTGACGGATGCGTTCGCGCGTGACGGAGAAAACCGTTCCGATTTCCTCGAGCGTCTTGACGCGACCGTCGTCTAAGCCGTAACGCAATCGCAACACGTCCCGCTCCCGCGGGTTGAGCGTGTTGAGCACGTTTTCTAAATCCTCCTTTAAGAGAGACTTGCCGCTCACCTTTTCAGGGCCTTCGGCGTAAATATCGACCAAGGTCTCCTCGATGGTGCGACCTTTGCTGTCTCCACCCATCTTCTGCGCGAGCGACACGGGTGCCTGCGCAGCCTTCTTAATCTGAGTAATCTTTTCAGCAGACATATCCATCTCGGACGCAATTTCGTCAACCGTCGGGTTGCGTCCGTGTTGAATGGCAAACGTTTGTTCCATCTTCGAAATTCTGCTAATAATTTCGAACAAGTGCACGGGCAAACGAATCGTCCGACTTTGATCACTGATGGAACGCGTCACCGCCTGACGAATCCACCAGTGCGCGTACGTGCTAAACTTGTATCCGCGTTCAAAATCAAACTTCTCCGCTCCTCGAATCAAACCGACGCACCCTTCCTGAATCAAATCTTGGAAGCTCATGTTGGTGTTGGCGTACTTTTTCGCGATGGAGACCACCAGACGCAAGTTTGCCTGAATCATCTCATTCTTCGCCGCCTTACCGTCGCGCAATCGCTGGTGGAGCGCCTGCACGTTCAAACCCGCCGCGGAGGCCCACTGTTGATCGGAGACTTCGACGTCGGGATTTTCTTCGTCGACGAGGCTCTCTCGGATACCCTCCAGACGCATCAAGTCTTGAATGCGCTTGGCGAGCTCGACCTCTTGTTTGGCGTTCAAGAGCGTGACCGAGCCGATGTCCTTGAGATACGATCTCATGGAATCCGTCGACACGCGCTTGTTCGTGCGCGCGAGCTGCGCCTGCTTGCGAGGCTCGAGGGTGACCCCGCGCACTCGATCCCGCGATCGGTTCTGCACCATGTCCGACACGGATGCCTTGCGCGGACGGCTTCGCACACCACGCGCGACGGCGCGCGCGCGCGTGCTTCGCGCCGCTAAACCCTGCGTGACGACGCCGTTTTCCACAGCCGCCAGCGCGGTTTCGTCGTCGCCCGCGGACGCCGAGGCGGCGCGTCGACGGCGCGTCTTCTTCGCGCCATTCGTCGACGGTTCGGGTCCTAACTTCTCGCGATCGGGAATGTCGACGCTCGAATTCGCCTCGAAATCATCCATGAGAGAGTTTTCCAACGACGCGAGCTCAGCCTCGGTCGGCGCGCGCCGCCTGGCGGCGGCGCCGTCGAGCTCGTCAACCTCCGCCGATAACTTATCAACCTGCGCCGCGAGCGCGGACAAATCCACGCCCTCCATCGCCGCCAATAACGCCGCATCATCGTCTCCATCCATGCTCATCTCCCTCGACTCCAAGATGGCGCGCGGCGCTCCCGGACGTCTTCTCGGCGACCCTCGCGCGTTCGCCCCGGCGCCGTCCCCCCCGCCGAGTCCCAATCCGTCCGCCCCCGTCGCCTTGGACGTCGACGCCTTCCCGTCCGCGCTCGCCACATTTTTCTCCGTCCACCCGCGTCCATTCTTCCCGCTCAGCGCGCTCGCGACGCACGAATCCCCTCGATTCCCCTCCCCGGGCGCCGCCGCCGCCCCGACGCGCCCCGTCCGCCCCACCCGCGGCGCGTGCACCGCGCCCGCCACCTCGCGCGCGCGCGCGCGCGTCGCTCCCATCGCGCGCGATCGACGCATCATTTTTCTCCCACGACTCACGCTCGCCTGCGCGCCCGTGGCGCACCGATGATGCGCGCGCGACGCCATCGACCCCGCGCGCGCGATCGCCCCCGCCGCGCGCCCGCGATCGATCGATACGACGCGGATTCGTTGCTCGAATCCGAATCCGAACCCCCGACGCGCGCGCGAACGCGACGTCCACTCGCGCGACGCGCGGACGAATCCCACACACACACACACCACCGACGCGCGACTCCCCGTTCGCGTCCGAACGACCCGCGACTCGCGACGCGCGCGTCGACGTCTCCCGTCCCATCGCGCGTCACCCACCCGCCTCGGCACTCGTCGCGTCTCCCCGCATTCACACATGGGTCTCGAGTCGATTTCTCTACGATCACGGCACTCATACTCCACCCGCCGATTACCCATATCACCCAGACACGACCACCCCCGCGTGGCCCCACGAGGGACACATCCACCGATCACGACTCCTCGAGCGTCATCCACACGCCCACCCCCTCGCGCGCTCCCTCGTTCTCCACCGTGGAAAATCCATACAATCCATCCGACGTCCGCGTTCGATCCACCACCGCGCGCGCTCGCGCGTTCATCGTCCACCGCGTCGTCGTCTCGCGTCTCGCGCGCGCGCGGGTGGGGAAAAAAGCGAAACGTGATGCGTCGGAGATGGAATGCCGCGAATGCGCGCGGGCCCGAACGCGCGACCGGGCCGCGCGCGCGCGTCAGTGATGTTCG
>Ga0208410_1000204_pt1 | contig 37204 bp, 31 predicted proteins | sample ETN02SmetaG_3_FD_185787 | JGI IMG/M metagenome (GOLD analysis project Ga0208410, IMG submission 185787) | Marine microbial and viral communities from oxygen minimum zone, Eastern Pacific Ocean - ETNP2014F10-02SV257 (SPAdes) (version 2) | ecosystem: Environmental > Aquatic > Marine > Oceanic ... | reverse complement strand
GCGGGCGACGGCGGCGCCGCGGCGGTGTCCCCCGCGCTGAATCCGAACGTCGATCTCATCGGCGTGCGCGTGCCGGGGAGTGATTTCGTGCGTGAGGTGTGTCGCGCGCACGGTGGGGCGATCGCGCTGACGAGCGCGAACAGATCGGGCGAGGCGAGCACGACGTCGGCGACGGAGTTTGAGGCGCTCTGGGGCGAGTGCGACGAGGTCTTCGACGGCGGGACGATCGATACCGGGCGTTTGGGGAGCACGATCGTGGATTTGAGCTCCACCGATCGTCATTTTCGTATCGTGCGCGAGGGCGAGCGATGCGCCGAGCTCGTGCGAGTGCTCGAGGATGAGTTTGACTTGAAAAAGCGCGCGTGACGACGCCCCCGCGACACTCGAGAGACGCGCGGGAGCGCGCGCGACGTCGCCGACGCCAGCACTCACTCACTTTTTAGCAGACGTTAGAAATAACAACATAAAGTACTAGGTACACCACCGCGCGCGTCGTCGAACGAAGACGGTCTCGCGCGCTCAGAGATCTTTCCCTCGCACTTTGCCGTCCGTCGAGCTCGCGAACGCCGAGTACGTCCTCCTGAACAACCACGCGTAATCCGACGGCACGAGCGGGTTCAGACCCGCGCGCACGTCCGATGGATTCGTGTACACCACCGCCAGGGGCACGCTCGCGAGGAGATACAGCGCACCGACGGTGGGAAAGAGTGCGAACGCGCCGGGGTGGCCGTGAATGATGAGCTCGTGGGCGAGCACGCACCCGACGACGAACGCCACGGTGAGGGCGAGAAACGCCAGGGCGACGTTTCGCGCGAGCGCGGGCGGGCACCGCGGTCCAGCGCCGGCGCCGTCGCGCGAGACGTCGAGGACGCCTCGAGGCATGAGACAACGGGACCGGTACTGACGGTCAGGTGGTTGGGAACCGCCGGCGAGAGTCGTGCGAGTCATACATGGTCATACATACATACATACATGCGCGCGCGCGCGTCGCCGAGCGCGACGATGCGCGTCGAATCTGTCGTATCGTGGGTGTTCAGTCCGCGCGCGCGCGTCTCTTTCGGTCGGTCGGTCGGTCGGTCGGTCGGCGCGCGCGCTGCGTCACGCGGATTGGCTCGATTCTTCGTTCAAGCCGCGTTGATGCATGAACATCCTCCGCAAAACGATCTTTTGGAGCTGCGATTCGCTCATCTCCCCCTCGTCCTCGTCCGTCGCGATCGCGATCGCGGCGGAATCGTCGTCTCTCCCGAATCGCGCGTCGTCTCGTCGTTCGCTCTCTCTCGCGCGGCGACGCTTCTCGCGTCCCCGCCGCCGGCGCTCCACCGCCTCGCCTCTCACCGCCTCCTCTCGATCGATCGAACGGTGCGACGCGAGCGCGGCCAACACATTCGACTGCGTCGCCATGATATCCGTCAGCATGGCCTTGACGCTCTCCAACTCGCGCGCCGTCGCGCGCTCGGACGTCTCCAGCGCCGCCAATCGTCCCGTCACCCCTTCCGCCCCCCGAGGCGCGCCCACCGTCGTCTCCATCTCCACCCACTCGCGGGTCGCGTCCACCGTCGGCGTCTCCGCGCTCGATCGTCGCGCGTCGCGCGTCTCACTCGCGCGACGATCGAGTCGTCGATCGAATCCCGCGAGTCGCCTCGTCTCCATCTCCCCCGCCGTCTCGCCGTCGTCCGAGCGTCGCGCGCGCGCGAAGCCGACGTCGCGCGCGCGCGCACCCGCGCACCACGCCGTCGCCATCGTCGTCGTCGTCGCGGGCGTCGTCGTCGTCGTCGTCGTCGTCGTCGGCGGCGCGTCGACGACGCCGAGGTCACGCGGGTGCCCGGTTTCCATCGTCGCGAACCCATCGCGCGCGAACGCGTACGCGGGTTCGTACGACCGCCCGGAGCGCGCGACGGGGAGACGGCGCTCGCGTCCGTCGTCCTCGTCGCGTCGACCTCGCGCGCCCGCGCGCGGGGGCCATCCGTCGTCGACGCGCGGGAGCGACATGATGTGTCGAGAATGCATCGAGAGATGGATCGATCGATCCATCGCGTCGCGACGACGCGCGAACGCGCGAACGCGCGCGCGCGGCGTCGGACGGACGTCTCTCGGCTCAACCGCGCGTGCGTTCGTCCGTTCGTCCGTTCGTCCGTTCGTCCGTTCGTCGCGTCGAGGGTCGTCGTCGGATTCTCGAACGCGCCGAACGAACGCACGCGCGACATCCATCGACGACGTCCATCGTCCGCGCGAGCGAACGAAATGACGCGCGCGCGCGTCGCGCGTCTCGCCCTCGCGTGCGTCGCGATCGTCGTCATCGGTCGCGTCTCGGCGCACGACGCGCGCGATGGCCGTGCCGATGCCGACCGCGTCATCGAGGCGAGACGAATCGCCGCGCGCGATGACGCCGACGATGCCGTCGTTCGACTCGCGCGGTTCTCGCCGTGCGACGCGAACGATCGGTTCGACGCGTGTTTCGAGAGCGAGGTCGTCGACGGGGACGCGGAGGGGACGTGCGAGGTGGTGGAGGGACGGATTCGAGACGCGCGGGGGGACGCGGTGGGCGACGCGTGCGGGACGGTGGACGGCGTCGGGACGCGCGTCGTCGCGCGCGCGCGAACGAGCGATGGGTGCGCGAGAGGGGGTGATGCGTATCGAATCGAGGCGAGGGTCGTGTGTCGAGGAGGGGGTCGTTTGTTTCCGTACAGCACGTTGTTGTTGGGAGAGGTGGTGGCGCTGGCGGATTCGACGATTTATCTCGCCGAGGCGGCGCACGCGCTCGAGGACGCCGTCGACGGCGCGGAGGAGGAGGAGGAGGAGGAGGAGGAGGAGCACGAACGGGGGACCGAGTTTACGATTTACTGGCCGGCGAGTTTTTAAACGTGTACACGCTTTACAATCGAGACTGAAAGATTGAAAGATTGAAGAATGTCTATTTCCAATCCGAGTCGGATTCGTCGTCGTCGCTCCCGTCTTCGTCGAAATCTTCGTCGGAGAGTTTGTAATCTTCAGCATCGTCCTTGTCGGGTTTTTCTTCGTCGTTCGCATCCTCCATCTCGTCGTCTCCTGTTTTGTCGTCGTCGTCGTCGTCGTCGTCTTCGTCGTCGCTCGGAGCGTCGTCGTCGTCTTCCACGTACTCGTCGTTGGCGACGCCGCTCGGAAGCGAGCCCGGGAACTGTTCCATCGTCGTCGCCTCCTCGTTGATGATGAGACCGAGTTTCTCCACCATCTCCGTGCTCGTCAGGTACGTCTCCATCGGGTACAGACACCGCTCGTACGAGCGACGCATCGCGAACGACGCGCTGGTGTGCGACGTCAAATCGCGCCCGAGCGATCGCGCCACCGTCTTCCAAAACTTGGCTCGCGTGACTTGTTCGTACCCACCGAGATGTAACGTCTCGATGAAGACGCGATGGAGATTCATGCGCGAGCCGCAAAACACGGGGGCGATCGGCATGTCGCCGTGACCGAAGGCTTCCTCGCGAAACTTGTCGAAATCTTTTCTATGATCGCCCGACGGCCATCCCAATCGACGCGCGATGGCTTTGCACCGCGCGATATGCGCCATATCCTCCGGCGTCAGCGACTTCCAAATGTCCACGGGTTCGGGTGCCAGGTGCACGGGATCGTGATACTCCTCCGGCGCTTCGACGATTTCCCACGGAGAGACCCACATGTAATCCTCCGGATCGCTGTCGAAGACCACCATGACGGTTTCCCATCGATCGGGACTGGCGCGCGTCTTTCTCACGCGACCGAGGTAATACACCGCGCCGTTCACCGACACGATCCCTCGCGATTCATTGGCGGCTTGCACGCCTTCGAATTGCATCATGATTCGATTTCCAGGGCTGAATGGTTTGTTATCCACCTCTTGATACTTGGACCACGGCAAGACGTACTCGGCGATGTCGCCCGCGTACAACGGCGCCATGACGAGTCGACGTTCATCCTTCTCCGTTTTCACCGCCTCCGCGCTGTTCTTCGATCGCGTGCTCGCCTGACGCTCCGTGTCCGGTTCATCCAACAACAGACACATGAACCACGCGCACGGCGGATTCACCTCACCGTCCCCTCGACGCGCTTCTTCGCATCCTCTGTACGCGACGCCGAGCACCGCGCACCGCTCCACCGGTCGCAACGAGTTGACATCGATCCAATTTCTCGGTCTCGATTTCTTCTCCACGTACCTCGCGTACGTCTTTGACAGTCCTCGTCTGATCAGAGCGACGATCTCTCCGGACTTGATGGCGGCGACGCCGTGTTCGATCCCAGTGGTGAGTTGAAACGCGCGCTGCGACATGCGGTGCGAATCCTGCGCCACGTAACGCAAAAATTGATTCACCAAGTTGGCGGCGCGACGCACGGTGAGCGGCGGTAACGGTTCGAGCAATTCGGGTGCGGTAAATATGTCGTTGAGCCCCGGGATGTTTTCTCCGTTCGCCGTCGTCGACGGCTCGGACGGCGCCGCGCCCGCGAGTTCGTCCTCGGCGCGCGGTCCGTAGACGTAAAAGCGCAATTGCGCCAACCACGTCGGTTTCATCTCCGTCCACGCGGCGTCGTCCATGAGACTCGCCTGCGAAAACACGCTCTCTATGCCCGCGAGCGTCTTGAGAAGATCGATCAACGACGGTTCCTCGGCGCTGCAGACGGCCTCGATGCGCGACGCGACGCGTATGAAGCGATCCATCCATCGCATGTCCCCCGTGCGCCAAAACGGCGCCGAATGCGCGATGAATTTCACAGTCTCAAACAGACGGACCGCGCGCGTTCGTTCGTCCGCAGTTCCCGTTGAGACGCTCTCCAAGTGCGCGTACGCGTCGACGGACATGGAATCGCACAACTCGTTGATTCTCTCGAGTCGCGCGGACGGTTCGAGCGGCGGCTCGGCGTCGGCGCCGTCGACGGCGTTCGACACCAATCTGTGTAATTTGGTGATGAATCGTTCGTTATCGTACGACGCGTTGCACCACGCGCTCAGTGCGTCCAGACTCTCACCCGGTTCGTATACGCCCCATCGCGAACCGTATTCGCGCAAGCCCGACACCTCGCCCGATCCAGACGGCACGTCTTCTAAATCTTCCTCGTACTCGACGTTGTCCACCGGTGGTCGCGTCTTCGGTCGTTTCGGCATCTCCATCCCGTCCAGGATTCGCGGCGCGTCGTCGTTATCGCCGCCGCCCCCCTCCCGCTCGTCGTCAAGCCATCCATCCGGCGGCGTCTCCACGAAGAGTCTACACGCGTTGTTCAAACCACCGAGCGCAAAGTATCGTCGTCCGTGTTCATCCACGGCGACGGGTTTCCCACGCGTAACCACCGATCGATTGACGAATTCTGCTCTCCACGCGGTGAGCTGTTCGCGACGGTACTCGGCGAGCGTCGGCGGTTTCGACTCCTCTCCGTCGTCCTCTCCGTCGTCGTCCTCGTCGGCGCGTTCAACCTTGACGTCGTCCGTCTCCATCGCGTCGCCATCCCTCTCGCCGTCGTCTCGATCCGCCTCGCGAGCGTCCTCTTCGCCGCCCTCCGACTTCGTCTTCGTCTTCTCCGTCTTCGGCACCTCCTCGGCGAGCGTCGGCGGATTGACGTGAAACTCACCCTTTTTCCGTCGTTCGCGCGTTCGGTCGTACACCTCGGTGAAATATTCCCGAAATGCCTCGCTCTCCGACGCGATAGCGCACAGTGCGACGGCGAGCGACACGCGTCCAGTCGGTGGCGCGCGTTCGATCGGTTCGCCCGCGTCCAACGCCGCGACGGCGCGCACCGCGTGCGGTCTCGCGCGGCCGTTGATCCAGCGCTGATACTCGACGATCAAGTGGTTCGCGCGGTCTTCCCAATCGAGCTCGCCGATGTCGTTGATTCCCATCACCGGATCGGTCCACCATCGCGCCCGCTCGGGTGGCGTCTTCATCGTCTCGTGATCGATGGAGTCGACGCGTCCCTCGACGACGCGCAGACACGCCGTCATGAAATCGCGCAAGAGGGCCGACTCCGCCGCCGTGACGTCGTCGCTCAAGAAGGCCCGGGCGAATCGATCGAGCGGACATCGAGGAAAGTGGAGCGGACGCGTGAAGACTTGCGAGAAATCCCACAGCGTGAGCGTCTCGGCGAGCAACGCCGGACCGACGCGGGCCGAGTATCGCTCGAGGACGCGAGACGCCTGCGGCGGCGGTTCCATGCGCGGTGGATGCGGTTTGTTTTTCGCCTCCTTCTCCGCCTGTTTCTCGGCGCGGATACGCTCTCGGCGCGCTCTGTCGCGCTCCAATCTTGATGCTTTGGTCGACGTTCCCAGTTGGTGCTTTTCGCTCGTCCACGTCTGTAAATCGACGACGAAGGACGGGACGTCGACGTCGGCGGCGGACGCGGACGCGGACGCGAGCGCACCAGTCGGTCGAAGCGCCCCAGATTTGACTAAAGTCTCGATCTGGGACGCGATGAAGAACCCATCGACAACGACGTCGGCACGAGTGTACCTGTACGCGCTCGAATCGTTGGCGTCCTCCTCGGAGCGTCCGTCGAGCGCCGCCTCTCGTTGCGCCTCGGCGGACGTATCGCCGAGAAGTCTCGCCGCTTTCGTCGGAGTTTTGATCGCCATCGGCACGTCGTGCGCCACGACAGGAATTTCGAGAATGATGCCGAGACCTCGCTCGAGTTCTAAATTCCAATCCTGCGCGAGCGCTTGCACGACGGCGTTGACGAAGCGCGCGCGTCGAAGCGTCGTCGTGACGTACTTTTCAAACCTCACGCTCGGCTCTAAAAGTTTGTACCACGCCCGAGGCGTCACCAACCAAATCTCCGGCGCGTCACCACCGTATCTAATCACCCAATCGTGCACCTCCATGAGCTTGAGCGCGTGCGGAGGCTTGTCCTGCGGCGTCAACGTCTCCGCCAAGACCTTGCTCGGTAATTCGCTCTCGCCGCCCTCAATCTTCCTCGCCTTTCCCAGCACCAGCACCTCGCACGGCTTGGACCCGTGCACGTTCACGAATTTACCCTCGTTAAACTTATCCCTAAACTCGTACTCGTCCAACACGCGCAACGGCAGCGCGGTCTCCCGCGTCTCGGCCGCCGGGCGAAACTTTCCCGCCGTCGTCTCGTCGCCTCCGCTCGCCGTCGTCGCGTCCTCCTCCCCCCGATTCACCGGCATCGGTTCACCCGCGTCGACATCGTCGACCTCCATCGCCCCCGTCCCGTCTCCCGTCTCCCGTCACCGCCCGTCGTTCGTTCGTTCGTTCGTCGCCGATCGATTTCCCAGACGTCCCACGAACGATCCCGCGCGTCCGCCTCCTCGCCTCCTCCTCGCCCTCGTCTCCCGTCTCGCGCGATCGAACGATCGCTCGCGCGCTCGTCTCCCGCCCGCGCCCGCGCGCGCGACCTCGGCGTCGTCGACTGTCGACTCGAGACGGCCGTCGTGTCGGAGATTTCCAGACGACAGAGCGCGTCGACTCCGGATGCGTCGTCTCGCCCTTCTCTCTCTCTCTCGCGCGACGAGCGCCTCGTCCTCGACGACGACACCTTTCCCGTCGCTCGTCGCGCGTCGCTTCTCGTCCGCGCGCGTCTTCTCGCGCGACGACGAGGGCGACGACGACCGCGTCCCCACGCCGTCGAGCGCGCGACCACCGCGCGCGAACGCGACGTCGAGCGCGTCGTCGTCGCCGTCGACGACGAGGGCGAGTGAAAACGCCTTCGCGTTCGCGACGGCCGAGTCGACGAAGACGACGCTTCGCGACGCGCTTCGAGAGTGCGTGGAGGGCGCGCGCCGAGGGCTCGGGCCGGGACGACGCGTCACGTGGGCGCAGTTGTACGTCTCGGGGACGACGTACGATGAAGAGGCGATCGCGGAGGCGGGGAAGGTGACGAGAGAGATGTTCGGGTCGTCGCCGAAGCTCGTGGGGGCGATGGTGCGCGCGAGCACGGGAGGGGGGGGGGCGACGCGGGAGGGCGTGACGCTGACGGCGGCGAGCATGCCGGGGACGCGCGCGACGACGTTTCGAGCGACGTCGTCGTCGTTACCGTCGTTGGACGATGGATGTTGGCGGGAGATAGCGATGAGTGGGGGTGAGGGGTCGACGGTGGGGGTGACGGTGCTCGCGGACGCGGCGTTCGAGGACGTGGATAAACTGTTGGAACGTCTGCACGTCGCCGCGCCGAATTCAGTCGCCGTGGGCGGCGTCGTCGACGGGGGCGCGGTGATGTTTTTGAACGACGACGTCGTGCGCCACGGCGCGGTGGGGACGCTCGTGAGCGGTGATTTCGATATCGACACGCACGTGGCGCACGGGGCGAGGCCCGTGGGACCGGTGATGAGTTTGACGCACGCGCGGGATAACGCCGTGTTGGAGCTCGACGACGCGCCGGCGCACCCGCGCTTGCTCGAGACGCTCGAGTCTTTGCCCGAGACGTCAAAAGCGTTACCGGTCATGCTCGGCCTCGGCGTTAACGGTGCCAAGGGTCCGTTTGTGTGTCGAGACATTTTATCCGTCGGCGAGACCGGCGGCGTGGAGGTTGCCTCCGCGGCTCTTCGCGAGGGCGCCGCGGTGCAATTGCACGTGCGCGACAACTCGTGGGCGCTCGAACAAGCGCGCGGAGTGATTGAAAAGTGCGTGGACAGCGCGACAAAAATGCGAGATTTGCGCGCCAAAAACTCCGTCGGCGCCACGATTTTCGCGTGCGCCGACGCGAATCGCACGCACGCGAGCGATTTCCGTGAAAGTCTACCGTCGACGCCTCTGGGCGGCGCGTACGTTCGAAGCGAAATAGCGCCGCTCGTGGAAGGAGGGGCCAGCAGCGTGCTGTCGCACACGAGCGCGATCGCCATCTATCGCGAGCGCGACTAACCATTCGTACATTTATTGTGTCATCATTCATTTGTTGTGTCTATTAATCATCCGAAACGCGCGCGTCCACGTCGATGGTGTCGCCGGCGGAACCGCCGTACGAGCGTCTTCCCTGTTGACCGCCCGCGGCGCCGCCGGCGCGAGGATCGTATCCCATGCCTCCCATGCCGCCTCCATAGCCGCCTCCCATGCCGCCCATACCGCCCATACCACCCATACCACCCATGCCGCCGCCCATGCCGGCGTTCATCTGTTCCTGCGCGCGGCGTTGCATGTTTTCCAATTGATCCGCGATGAGCGACGGCATCAACAGGTTGATCAAGAAGGTCGCCGTCAAACCAAAGTACAACAGGCTCCAGAAAATGCCGCTCGTGAATAACCAGATCCAAAAAATAAAATTTGCGAATCGCCCCACGGGTGTGTTCTTCACCTTGGCGTATTGATCGAGCGCCTTCGGCACGTTGGTCTTGAACCACTTGGTGACGCCCAACTTGGCGTCGGCGTCCTCGACTTTTCTGCGCGCGTCTTCGAGCATCGAACGCGCCTTATTCCCGGTACCGTACTTGGCGTTCACGCGATTCATCTTCTCACGCACGCTCGCCCAGATAGAACTCACGCTCACGCTCTCCTTCAACGCATCGATGGATTCCCTAAAGAACCGTCGCGCGTTCGCGAACCCGCCGGCGCTCGCCTCCGCGTTCGCCGTCGACGACCCCGCCGTGGACTTCGCGTTCGCGTTCGACCTCGGTTCTCCCGCGCGCGCGGACGCCGACGCCGAGAACCCATTCGACGTCTCCCCGCGCTTTTGCGCCTCCGAGAGCGTCTCGTATTTAGCCTCGAGATCCGCGCGTTCGAAACAATCCGACACGTCCACGCCCTGCGTCGTCGAGCGAATCCATCCATCGCGTCGTCGTCGTCAGTCTTTTCATCGCCTCGTCGTCGAGTCCCTCTCGCACGAATCCCTCTCGCACGAATCCCTCGTCACCGTTCGCGCTCGTTCGCGTTCGCGTTCGCGTTCGCGTTCGCGCGCGCACCGCGTCGACGAGCGCGCGCTTTAACTCTCGCGCCTTCATCCGTCGCTCGCCGTCCCCGTTCGCCGTCTCCCCGCGCGCCGCGCGCGGGGTCACCCGCGCGCGCGGTCGCGTCGATACCGTCGGCGTTCTTCTCGCTCTTCGCGTCGTCGCCGCGACGACGACGCGCGTCGTCGGCGTCGTCGAGGTCATCATCTGTCCCTCGGCGGTCTCGCGCGTCGCGAGATGACGTCGACGCCACACCCGTCCTCGCGCCGCGTCGCCTCCTCGCGCGCGCGAGTTCGACGCGGGCGACGCCCGATCGCCCGTTCGTCGTCTCCATGTCCGACGACGAGCCCGTGGCCGCGGACGCGCGCGAAGAATGGCTTCGCGCGCGCGGTGTCGTCATCGAAACGCGCGAGGATCGCGCGCGAGCGACGGCGACGCGAGAGGATCGCGCGCGTGACGCGCGGGAAATTCCCACGCGCACGTTAAAGTTCGTCAAGATTCCGTGCGACGACGACGAGGCGTTCGAGGCGAGAGAGATGGTGGTCGGCGCCGAGGAGACGGGGGACGCGCTGCCGGAGGCGTTGCGGTCGAGTTTCGCGGGAGGCGGCGTCGTGGACGCCGAGAGGGCGCGCGCGGAGGCTGTGCGGTCGTTGGGTGAGCGAGGGAAATCGTTGACGGCGGAAGCGATCGTGAAAACCACGGAGGGTGGGTCCACGGAGACGTTCGCGTTGGTGCGACCGAGCGCCGCGAACGCGTGGCGAGGCGTCTACCTGTACCTGGACGAGGTGGGCATGTTGAAGAATTTACCGCCGAATAGACGGGCGAATCGATTGGCGATGGAGTGTGGATTCGATGGGGTGCAGTTTTACGGGGATATGTACATCGGACGCGTGCAGACGAAGCCGGAACCGATGCGTAGTGTGGACTTCGAGTTGAGCGATTTGGACTCGAGCGCGCCGTGGATGCGCGCGGCGACGATGGAAAATGTCGAATATAGCAAAGGATTGAAAGAGCTCGAGGCCGCCATGGCGAGTAAAGGCGGTTTAGAGAAGATCAACATGACGGGAGACGGTAACGTCGCCGCGTACGCCGACGGTAACGGCATGCCGAGTGGTTCCGGAGAAAACTACCGCTGGTGCCAAACCGAAGACGACGTCGAAGTCTCCGTCGACGTCCCTCCGGGAACGACCACCAAATCCATCCGCGTCCTCTTCAAACCGTCTCAATTCATCGTCAAAATCAACGACGAGGTCACGTGCGACGTCTCAAACCTCTACGCACCCGTGCGTCCCGACGAGTGCACGTGGACCGTCGGCGCGGACGAGGTGTGCGTCACCCTCGCCAAGGTCTCCGAGGACGCGTCCTGGCCCGCTCTCCGTCGCGACGCGTGACCGTTTCCGTCGCCTTTCGCGCGTTTCATCGTAATCACACCCATTCACGTCGACGTCCTCGCGAATCACCGCGTCGCGATCCTCCTCCGCGCATACCCCGTCCCGTCGTCGTCGAGACAGTTGCCCACCCTCGGTCGTCGCCCATCCGCAGATCTACGCGCGCGCGTCGTCATGACGGACGCCGCGGAGGAGACGCCCAAGGGCGAGAAGAAGCCGAAGGACGTCACCACGGCCATTCTCGAGCGTAAAAAAGCGCCGAACAGACTCATCGTCGGTGCGTCGCGCGAGGATTTTCATCCGCACGCGAGATCGCGATGACGACGCGATGACGACGATCTCGACGCGGGAGAGGAGAGGATGACTGACCGAGGCGCGCGCGATCGCGAGGAACGCGATAGATGAAGCGGTGAACGACGATAACTCGGTCGTCGCGCTGAATTTGCAAAAGATGGACGAGTTGCAGTTGTTTCGAGGAGACACGGTGTTGCTCAAGGGTAAAAAGCGAAAGGACACGGTGTGCATCGTCTTGGCGGACGAAAATTGTGAGGAGGGGAAGATTCGAATGAACAAGGTGGTGCGAAAAAATCTGCGCGTGCGGTTGGGTGATGTCGTGAGCGTGCATCAGGTGCGTGGTGGCGGGATGAGAGAGAGGGCGAGGCGTCGCGCGCGCGCGATCCGAATTGCCAATCGACGGAACGATCGAGGGAGAGAGAGTTTTTGACGCACGAAAGCGTGGAGTGACTGACGAGACGCGTTCACGCGACGCAGTGTACGGATGTGAAATATGGTAAGCGCGTGCACGTGTTGCCGTTCGGTGATTCGATCGAAGGGGTCACCGGGAACTTGTTCGACGTGTACCTCAAGCCGTACTTCTTGGAGGCGTACCGTCCGGTGCGCAAGGGTGACACGTTTTTGGCGCGCGGTGGCATGCGCGGTGTGGAGTTCAAGGTTGTTGAGACCGATCCCGATGAGTACTGCATCGTCGCTCCGGACACGGAAATTTTCTGTGAAGGAGAACCGATCAACCGAGAGGATGAGGAGCGTCTCGACGACGTGGGCTACGACGACGTCGGCGGCGTGCGCAAGCAAATGGCGCAGATCCGTGAGCTCGTCGAGTTGCCGCTTCGACACCCGACTCTTTTTAAGACAATCGGCGTTAAACCGCCGAAGGGTATCTTGCTTTACGGACCTCCGGGTAGCGGTAAGACGTTGATTGCTCGCGCCGTGGCGAATGAAACGGGCGCCTTCTTCTTTTTGATCAACGGTCCGGAGATCATGTCCAAACTCGCTGGTGAATCCGAGTCCAACTTGCGTAAGGCGTTCGAGGAGGCTGAGAAGAACTCTCCGGCGATCATTTTCATCGATGAAATTGATTCCATCGCGCCGAAGCGTGAGAAAACCAACGGCGAAGTCGAGCGTCGCATCGTGTCTCAGCTCTTGACGTTGATGGATGGCATGAAGTCCCGATCGCACATCATCGTCATGGGCGCGACGAACCGACCGAACTCAATCGATCCGGCGCTTCGTCGTTTCGGTCGATTCGATCGCGAAATCGACATCGGCGTTCCGGACGAAGTCGGCCGTCTCGAGGTGTTGCGCATTCACACCAAGAACATGAAACTCGACGAAAACGTCGATTTGGAAAAGGTTTCCAAGGAAACGCACGGTTTTGTCGGTGCTGACTTGGCCGCGCTCTCTACTGAAGCCGCTCTGCAATGTATTCGCGAAAAGATGGATCTCATCGACCTCGAGGACGAGAACATTGACGCCGAGGTGTTGGATTCCATGGCCATTACGAACGAACACTTCGCCTCTGCGTTGACCACCTCCAATCCGTCCGCGCTCCGTGAAACCGTGGTCGAAGTTCCAAACGTCTCCTGGGATGACATCGGTGGCCTCGAAACCGTCAAGCAAGAGCTTCAAGAGACTGTTCAGTACCCGGTCGAACACCCTGAAAAGTTCGAGAAGTTTGGTATGGCGCCATCCAAGGGTGTGCTCTTCTACGGTCCGCCGGGTTGCGGTAAGACGCTTCTCGCCAAGGCGATCGCGAACGAGTGCCAAGCTAACTTCATCAGCATCAAAGGTCCGGAACTTTTGACTATGTGGTTTGGTGAATCCGAAGCCAACGTGCGTGAAATTTTTGACAAGGCGCGTCAAAGCGCTCCTTGCGTTCTCTTCTTCGATGAACTTGATTCCATCGCCAACCAGCGTGGTAGCAGCTCTGGCGATGCCGGTGGTGCCGCCGATCGCGTCTTGAACCAGCTTTTGACGGAGATGGACGGTATGGGGTCCAAGAAGACTGTCTTCATCATCGGCGCCACCAACCGACCGGATATCATCGACTCTGCGCTCATGCGTCCGGGCCGTCTCGATCAACTCGTGTACATCCCTCTGCCGGACGAACCGTCTCGTTTGAGCATCTTCAAGGCGAACCTTCGCAAGTCGCCCATCGCTGCGGACGTTGATCTCGAGGTTTTGGCCAAGTTCACGAATGGCTTCTCCGGCGCCGACATCACTGAAATTTGCCAACGCGCGTGCAAGTATGCCATCCGCGAGAGCATCCAACGTGATATCGAAGTTGAACGCGCGGCCGCCATGAACCCGGATGCGATGAATGACGACGCGGCCACGGACCTCGTGCCCGAGATCACGAAGGCTCACTTCGAAGAGGCGATGAAACACGCGCGCAAGTCTGTCACCGACGCCGACATTCGCAAATATCAAACCTTTAGCCAGACGCTTCACCAAGCTCGCGGGTTCGGTGGCGATTTCCAGTTCCCTGATGGACAAGGTGGAGGCGGTGGTACTACCGTGGGCGCTGCGGCGGCCGCGGCGGGCGATGATGACGACTTGTATGACTAATGAAATGACTTAGGAATGGTTGCGCTGCCAGAGACGTCGCGCACTTCCACTCTCCACCGAAGCACACACGCTGCTCGATTCGACGAAACGATTCAATTTTAATGATCAGCTTAAGATGATGTGATGATGTTCAGATGCATTTCCTACGTTTACATTTAAAATTCTAATTCTACACCGCACAGCACACGTTTTTTGAAGAGAAATCAAAACAATCAACCGTATTAGTCGGCAGACTCCAAACTCGATGCCCCAGAAATGATCTCAATAAGCTCAGTCGTAATCGCGGCTTGGCGAGTACGGTTGTAAAGCAAGGTGAGCTTGTTAAGCATCTCACTGGCGTTCTTACTGGAGTTCTCCATCGATTGCATTCTCGAACCAAGCTCTGAGGTGTTATTCTCCAACATGGCATTGTACAACAACGCACCCATCTTGAACTCAGAGAGATCAAGCAAAAATTCCGAACGATCCGGACCTTCGATCTCGTACGAGTCGAATTGGTTCACACCTTCCTCCGCAGCCTTTTCGAGCTCTTCACTGGACAACACAGTCGCAATAGTGGGCTTGAAAGAAATAGCAGACGCGAAACGGTTGTACACGAGTTGCGTCTTCGCAGGATTGTCCTCCATGATGGTGTCCGCGATCGCGGACGCCGTGCTGAACGTCAACGGCTGCTTGGTGGTGTCGACGACAACGTTCGACACTTGTTCCGGGAACATTCTCGTGAGCTGCGCCCGCGCCTTATCACCGACAATACTGAACTTGGTAGACTCGTTCATGGTGTTCAAAACCGAAGAGTACTTCACCACCGCGGTGTTGATACCACCGCACAAACCCTTATCGGACGAGATCGGCACGACGAGCGCCGATTCCGTGTTCGCACCCGGGGTATCACCGAGCAAGCGCGTGAAGGGTTGCACCAAAGCGCGAGACTTTTCGCACTTGGTTTGCGCGCCCTTGAGACGGGACGCGGCGACCATCTTCATCGCCTTGGTGATCTTTTGAATGTTACCGACCGATCGCATGCGAATCTTCACAGCAGACAACGAAACCGTTCTCACGTTTGCCGGTACCCTATTTACCATCGAAACCGCGCGCGCATTCGTCAGTTATCCACCGTTCTCTCTCGCGTCTCCCGCGATCCCCCGTCTCGCGCCGCACCAGGGCAAGAGCCCCGATCGCCCATCCCCGATCGCCCTCATCGCCTCCCCGCGCCTTCCACCACCCCCCGCGCGCCGTCTCCGCGCCATTATTCGACGATACTATTTCATTCTCGCGCGCTTATCGCTCGCATCGCGCTCGAATCGCGTCGCGCGCGCGTACCCTTCCGTCGCTTTGTTCCAGTTCCCCGAGACCGGCGCGCCGACCGACTTGGGCGTCATCGTCGCCCCGAAACCTCCCTCGCGCATCGCGGATCGCACCGCGACGCTCGCGCTTCGACGCATCGCGTTCGAAGACATTTTTTTCTATCCTCTCTCGCGCGCGGACGGCGGACGTTCGCCTTCGTGAGGGGCGGGGAGTGCGGGCGCCGCGCGCCGCGATCGCGCGCGGGTCGGAAACGTTCGGCGCGGTCGGTCGTGGTTGACCCACTCGGCGTGGATCGTGACCGGCCAATTCTCGACGGGTCACGACTCGAGAATACGTCCCATCGCCCGCGTCTCGCGCGCGCGCGCGACGACGCGCGCGCGCGAGACGCCGACGGGTGGGATCGTCGACGGCGATCGACCGCGCGTCGGCGCCGCGCGACCGCGTCGTTCGTTCGTTCGTTCGTTCGTTCGTTCGTTCGCGCGAGGTGGTCGTCGCGCGTCGACCGGTCGTCGCGGTCGTCGCGCGCGGGCGCGAGGGAGGACGGGCGCGCGGGACGGCGCGCGCGCGCGCGAGAGAGAGAGAGAGAAAGGGGTCGACGCGGGGGGCGGAAGACGGTGATGGGTCGACCGAACGGTGCCGATGGTAACGCCGACGACGCCGAGGCGCGAGGGGTGATGCAGGAGGCGATCGTGCGGGCGGTGCACGGGTTTCGGGGGAGTTTGGCGTCGGCGACGAAGCGCGCGCGCTCGGCGGCGGAGGAGGCGATCGGGGCGTCTGGGAGTCGATTGAAAGTCATGGACGCGACCGAGACGCTGACGTACATCAAGATGGTGACGTTTCCGAGGGAGAGGGACGATGAGGTGTTCGTCGCGCGGCCGGGATTCGTGTTGACGTACGACTTGAAGCCGGTGGAGCGAGCGCCGCACGGGAAAAAGGCGGAGAGGATTCGTCCGCGGTTTCAGAAGATTAATGGTCAGAATGGACGAGCGAAAGCGCAGTCCACCGCGCGAGTGTCGTCGATCTCGACGAGTGGGGCTTCGGCGGAAGGGGGTGAACGAAGCACGGCGCCCGCGCCCGCCGGCGGGGCGGCTCGCACGACGACGTTGAGCAGCGCCATGCTCTCGTACGCGGATAAACTGGAAGTCGCGCTCGAAAAAACGCTGAAAAGCGCCGAGGCTGCGGAAGAAGCGCAGAGCAAGCTCGAAGAGTTGACCAATGCCGTGGAGGAAACGCAGGCTGAGCTGTCTACGGTGAAAGTGCCGTTTCTTAAGCCAGACTACTCCGACATGCCGAGGTTCGAGCTTACCGAAGAGGCTCGTGAGTTCAAGGGAGACGCGAACGATAGAAAAGAGATTTTAGCTCATAAGAAATGGCTTGAACAGGAGACGGAACGATTGGTCGCCATGAAGCGGGAGTGGATGGCTGAAAGAAGACGGGAAACGAAAAAGAAGGCGAAGACGCAAGCGTGCGGGAGTCTGATCAATAGATTGAACAAGCTCAAGGCGAAGATTAAGGAGGCGTCAAAAACTGCGAAACAAACTCTCTCTGTCGCAACGGCGGATGCCAAACAGCTCGATACGCTTCGATCAAAGGCGACGACCGCTCAGCAGCGAGAGGATGAGAAACAGAGTAGGGACGCCGAACGCCAGGCGTTGCGAGAGAAAAAATTGTTGGAGCCTAGATCCAAAACGGCCAAGGAAATCGCGCGAGACTCGCGTAGAGCCGCCGCAAAAGCGGAACGGGAAAAGGAACGTTTACTCAAGGCGGAGGAAGCAAAAATGGCGAAAGAAAAAGCCTCCAGGTATCCGATGGACGACGTCAAACTCATCGCCTTCGACGCGGCAGAGGCAAAAGCACAGGGGCGCGAACCCTGGCCGGAGGTCTCGAGTGGAACAGCTTGGAAACCCACCGAGACGTGCATTCATCACATGGAGATTTGTGAGTTTGTGAACACTTTCGGAAACAGCTTGGATCCAGTCATTGAGCCGATAAGTGTACAGACGTTGCGCGTGCTTCTGAACGATCACGATCTTACGAGGCTCGCGGCGATTTACGTAGCCCTGCTGAAAATGGCGGTCACGAATGCATCGTCGCGTTACGCGACGCTCGTCAACATGTGGGTTGCGTCGATTGATGAAGGAACTTTTCCGGAGGTTCTTCAGCACTACGTGAAGGTGAAGGTCAACTTGAGCGCTTTGCACGAAAGCGCCTACGAGACTGTAGACTTGTTGAAGCACAAACTGATCGGCGATCTGAGCGCAGACGAACACACTTGCATTTTGGCGTGGTTGTGTCGCGAATGCTCGGAGACTCGGGTCATATCGAAGGAGCTCGATACACGAGTATTGAAGTTGGAACAGTTGCGCAAGGAAAGACAACGCCAGGATAACGTGATATCGCAGCAAGAAAAGGAGCTGGCGAAATCTCGCGAAACCGATTCCACAGCCTTGGAGAAAGCGCGCAAATTGATTGAAGAGGAAGACAGTCGGCTTCCTACGATGCCATCGGAAAACGATGTGGACGAGTCAAAGGTGGACGCGTTGGAGAAGGCGAGGACGGCTGTGGAAACGGAGGACAAGCTCAAAGAGCTCACCGAGACGCGCGAAGCGAACGCCATTCAGCGTCAGCGCGAAGACGATGAGATCAAGATCCGCGCTCGGTGCTTGGGACTCGATCGGCATGGTACAAAGTACTATTGGAATATCGCCCTTGATGCGAGCGCTGTATTCGCGTGCGCAACCGACGAAACGTGGTCCCAGTTCACGTGTGAGGGACAAGTCAAGACACTGCGTGCGTCCTTGAATGAGAAAGGTATCCGAGAGCGCAAGCTGGCTCGAAACATCGATCGAACGATGGCCGATATGACTGCTGGTTTCGAAAGGGTTCAATTTGAATCCATGTTCCCCAAGTCAAATTTGCGCAAGAATCCAGAGGCGTGGGTTGAGATTTCAGCGAGGGAAACCCTCGCACTCGAACATACTCGTCGCAGCATATCGCTTCTGATGGCTGATGTCGTCAATTACAATGCCTCCGCTCCGGATGGCACGATGAGTGGGTGGAGAATATGGGGCAGAGAGTTGAATCGCCTTTCAGACTTGAAGGAATTGACTCGCTATTTGTTTCAAATCGAGGAGACGATACTTGAAATGTCCGAGCTTCCAAAGGACATGGTCGATACAAGTCGTTCTGCCATCGAAACCACGAACGAGATCTTGAGAGAAACCGTACGACGCGAAATGATGGCTGCTAAACTGAACGGGGACGAAGCAATCGTGCCGTTTAACGCCACGTATTCTTACGAGTGGTGGGAGCTCATCATACCAGACGAGAAAGTGTCTACGCGCCGTCGCGTTTGGAAGACCAACCAACAACGCGCGATATGGAGAGAAGCAATGTCCAATGCGAAAAGTTTCGTGCGCTTGGCTTACGGAGCCGCTATGTTGACGTTTTACTCCAGGAACCTGTTTGGGTATTTGGCTGCAAACCAAGTTCGCGCGAGGCGAGAGTCGAGCAGGGATTTGCATTACGCGAACGCCGTTCGAGAGTTCGAAGCGGAAGGCTTCCGTGTCTACTAACTAGAATCAAACTAGAATCACTTAGATTTATAGCGCATTGAGACTGTAAATTAGACGTGCAAATTACAACAAAACGTGTCGAGTCTATACCGCGAGCTTGGTCTTGAATTCAGCCATCGTGAGGGCGGCGGCGCTTAGCGCATCGACACGCGCACGAGTTTGGGCCCGAACTTCAGCAACCTCGGGATCTTCGGCGAGTAAGTTCTTGATCGCGCCTGGCTGGTAGAGGTTGCTGATGAGGTGCTGTCTCAAACCTTGACTGATTGAGTTCACGAGGAAGTGAATGACCGCTTTCGGCACCATATCAGCTAAAATCCCGCGAGAGATGCCGAAGTAGCTATCGAGCAACGTACGGGTGACCATCACTTGGAGGAACTCTTCGGGCGTCTCGCATTGATTCGCATTGAGCTTCTTCGGCGGCGACTGCAACTTGACAGTGCCATTTTCAATGCTATAATGCTTCTTGGACGGGCTGAGCATACCACTCAACCACTGACCAGTCTTCTCCATCGTGGTCGGCTTCGCCCCAACATTTTCTTTGTCTACGCCTCTCTTCCTCTTATCCTTGGTCGGGGTCTTGGATTCCTCGTCGTTTTCCTCTTCTTCCGGTTTACCGTTGCGTTTGTTCAACGCCTTTTGCGCTAGTAACAACGCCTCCGGTCCTCCGATGAAATCAGGATGCGACGTATTGATGTGCGCCAACTGGCAATCTACGAGGTTGACAATCATATCCGTCGCCGGTTTCAGACCTTGTCTCAAGAACTCCTTGCACGAGCGCTCCAAAGCTTGCGCGAGGCGAGGGTACACGCTCGTGATGTCCTTCGTCAAGCTCGCCAACGCCATGGCGCACAACTCGTCGTGCACCAACGAGGCGCATTGCTTGCAGGGTTCTATCATTTTTCTGATACACTGACGCGCGAGCTGCTCGAAAGGTTCTTCAGGAACGAGAAGCACAGCCTTGGTGCCGGCCGTGTTCTGTATTTTCGTGCGAATGTGTTCATCCGTCATTTCTGCCGCCGGATTGAGTTCGAGCAATCCCTTCACAAAAATCTCTTGCAACACGTAATGAATGCGCGCACCTCCTTCCAAGACATCAATGCTCAGGTTGTTACTGCGACCTTCCACCGATGCCTGCAGACCTGCGGCGTACGACTCAAGTTTCGACAATACGAGAGCCGCGCGGTCAGACTCCGTCTCAGGGGCGTCGGGTCCGAGAAGTTCCAACTCCTTTTCCGCTTCCGATCGAGCCCGCATAATTCGAACTTGAAGATCCGGCAACATGTTACCAATGTGCTCGGTGAGCAAATTGCTGACGCGCTTACCCAAAGCTGCGACGCCACAGCTTTCGATGACCTCTTTGTACTCTGGTTTGGATGCGAAGAAATCAGCCTCGCTTTGACGCGCGTGTCGCATGGTGCGACGATCTTCAATGTCCGCTTGACATCGGTTCACTACGCCGACGTAGCCCAATTGCAAAGGAACAACCTCGCCCTTCAAATATCTGAGCGCGTTCGTGCCGCGGTCCATGATATCGAGCTTCGTGATCACGCCGAGCGTGCGCTTCCCCTCGGGATCCACCTGCTTGGACAACGTCAAGGCATCGCTGTTCGCCAAGTCAGAGTTCGCCGGCGTCACGGCCAATATCAAGCAGGTCTCCTTTTTTATGTAGCTCAGGATCATGTTACGAATCTGCTGTTCGATATCCTCTGGTTGGTCTCCGACGGCGACGCGCGTGATGCCCGGAAGATCCACCAACGTCATCGTTAACACGTTGGGCGAACGAATCGTCAATCTAATCTGCTTCGAGCTCACAGCTTTCACACCCGTCATCCTATCCGTCTCCGTCTGAATCTCCTGACGAATCGCCTCGAAATCTGTGTATATTTTACCCGGCTGATGTAAAAACTCGCCGTACTCCTCCGGCTTGCCGCGCTCCGCCGGCGTGTGCACCAACTGTAACAATAACGGTCGTCGCGTGCAAATGTCCGGTCCGCGCGGTAAGAAATCGCGTCCAACCTATTCGTCGTCGTTCGCACGCCGCGTCAGTCACCGCTCTCTCTCGCGCGTCGACGCTCGTTCCCATCTCTCTCTCGCGCGCCGTGTCAGTTCGTCTTCTTCCCCCCACGTTTCCGATCGCATCCATCCACCGATGCGACGTCGCGACGTCGCGCGAGACGCACCAGAGCCTCCATGACGCTCGATTTCCCGCTCGACTGCGATCCGACGACGGCGATGCAGGGTAAATCGACGAGTTTCGACGCCCTGACGCCCGCGGATGCGAAGATGTCTTGCAACTGATTCACCAGCGGCACCAATCCCGAGCCGAGCGTGTGCGCGTCGCGCTGGCCCGACGCGCGCGGGGCGCGATTGGCGTGCATGACGACGAACGCGGTCGCGCGCGTGCGGTCGTCCGAGAGTGCGCGCGGGCGTCGCCGGGGAGTGGCGCGGCGCGGTGTGACGCGCGAAAGGGGTGGGGGGACGAAACGTCTTCGAGCGTGAAAATGTGCCAGTTGGTGAGTTTCGAGCCGCGATACGGGACGCGGGACGAGGGGCGCGACGTCGCGCGCTCTCGATGAAAACGACGCGCGAACGCGCGACGATGAATAATGCGTGCGCAGAATTACACGTCGCGAGTGACTAAGACGATGCGGTGGCCGTCGCGCGGGTCGAAACGATCGAGCGGTTCGTCGGTGGGTTCGAGCTCGACGCCGTCGTCTTCGCCGAAGAGGAAGAGATCGGTGGTGTCCGCGGGGACGTCGAAAAGTTTGGCGCAGAGAAAACGGAGACGAAGTATCGTGGTGGTCCTGGGAAGCCTTCTGGTGAAGGTTTTTCCGGTTCTTTTGAGAGTAAGATGAAGATCGACGCACGCGGTGCCGAAGGTGGAGACGCCGGGCGCAACGACGGCGTGCGTGACGAGATCGCCGTGTTTGGCGACGAGATCGTCCACGAGTGGGTTCGCGTCTTTGATGGCGCGTTGCGCGTCCTCGTCGATGGAACACTCTTTGATTTTCTGAAGCACGCGTCGTAAATATCGAATCTCTGAGTCTTTGCGCTCGTTGACGGAAACCGTTGAACCGTTCAACATTTTGAGCTGGGCGACCCGTGCGATGATCTCGTATCGATCCGCGGATCCAGAACTCAATGGATTTCCAGTCAAGCGTACCTCCTCGAGACGAGCAAAGGAATTCAACGCGTTGACGGACGTCCAGTCGTCGACACCGTTGTCTCCCAAAAGCAACGTCTTGAGGTTGGCGAGCGCGTCGGTCGACGCGATATCTCGAATCTTGTTATGTGACACGTACAGTTTTTCCAACAGAGGAAGCTGACGTCCTAACTCTTCAATCTCGGACCAATCGACGATGCTGTTTTCTTCGACGCTCAAAACACGCAAATTTGGAAAACACATCGCCTCGCCGTCGGATCGACGCCCCGAGTCGAAACGCGTGATACGATTTCCATTCAAGTACAACTCCTCAAGTTTGGGCATGTACGCGCCGAGCGCACAAATATCGCACCATTTCACGCCGGCGTTGTTTAGCACGAACACACGCAAGTTTTGGAAGACGACTCCGCTCGGTCGTTCTTTCGGCCAACTTTCCAAACGAACACCGCTGAGGTCGAGCGCCTCCAATTCCGGAAACTCCTCCGCTATCCTTAATACAGCACCCCACGAATTTAATAAACTCCCCGCTAATCCTAGCACTCTCAGCGACCCAGCGTTCGCGCTCGCCTCACCTTTTTCACCCATCGTCGCGACGCGCGCGTTGTCGACGTACGCTCGCGTCATGGATTTTAACCGCAAACTCACACCCTCCTCGTCCAGTTCCATGTCCTCCTCCGTTTCGCACAACTGCACGTGCATCTTAAACCCTCGAGTCGTCCGTATGTACATGTCGCGCGCGCCGTCCTCGCAGGACTCGGCGCCTCCGAAATCGTCCGGCGCTCGCGCGTATCTATCTCGAAACGCCTCTGCGAACGTCCTTCCCGGCGCGATCTTGTGCGGTCGCACCAACGATGCGTCTCGCGACCGATCCTCGCTTCGACCACACCCCACTCCCGAATCTTCATCCTCGTACGCACACGTAAAGTACCGTTTCCCATCGACGACGCCGTCGTGCTTCCCGCGTCCGCGTTCGTCCCACTGAATCCCGATCCACTCCCCATCGCGCCCGTCTACGACGCCCACCCACCGCACGCGTCCTCTCGCGCCGTCTACCGCCTCCACGCGATCCCCCACGACGACACCGCGCGTCATCGCGCGCGCCGCCGCCCTCTCGCGCCCTCTCGCGCGTCCTCCTCTCGGTCGTCGTCTCGGTCGTTGACCGAGTCCTCACGCGCGCGCGTCTTCCCCCGAGACGCGCGCCAGCGCCTCCACGCGCGCGCTCGCCTCGCGAAGCGCGTCGTCCAACTTTCTCGCTCCCTCGAGACCGAGCTCGCACTCCACCGTCGCGCGTCCGCGGACGTCGTCGACGACGTCCAATCGCAACACGCACGCCGCGTCCGCGTCCTCCTCCTCTCTCGACGTCTCCTCGCGCGATTCGCGCGCCGCGAGCGCCTTGGACGCCACCGTGTACTCGACGCGAAACGACGCGCGCGCCAGGCGCGAGGCGCACGGCGAGGACGACGCCGACGGCGCCGACATCTGCCGCGATCGATCGCGCATTGAAATGAATGAAATGAATGAAGCGTCGTCATCGTGCGCCGCCTCGCCTCGCGACGCTCGACCGCTCGCGATGAAAGTGGCGGTGTTCGGCTCCGGGTCCTTCGGCACCGCCATGGCGTGCGTCGTCGCTCGCAACGGACACGACGTCGTCGTCTTGACGCGACGAGAGGACGTCGCGCGCGGCGTCAACGAACGCCATCGAAATCCAAGCCATCTCTCCGAGCGCGAACTTCCGCTGAACGTGCGAGCGACGACGGATCCGCGAGAGGCGATCGAGGGGGCGAAGGCGATCGTGCACGCGATCCCGATGCAGAGCACGGAGGGGTTTCTGAGAGACGTGGAGACGCTGGTGAAAGCGTCGGGGGCGATTTTCGTGAGCACGAGTAAAGGGTTACGGGAGGATACGCTCGAGTTGATGCACGATCTCTTGGCGCGGGTGCTGGGAGAGAAACATCCGTGCGCGTTTTTCGGTGGTCCGACGTTCGCGAAGCAATTGGTGGACGGAACGCCGAGCGGTGGGGTGATGGCGGCGAAGACGATGGCGACGGCGGAGCGCGCGGCGGCGTTGTTCTCGGGGCCGACGATGCGGGTGTATCCGAGCACGGACGTCGTCGGCGTGGAGATCGGAGGGGCGCTGAAGAATGTGATCGCCATCTTGGCCGGTGGGTTGGAGGGGATGGGATTGGGGGTGAACGCGCAGACGCTGTTGGTGACGCGCGGGTGTCGAGAGATTACGCGACTCGGCGTCGCCATGGGCGCGAAGGAGCACACGATGGCGGGATTGTCGGGAATAGGTGATCTGATGCTCACCTGTCTCGGGGATGCGTCGAGGAATAAGGCGGTGGGGATCGCGTTCGGGCGTGGGCAGAAGATTGAGGATATTTTGAACGAACGCGCGCGGTCGTTGCAAGGCGTGGCGGAGGGCGTCGCCACCGCGCCGGCGGCGGAACGATTGGCGAAAAAGTTGGGCGTCGCGGCGCCGATGATTTCGACGTGCGCGGCGTGCCTTCGGGGTGAGCTCGACGCGAAGGGTGCTCTGCGGCGATGCATGACGCTGCCGATTAAACCGGATGAGCCTCTGAGAAAGAGCGGCGGGAAGCGAGCGCGTCAATGTCTCGCCAACGTCGGGTGCGCCCTTCTCGGCGCACTCTTAGCGACCGTCGCGAAGACGAAACGAAATAGCAACTAAGATAACATAGCAATACAAATTCCAGCGCCATGAGCTGGCGCTAGTCAATATCTAAACGTACGTAGTCACGCCGCAACGGCATCAATCAATCTTTTTGAGCGTCGCAATCAGTCCCAACGCCGCGCGCGCTTCCGTGACGATTTGCAGAGAGTTGGCGCCCGTACCACCGTCCGGGGCGAAATCTGTTAACGTTTGCCAAATCTCCTTCGCGTCGTCTCTATCGTCCGGGACCATCGCCCGCAGCGCGCTCAGATTGGACGACGCTTGCGCCATGCACTTCGTCATCGCGCGGGCGTCCTGAATGCCGCTGACGAGCGCAGAGATGGCGTCAGCATCGCCGGACTCTGCACCCTCCACGGCATCGACGTGATCACGCGTGGACATTTTGAACACCCTCGACGAGCACGCGCAGGATAACCGAGCGAGGAGAGCGCGCAGCGCGGTGCACCGAAAACTGAAATCAGCATCCGACGCGTTGTACCACGCCTCGCACACCGTGCGCACGTAATCCGCGAAATTGACGTCGTCTCGATAATTCTGTTTCTTCTTCTCATCGTCCACCGTCATGGACGCCGCCTCGACGAAATACACGACCGCCTCCGTGTACAGACGAAGCACGCGCAGTTTGCTTCGATAGTCCTCCTTCGTCTTCACTCTCTTCTTCAACTCGTCCGCCGCCTTCTTCAACTCCCTCGCCGTCGAGTGCGGATTATTCTTCCTCTCTCTCGCGTCGCTCTCCACGCCCCCCGCACCGACGACGCCGCTCTTCGTCTCCTTACTGCTCTTCGTCGCCGTCGCGCTCGGAGACGCCGAGGCCTCGGCCGCCGAGCCCGAGCGCGAACGCCCCTTCCCCCACGACTCCATCACGCTCTGCGTTGGCGTGCGCGACGTCGGCGTCGTCCTCTTCACCCCTCCATCCTCGCCCTCGGGACCGGTCACCATCTCTCGCTCGCGTTTTCGGATTCGCGGCGGTGCGTTTGAATTCGCAGCCGCGTCGGTCGCGCGCGCCGTCGTCGTGATCCACGGGAACTCGCGCGGATCCGCGGGGTCCGCCGCGTCGCGTCGATCGCCGATCGTCATCGCGCGTCGATCGTTTCCTCGTCGATCGTTTCCTCGTCGCGCGCGCGCGTGTGCGGCGATTAATCCATGCATTCGCCGGTTGGAGGCATTTTTTGTGGGAACGTCGTCAGCCGTCGCCCGCGAGTCTTCGAAGGGCCGCGAGTCGCGCCTCGATCTGCGAAACGACGACCGCATCGCGCTGAACTCGTGTTACAACCTAGTCACTCGTCTTACGAACTGATCACGGCCGAAGCGCGCGCATGCTCGCGTGGACGTCGTCGAGGAACGCGAGCCAGTCTCTGCACTTGGCGGGCTCCGTCTCCGCCTCGAGCGCGGCGCGCGCCGATTCGAGTTTACCCTCCAAGACGCGAAGCGTTCGAAGCGATGATTCGTCGACGGCGTCGTGAACGGTTCGCGCGACGTCTCGCGCGACGTCCGCGGACCCCGCGGCGGCGGCGGTGCCCGGCGGCGGTCGAGGCGCCGCGTCCGGCGGCGCCGCGCGCACGTACAACTCGTGTCGAACACAAAAGAGTTCTCCCGCCGCGCCGTCTCGCACGAGCGGCGTCGAGCATCCCTTCATCGGACACGAATCACTCGCGAGCGTCCATCCCCGTAACAACTTATCCGCCACCCGCGACGAAACGTCGACGTTTTCGAGCGGCGCGGCCGCCGGGTTCGCCGCCGGCGCCGCCGTTCTCGCCGTCATCGCCCGTACGCGACGCTCTTCGTCCTCCTCGTCGTCGCTCGCGGCGCTCGCGTCGTCGGTGACGATCGCACCTCGCTCGCGTCGCGAACCGTGTTCGCGATCGCGCAGGCCCACGGAGGCGTTCGCGCGCGCGCAATAGTGCGCGTCGCCCGCGCCGGGTTCGAGCATGAGCGGACACCCGCACGACGCCACGGGACAGTGCTCCGCCGTGAGCGTCCATCCGCGAAGTAAACGCTCGGCGATGCGCGCGCTCGAACCGTCCTCGGGCGCGACCATGACGCGCGCGAGAGCGCGCGCGAGAGAGCGCGCGCGGGTGTGAGGGACTCGTCTCGGAGTCAACGCCTCGACTCCGAGGCATGCGCGCGTTCGCCGCGCTCGCGGCGGCGCTCGCGCTCGTCCGGGGACGTCGCGAACCGTACGATCATCAGGTGCGCGCGCGAGACGCGCGCGTCGTCGTCGAACGGCGCGTCTCGTTGAATCGCTCGCAGTGGTCTCGTAACTAACTTTTCGTACGCGCACAGACGCGCGCGTACGCGCCGCGATTCACGACCCCCTGGCGCGGCCGCGCGATGGTCGACGCGTTCTTTTCCCCGGATTCCAGCGCGAGCGTTCTCGCGCGGCTCGTCGCGTCGGCGAACGCGACCATCGACGTCTTGACGCCGAGCTCGTCGAGTTGGAACGGATGTTCGACGCCGCGGCGGCGCGGATGCTCGGGGTGTGAGCCGACGTACGTGCTCCACGAGGAGCGATTCGTACTCTTTCGCGAGCTTTTGAACGCGTGTCGATATCGAGGCGTGCGCGTGCGCGTGTTGACGAACGCGTTCGACAACGAAAAAACGTGCGCTGGCGCGGTATCGCCGCTCGGATTTTTGGCCATGAGCGCCGAGGTGGCGATGTTTCGCACGACGACGTTTCAACATGCGAAAGTAATCGTAGTGGACGGAGAACGAACGGCAATTTCGAGCGTTAATTGGTCCAAGGGGAGTTTCCTCGCGAATCGCGAGGCTGGCGTGGTGCTCACGTCGACGGAGGCGGCGGCCTTCGTGACTTCGGTGTTCGAATACGATTGGAAAATCGCCAAACCGTGGGCGACGCCGACCGACGGTATCGACGACGACGACATTCGAATGATGCGAAATGCGACGCGATTGGAGCCGTTCCCGTTGCCGAGTTTGAACCGTTCGCATTACGTGCCAAAACGCGCGTCGTATGTCGCAAACGTCGCCGTGGCGACGAGTCCAGACGCAGGCGCGACCGTCGTCCGCGAGGCGCTGTTATCGACGAGGCATTCGCTTCGAATTTACACGTATCAAATCACAGATGTGGACATCGCCGACGTGATTCTCGATTTGATGCGCGAGCGCGACGTACGCGTGTCGATGGTGTTGTCGCGCGCCATTTTCATGGATTCAGATAGAACAGCGTCGACAAAGGTTGTCGAGTACATGCGCGAGAACGCGCGCGGGAACGGTACGATGTCTCTTCGCTCATCTCCTCACTTCTTCCGGTACGCGCATCTGAAGGTGCTGATTGTCGACGACGAACGAGTGGTGGTGGCTACGGGCAATTTGTCGCCGAGCGATTTACCGTTTCCGATTCCGCGCAGTTTCGAACCGGCGAGCGACAGCGGACGACCCGTCAACAGAGATTTTGAGGTCGTCATCGATGACCGTCGCGCGGCGAACGCGTTCAGACTTCTCTTTGAAGGGGATTCGCGCGACAGTACGGCGTATAAACCGCCAACAAAGTTCTGATTCTAATTCGCGCTACGCACAACAATACTACGACTAGACAAATAGACACCACTGGACACGGACATGCAAAACTTCAAATCAACGCGCACTCACGAAGATTCGCCATCGTTCGCTTTCCTCTTCTCCTTCTCCTCAATCTTGTGCACGATTCTCCGTGCGAAAATGAGCGCCAAACAACATCCGACGCCGACGCCCAACCACGCGCGAGACGACCGCCCACCCTTCAGCTCCCCACCGAACGATCCGCGCGCCCCCATCGACGGCGACGCGCTCGCTCTCGCCGCGCGTCTCGCCGCGAGCAATTTATCCAGCGTCTGTCGAGACTCCGCGTCGAACGCCCGTCCCGCCGCCGCGCGCGAATGTCTCTTCTGATTAATCTCGCTCCACTCCCTCGCCGGCGCCACGCCCGACGCCTTGCTCGCGCTTCGCTCGCGCCACGCGCGCGCGGCGTTTAATCTCGCGCGCATGCCCGGCCCGTACACCTCGTCCTGTGGATCGGACTCGGCGCCGCGACGCTCCAGGAGCGTCTCGTACGCAGCCTTGAGCTCGTGAAACGCATCCTCGCTCGCGGTGCCATCGCTCGTGTCTGGATGCAGCGCCTTGGCTCGGGCGCGAAATTGCTTTTTAATCTCGTCGATCTCGGCGCCCTCGGCGACGCCGAGGACGTCGTGGGGATCGCGCGCTCTGTTCTTCATGCAACCGAGGCGGCGTCTGCGGGGACGCGCGTCGCAGGTGAGAGGCGAGACGCAGCACGCCGTGTGAAGAGTTACTAATAATGCTACCAATGTTTATGCGAACGCACGTGATGCTACACATGACGCGAGGCGATCTCTCTCGCGCGCTAGATGACGGCGCCGAGCCCGAGTTTTTCTCTAAGAAATTCGGCGACGACGAAGGTGACCATGGTCTGCGGCCCCAATCGAAGGTAATTCGCGCTGAATCCTCGAAACAAACCGAGCGGACCGTGCCTGGTCAAGACATGGGCGAACGTGCTCGCGATCGACGCGCCCTCGCCCACGTACACGCGCGTCTTTATCATGTCTATGGGGTTGGTGGTCACCGTCGTCACGAGACCAGTAATCGACGCCACGGCGAAGTGCAACGCCACGCCCTCGGTCGCCACGCCCGTATCGATCACATATCGCTTCGTCTCCCCATAAGTCGCCACCTGCGTCGCCGTCAACACCGCCGATCGACTCATCGCGAGCGCGCTCCCGCGCCACAGACTCCTCGCGCCGTCCTCTCGCACCGCTCGCCGCAGGTGTTCCCACGCGGGCGTTCCCGCGTTCGTCGCGTTCTGCATGCGCGTCTTGAGCAACTCGGTGGGATTCAGCGCCGCCGCCGCCAACGCACCCGACGTCGCTCCCGCCAAGAGACGCGTCGACACCCTCGGCGCGCGCTCGTCGTCCCCCGTCGCCGCGCGATACGCCCCGAGCGCGGGCTCGTACAGACCCAACCGACATCCACCGTACAGCACCGCTCGCGCCAACGCCGGGGACATCCCTCGCCAAAACGCTCCCACGCCCTCCTCGCGCGCGATCGTCGCCGCCGTGCGCGCCAACCCGATCGCGCGCGCGCCCTCCGGCGCGGCCGTCTGCAGGCGCACCTTGAGCACGTCGAGCGGGTTCGTCACCGTCGTCGCGCACGCGACGCTCGCGGCGCTCACGAGCACGCGCGCGGCGACGCTCTCGACGCGCCGCCCGTCGTCGCGCGTCGCCGCGCGCGCCGACGCCATCGCGCGCGCGCGGCGCGCGGCGAGCTCTCGAGTCGCGGGAAACGCGCCAGTGATCGACACGACGCGCGCCGGACATGTCCACCGATCTCTTCGCCAAGCTCAGCGCGCAGAAACCGCGCGCGTGTCGACGCTCGTCGCTCCCGCGCCGCGCGTCGCGCGCCGCGTCGTCGACGACCGCGGGCGAGGACGCGACGGTTCATCTCGACGCCGAGGACGCGATGCCGTCGACGTCTCGACGCAAGCGGCTGGGACCGTCCGTGTCCATCGTCGGCGACGGCGAGGGCGAGGAGGTGGTCTCTCGCGTCGTCCCCACGCCGAGCGGTCGTTCGCGACCGCCGTTGGCGACGGTGCGCGCGAACGCGATGGATTCGTCGGCTCGGGGGAAAGAACGAGCCGGCGGCGAGGGCGAGGGCGGGGAGGACGACGCGGAGAACGAGGACACGAGCGGAGAGCTCATGCAAGACGCCGAACGAAGTCACACGTCGATGACACGCTCGCCGAGCGAGACGTGGGGCGAGGATGATCGCGCGACGGAACCGTTGCCCAGAAAGACGAACGCGAGGACGACGACGAGGACGCCGGTGGCGGGAACGAAATTCGACGAACAGTTGAAGCTCGCGGACGCCACGAAAGCGTGTCTGTTGGAGACGGTGCGCACGATCCGTGGACAAGGGATGGATCCCGCGCGCGTGTTTGCGTCGTTGGCGAAGATGACGGGCGCGCGCGAGGGAAGCGAGGACGGGTTCGACGCGTTGGCGCGCGCCATCGACGCGTTATCGCCGGTGGTGGGACCAGTGGATGGGAAACGATTGAGCTTTTCGGCGGTGACGCCGACGTCCGCGGGCGGGGGGCGCGCGTGGACGTGCGATGTGAGCGAAGACGTGTCGTTCGGTTCGGTCGGGGAGAGTTTCGATCAAACGGTGGAGGAGGAAGTGGTGGAGGAGGAAGGGACGTTCCCGACGTGCGATTGCGGCGAGGAGAACTGCACGCTCGTCGAGATGCACGCTCGGGGTGGTCCGCTCGCACTTCCGGTGCTCGACATTCCATCGAGATCTGCACGGGAAGTCACGGAGTCTATAGTGGAGACGGACGAAGAGCGTGAAGACGACGAAGAATCCATCGCGGGAACGGAAGTCGACGACATCGAGAGTTTGGGTGCGGCCGTAGACGCCTTGGAGTTGATCGATGAAGAGAGTGAAGATCAAACCGTGGTCGTGGATGAAGTGGTGCTCGAGGAAGCGTGCATCGACGACGACGTAGAAATCGTCGAGGAAGTCGCCGAGGTGCCGGTTGCGCAAACCGGCACACACATTCGCTTCGAAGATTCTCCGCTCGTCAACCGCGACGCCTCGCGTTCTCCGCGCGTCTCTCGGAATGTGCGTCGATCGAGGAATCGAACGGCTCGTCGCGGGGCGATCTTGGATAGCGACGAGGAAGACTCATTGGAAGACGAATCGAGTGAAGCGAATGAAGACGAGGACGCGTCGTCTCCTGCCGTGAGTGCTCGCCCGCGTCGAGCGACGACGCGTAAGCCGTCGTTTACATTCAGGAACGCATTCATCGATGATGATCTGTCTGGAAGTGAAGAATTTGAATACGATGAGGAAGCACACACGAGCGACGATGACTTCATCGCCGATGAGGATGACGAAGACGGTGAATATCGAGTTGAATACGACAGCGATGCGGAAAACGTCACTCCTGCGCCACGAAAACCGACGACGGAGACCGATATCAGCAAGGAGGTCGCTGAAAAGTTAGTCATCGATGAGTACAGTCCCTCGAATTTGCATACTCCGACGCCACCGAAAGAGCTGTCACCCACGTCGGCGGTGAAAGCTTTCAGACCTCCGCCGTCGCACAGCAAAGCTCTGCAATCGGCTCTGAAAAGCGTCGCAAAGAAGGGCCACGCAAAATTCAACTTCAATCGTCACAAGGATGCGCTGACGTCCGCTTTATTTGAAGAATTCAACGAAAGTGTCTTCGATGGTGCTCTCCCGCGGGACTTCACCGTCACTTGGAACAACAAGTTGCTCACGACTGCGGGTCTGACGCATTACAAGCGCTCTTCGAAGTCCGGCGAGACGACGTATAGTGCTCGTATCGAACTCAGCACGAAGGTTTTAGACACCGTAGAAAAGCTTGAAGCGACTCTGTTGCACGAGATGTGTCACGCCTCGGCTTGGCTCGTCGACAAGACGGCGAAGCCTCCGCACGGACCAGTCTTCAAAAAGTGGGCGCAACTCGCGATGTCTGTGTACCCTGAAACGTGCGTCAGCACGTGTCACGCGTATACGATCCATCAGCCGTACAAGTGGCGATGCACGAGAGATTGGTGTCAACAAGAATACGGTAGACACAGCAAGTCAATCGACATCGCGAAGAAAGGATGCGGCGCGTGCGGAGGCAAGTTGGAATATTTGGGCAAGTTCAAGAAGAATGGAGACGTCGTACAGTCGCGCGCACCGACTGCGTTTTCTTTATTCGTGAAGGAACACTTCAAGGACGCCAAGAGCAAACTCGGCGCCTCCACGCCGCACAAAGATGTCATGAAACACCTGTCTCAGCGATGGAAATTGGAAACGACCAAGGAGACCGCCAAAGTCATTGACGTCTCTGATTAGAATGCGAACGAAGCACGTAGGAACAAATCATTTGACGATCCCCGAGCGTTCACCGCGCTGCGATACGCACGCGCGTGAGTGAGAGGGTTCGATGTTGTAGACATGACAGTAAAATAACAACACACCAGCCTCGGAATAATAAACAGAAAGCCGCGAGTAGCCACGCGACAAAAGAATGATCGTAGGAACGAGTGAGGCTTCTCGACATCTAAATAATGGGCGGTGTATCTAAACGTTCATATGTAGTAGAGGGTTCAGGGATTGAAATCCGCCGCGTTCGGAGGTACGGCTTTTCTCGTCACGGTCTGAATCACTTGACGTAGCATCTGGTTCTCTCGTTCCAGAATCGCCACGCGGTTCTCCAAATCGTGCATTTGTCTCTCCTTTTCCACCTCCGTGTGTTCGAGCGAGGCTAAGTACGCCTTCTTTCGCTCTCTCGCCTGTTGAGCCGACACGCGGTTTCTAAGCAAGCGTTTCAACCTCTTTCGCTCCTTTTCATCCGTGATCGTACTGAGTCGCTCCTCGTCCGCCTTGACGCTCAACGCCGTGTTCCCGTGCGGTACATGGGACAATCCTCGCATCGCGGACCCCACATAGCTCTCCTCCTTCCCCCCCGCGCTCGCGCTCGCGCCTCGCCCGCCTCGCGTCCCCGTCGCCCTCGTCGCCGGCGTCCGCGTCGTCTGCGTCGCCGACGCCCTCACGCCCGCGTTCGATCGTCTCGTTCGTCCACCACCGTTACTCCCCGCCGTCATCTCCGTCGACGTGCTCGCACTGCTCGTCTGCTGTCCGACCGATCGAAACGCGGTCGCGGTGAATGCGCTTCGCGCTCGAGTCTCGCGCGCGCCCGTCAGTGGCATGCGGCGCCCGTCGGGCCTCGCGCGCGATGGTCCTCTCGCGTCGAGCTTCGAGCGCGTCTCTTCGCGCGCGAAGTGGATGAATGAATTCGTTCGAGTCGATTCGCGCGTTCGGTCGACGTCGACGACGCGTTCGAGCGTCTCGCTCGCGCGTCGACGTGTGTCGGATGCGTGATGGGTGTCGACGTCATCACTCGGCATGGGGCACGCGAGGGGATTCATCTTTGAGTCGTGACTCGTGAATTTTGGCTCCGGGCCTGCGAGGTGGGCGCGCGGGAGGTGCCGCATGCGATTCGATTCGTCGCTCTGTTGAAATGGTTGGTTTTTTACAAAAGGGTCTAGGGAGATTGGCTACGTGGACTCGATCGGCGGCGGTGGCTAGTACGCGGCGACGCCGTAAATCGGACCTCTGATACGGCGGGCGAGCTGTAAATCCTTGGGCATGATGGTGACGCGTTTGGCGTGAATCGCGCACAAGTTGCAATCGTCGAAGAGGTGCACCAAAAAATCCTCCGTCGCCTCCTGTAACGCCAACAAGCTCTCCGCGGTGTATCGCAACGGTTCGGGGGAGAGTTCGTTGGAGATCTCTCGCACTAAGCGCGCGAAGGGCATCTTTCGAATCAACAGATCCGTCGTCTTTTGGAATCGTCTAATCTCCTTGAGCGCCAACGTCCCGGGACGATAGCGGCGCTTCTTCTTGTCTACTACGTCTGCGATCGAACGGAAACGGAACCGAAACGCGCGTCGTCAGCCATCATCATCGTCATCGTCCGCGAGATTTTCTTTGCACATCACGGATATACCGCCCGCGCGTCGCGTCTCGGTCGCGTCCTCGCTCGTCGTTCGCGCGCCGTCGCGGCGTCGACGAGAAAATAATTTGAAATTCACCCCCCCGACCGAGCGCATCGTCGTTCGCGTCTCGTCGCGCATCGCATCGCGCGTCATCGCGTCGATCGAGCGTACCTCGTCTCTCGACGCCATCCGCGCCCGATAATCGTCTCTGCGGCGCCTGCGCGGGTCGTCGTCGTCGTCGTCGTCGTCAGTCGTCGGTGGTGGTTCGTTTTTTGAATTTCATCGGCATCGTCGAGGACGCGATCGACGCCGTTTCGTTCCGTGCGCGTCTCGTCTCGCGACGACAAAGCGCGCGATCGCCGCGCGAAAAGAATAGGCGGGCGTCGTCGCGCCGCGCGCATCCATCGCGCTCGCGCGCGCGCGCACCTTGAAGCGCTTCCCGTGTAATCGACGCGCCATGAATGACGCGCGTCGCCTTCTGTCGTGTTCAGTCGTATTGACGCGTGTTTTTCCCCATGTGTGTGTGTGTGTGTGTGTGTGTGTGTGTGTTGTCTCTCGCGCGCGGTCGCGCCCGCCTCCCCGTTCGCGCGGCAGTCGACGGCGGAGGACGCGCGAGGGGAGGAGTCGCGCGAGCGAGCCGACGCGAGCGTCATGGCGAACGCGACCGATCCGCTCGCCAAGAGCGTGCGCGGGATGGATCCGCAGGTGCGCGCGCGGTGGTTCGATTCGGACGAGGACTCGAGGACGGCGGCGTGGAACGCGCGCGCGAGCGGTCGCGTGCGCGCGCGAGAGAGCGAGAGCGCGAGAGAGAGCGACGGTGCGCGGGCGGGGACTGACGATTGGTGCGTGCGTTCGCGCGCGCGACGACGCAGAATCTCATGGAGCGCATCACGAGGGATAAGGTGTACGCCATGACGTATTGGAAGGAGAAGTGCTTCGGCGTGAGCGCCGAGGCGTTGGTGGATTTGGCGGTGGATCTTCGCGCGGTGGGTGGGATCTACGGTGGGAACAATCGAGCGACGGAGTTTTTGTGCCTGACGCTGAAATTGTTGCAGATTCAACCGGAGAAGGAGATCATTTTGGAGTTTATCAAGAACGAGGACCACAAGTACGTGCGCCTGCTCGGCGCGTTTTACATGCGCTTGGTGGGCAAGCCGACGGACGTGTATCAGTACTTGGAACCGTTGCTGAACGATTATAGGAAAGTTCGGTATCGAAGTAAGGATGGGAAGTACGCCCTGACGCACGTGGACGAGTTTGTGCACAATTTGTTGACGAAGGATATGTTTTGCGACGTGGCGCTGCCGAGAGTGCCGCATCGTCAGGCGCTCGAAGCCGCGGGTGCGCTCGAGCCGAGAGTCAGCGCGCTCGAGGAAGACATCGTAGATTTAGAGGAACAATTAGAACAAGCCGTGGAAGAAGCGATGGGAAGAGAGATGAAGATGGATGTCGACGAAGACGAGGAAAAACCGACGTCGGCGGACGGCGAAGGCGCGGCGGCGACTGGTAAACGCCGGCGCGAGGAGGGCGAATTGGACGAAGCGAGCGCGCCATCGCACAAAATGAGCGCGCGAGAACCGACGCATCGTCGCGATCAACGACGCGAGAGACGACGCAGTCGATCCCGTTCGCCCCCCGCGAAAAAGGAGAAAAAGGAGAAGAAGGAAAAGAAGGAAAAGAAGGAATCGGCAGACGTCGATCCCGAGATCGCAGAGGCGAACGCGATTCGCGCCAAGCTCGGTTTGAAACCCCTTCGCGGATAGCCGACGTCTCCATTGTTGTAACTATCATCCAGGACTTTCTTCACTCGATGTCGATGTCGTTCGCGCCATAGATTGTTGATTCATTTTCTTTATTAAACATCAAAACTCTCCAAACGTGTTGGTTGGCGCGCGCGAGGGGGTCCGCATCTCTCGGACCCCGCCTGCGCGTGCTCACCAATAGTTAAAAGACGCGTCCAGGTTGTTTGAATTGCGTGGAATAGTGCAAAGGTGTGCTACTACGACGTACATTACCTTACTTGGCCATCATCATCTTGACGAACTCTTCGTAGTTGACTTCCCCGTCGCCGTCGACGTCGGCTTCGCGAATCATCTCATCCACCTCTTCATCCGTGAGCTTCTCCCCCAAGTTGGTCATCACGTGTCGAAGTTCCGCGGCGGAGATAGTACCGTTACCATCCTTATCGAACACCTTGAACGCCTCTTGAAGCTCTTCTTCGCTGTCCGTATCCTTCATCTTCCTCGCCATGAGGTTCAAGAATTCTGGGAAATCGATCGTACCGTTTCCGTCCGCGTCGACCTCGTTGATCATGTCTTGCAATTCAGCCTCGGTCGGATTTTGTCCGAGCGATCGCATCACGGTGCCGAGCTCCTTCGTCGTGATCGTCCCATCGCCGTCCTTATCGAACAGCGCGAACGCCTCCTTGAACTCGGCGATCTGTTCATCCGTCAAATCCGCAGCCATGGTGCCTCCGATTCGGTGCTCTTCGTCTGCGCGCGCGCGCGGGTCGTCGTCGTCGTACGTTCGCTCGCGAACGGTGGCGGACGAATCGGTTCGTCCGATTCGCGGTGCGTCGCTCGCGCGTTCGCCCGGGTGTGACGCGAGGACGTCGTCGTCGTCGTCGTCGTCGATCCATGCATAATTCTTCCATCGCCATCCGTCTCTCGAATCGACGAGTCCCGACCCGACGACCGGGGGGGGTCTCGATTCGAGTCGTTGCGTCGTCGGGCCGACCGAATCAACACACACACACATTATGTGCGACACATAAACTTTCCGGTTAGGAGGTGTCGACCCTCTCTATGGGGTGCGCGAGCTGCGCACCGTGCCTTGAGTCACGACCGGTCATCAGTCCGAGAGG
>Ga0208410_1000200_pt1 | contig 37550 bp, 39 predicted proteins | sample ETN02SmetaG_3_FD_185787 | JGI IMG/M metagenome (GOLD analysis project Ga0208410, IMG submission 185787) | Marine microbial and viral communities from oxygen minimum zone, Eastern Pacific Ocean - ETNP2014F10-02SV257 (SPAdes) (version 2) | ecosystem: Environmental > Aquatic > Marine > Oceanic ... | reverse complement strand
GTACACCCCATTGTAGAAAGATCAGGAAGGAGGTGATGAATAGAAGCTTCTCTTTACCTGATAAACTCATGAAATCTGTGTATCTCCAGATACTATAAAACCTCCACAAGCTTGTGGAGGTTTTAGTAGACAGTTTATTGATTGGCTTATTCTTCTGGTGATGGATTGTTATCAGGGTTACAATCTACATAACTTTTAGTTTCTTCGTTCCAGTACCAAGATTCATTTTTAGAAGTAACTTCTGGTGGTGCAAAAGGTGGTTCCCATATACCAGTTGAAGAATTTTGAACCCATGAATCATGAATTTCTGGTTTGGGTTTTTCAAACCAATCATTAGTGACATCATAAGTATCTCCTACTTTAGGATAAACACTTCTTATGGTTGCGTTAATAGAACACTGAACAAAAGAATCCGTAGTTTTATAAAGATCTTGAAGGTATTTAATTCCTACTGCTTCTGATTCCTTACCATCACCATCAAGAACCCAGTTGTTATCCACAACATGCACGTTTGTGACTTTATTGTCAGAATTTAGTCTTGCGAAATGTGCCATTATAATACCTCCTTAAAATGTGATTGAACCATCGCCATTAAAGCGATAAACGTGATACCCAGGTTGTGCAGGAGTTGGTGTGTTACCAGAAACACTAGATGCTGCGCTGTAATCCGTTGGATATCTAACAAACACAACACCAGAACCACCATTCATATCAGTAGGTAAAGCGCCTGGGGCGGGCCGAGTAACACCTCCTCCAGCACCATAGTTAGCTGATGCAGCAAGGACACAACAATGCAAACTGGCGTTGGGCTGTACGTATGTACATCCTGAGTGTGATACCGAAGGTCTATTCATTTCGTATTGGTCAGCCGGACTACCACAAGAGACTATACCTCCTTCTAGTACTAATCCACTAACACTATAACCTATCGGACAAGCTATATGGGAGATAGCGCCTGCTTGCAAACGAGGATTCATTCCTCCACCACCAGGACCATAAAATACAGGTGATCCACTAATACTGGATTCTATTCCATCACTACCATAATTTACATCGACCGATACGATATGTTGACAATATGTAGGCGAGCCATACTGCATAGAAGTCCTTACATTCATAGGACATCCAGGAGTTCCTGCTCCCCCTGCCGACCCAGAACAAACAACACATTTATCCGCGCTAGTAGTACTGCTCTTTATAAAGGTACTCTTACCTACGGAAGTACCATAATGACAAGTATGTGGATCAATTTGATGGTATGGAGAGCAATGTTTATCTTGCCACTGAAACTTCCAGGCATAACCGGTATTAAAAACCGGATTTAGAGATTCTATCCTTTTTGAAGCATGTCCTACCAATGCACATGGTGGTGCATTGTATCCAATAATACTTGAGTTTGTTCCATGAACTTGACCACAGGCTTCTTGAGCAGCTCCACCAGTCCCAACTGTTACCGTGTAGGTACATCCTTGCTCAAAATTCCATCCTGATGAAACTAGTACCCCACCACCATTTCCTCCAGCATCTGGAGCCATGTTACCCATGCTTTGCATGCAGATCGCCCCACCACCTTGCGATCCCATAGAACCAGAAGAACCACCACCAACAACAAGAAGTTCAGCTACTGTTGTGGTTGCTGGTACTCCACTTCCTCCTCCAGAAGAAGAACTATCACCACCAGGAAAAAACTGTTGAAATGTACTCATCTTAAACTACCTTCCATCCGTAAGTGTTGTCAACATAAAGAAAACTAACATTAATATGTTTTACATCAATCTTAAAGTCTTCACTTAAATTCATGATATTAGAACTATTCCTACCAACAACAGTGTCAAGGAATGTTCCACCAATACCAACTCCACATAACCAACCTGGTTGAGGTGATGGCGGAAGAGTTATTGTAAGACCAAGTGCTGTTGAAGCACTAGATGTAACAACAGTACAAAACTCTCTGTTTACTATGGTTTTATTTATGGATGTTGTAGTAATCGCCGTGTAGGCAGAATTCTCAACAACTAAATTTGATGTGGTAGTTATACCACTAATAGATGCACTGGTTCCAACAATAGTTCCACCAATAACATCACCATCAAAACTTGTGGCAGTTAGGACACCAGTTACAGTCAATCCATGACTTGCATTTGGTGCACCAGTTCCTGCCCTATTTACAAAGTTGTCTGCACGAACTCTACCACCATCACCAGTGAGAGGTCCACCTCCTCCGCCAGTTGTGCCGATACCCAGAATGTCTGGAATAAAATCATCACCAGCAGCAACAATCAGGTCAGCACCATTTTGTAAAACGATTTGAGGATACTGAGTATATGCAGCATTGGAACTGTCTGGTGAATCAACTGTAATAGTTGAACCAATAGAAAGAACTGTGTCAGTATAATAAATTTTATTCAGAGGACTTGTAGTATCCTCACTTAATGCTGTTCCAAGACCGGCCGATGATGGTAGATTAACAAGTTCAGAACCATCACCATGAAATTTGGCAGCAGTTACAACACCAGTATTTGCAAATAGTGTAATACTATCACCAACACTCACATTATCAGAAAATGTAGTAACACCACTAACATTTAGATCAATATCAGCATTTAATGATCCGGTAACATGTAAATCACCTGTAACAGTACTATGACCTACAAGATTAGGACCATGAGTAGCCAGTTCATTCTTTATAATATTTACATTAATCTCAGACATTTTTACTACTTTTTAGTTATTTATTCAGATGAATCTGGATTCCATTTCCAGGAAGACGTGGTAGGATCCCAAATCCAAGTACCACCTTCCATTGTTTCAGGTTTTGGTATGTCTTCTGTTACCCAAGATAAAGATGATTCTTGCCAAACCCATCTTTCTGGTGTTGCGGTAATAGGAGTAGGTTCAGAAATTGGTGCTTCCCACTCATAAGTTGTGGTATTTAATGTCCATGAATCATAAGGTTTTCTCTTGGTGAAAACATCATATTCTGCAATGTATTCTCCATCAACAATAGCACCTCTAAAACGTGATTTAGGTGGAGTACCATACCATGTTTGTTTCCAGTTGGTATCTAACCCAAAAAGTGATTTACACTTAGAAATACCAAGTGCTTCATTCTCATTTCCTTCAGAATCAAGAATGTCATTATCATTAGCAATTTTAATTACATTAATGACATGATTGTTGTTATTTAATTGTGCAAAACTAGCCATTTATTTTTCCTCCTTATGGTAATTCAATAGAACCTGATGATGCGAAGCAATAAGTATAATAACCAGGAGTAGCTGGTGAAATATCCTGGCCACCAGGGAAACCTGTTGCTGCACCAAACCCATCTGCCCATTTAATAATCAAACCACCTGCGGTTCCTGCAGTATCAGAACCATAACCCCACTGGCCAGGCCCAGTATAAGTGGTCATAGTTCCACTAATTGCAGAACAAAAATATTTAGCTTGTACTGTATAGTAGCACCGGACAGGTCCGTTGATACAGGTGATTGACATCCCCTCGTAGCAAGATGCATTTTCACGTGCACCACCACCACAACCATAGCGACACATATAACCTGGATAGCACGCCACGTTTTCGCCAGGTCTTCCAGGGAATCCACCTCTACAACCCCATGGGGTTATTTCCATTTCTGCATCACTCACTTTCACCACGGACTGCCATGACCTGGACTTGCACGTGCATTCGCAAGTCCAAAGATAAGTGCTACTATATTCGTTAACTTTATTATAATACATCCCCTCACCTGCATTGCTGCTGCCAACATTGTTGGACCAATTGCAAGTTGCTCCGCCCCCAGTACCTCCAGGACAACCATTCATTCCAAGGTTTGGAAGAGTTCCACCTTCTGCACCTCCACCACCACCTAATACAGAAAGTGGTAAAAAAGGATAGTTAAATGATGTTGTTCCTCCCATACTTCCTTGACCAAGAGGACATCCACCTGGATCTCCACCATTACCAATAGTAATTGGAACAGTACAACCAGGTTGAACAGCGTAGTTAGTGGCATGAAAAACTGCACCAGATCCACCTAGACCATAGTAGTTGGCGTTTGATCCCTTACCACCAGCACCTGACACACCTAAAATTTCTACAGGTATACCATCTGCTGGAATTTTAATTCCAGTAGGAGTTTCATTTCCTCCACCACCACCTCCACCAGATGGGAAAAATTGAGTTATTACTGACATCTAAAAGAACCTCCAGCCAACATTTGAATCAACGTACACTAATTGAATCGCAATATATTCTCTATTTAGTGTCATATCTTCCGCGAGTGCCATGATATTAGAACTATTCCTACCAACAACAGTGTCAAGGAATGTTCCTGCGATTGCAACTCCAACTTCCCAACCGGGTTGAGGTGATGGCGGAAGTGTGACTGTGATATTTGCATTGGTTGATGCAGTAGAAGTAACAACAGTACAATACTCTCGATTTACAATAGTTTTGTTTGTGTTTGTAGTACTGATAGCAGTCCAAACTGTGTTTCCAACAACCAAATTAGATGTAGTAGTTATACCACTAATAGATGCACTTGTTCCAACAATGGTTCCACCTATTACGTTACCAGTTAGATCACCATCAAAACTTGTGGCAGTTACAACACCAACAGCATCAATACCACCGGCAAGAACATGAATACCTGTTCGGGCAGTTACAATACCAATAGAATCTACATTAGTTACATCTTCATAAGTAAGTATTCCACCAACACTTACATCACCAGTAAAGGTAGCAGCAACACCAGTTATATTACCACTAAATCCACCCGATGTGACAATACCTGCATTAATTATGGTATCAGATACAATATCTGCAGTATTCGCAATACCAATAATACTTCCTGTTACAGTCAAATCACCTGTAACTGTCGTATGACCTACAAGATTGGGACCATTGTCACCTTTCTTATTCTTAATAGTGTTGATATTTAATTGTGACATTACACTACTTTAGCACTACTGTTTGTAATTTGATCAACTCTTATCCTAGACATATTGTATTGACTAGTCTTTCTATTTATTTATCAATATAATTTTACTTCCGAATATTCTGACAATGTTTCATCATTTATTCTTTTCTTTATTTTTGATCTCTTGTCATTAGTAATATAAACACTCCTAGCATATCTTACAAATTCATCATCAAACACCCAATTCTTCTCATGTTCACGAAGTATATCTTCAACATCCCATAACTTACGATTAACCTTAAGTAAGTCATTGACATATTCATCCTTATAGACTCCAAGATCTTGAGCAATTTGTGTCAGATCTTGGAGTTCTTTCTTTATATAATCATTATCTGTATGTTCTGATTTAATTTGAAGAATTGTTATCTTATCCAACAACTCTCCGATTGAAATAGGAACTAATGGAGACTTCATGCGAAACCTTTTTCTGTATTCTCTTTAACTTCTTTTACAACCTTGGTTGTCTTTCTACCCTCAATTTTTCTCACAATTTCCTTAATATGTACCTTGATTTCTTCCTCAGTGAATTCGCCACGCTTTTGGTTCAGTTTATCAGCCAGAGTAGAGTTTATCATAGAAACTCTCATGGGGTTAGGATAATACTTTGCATTGTTCTTAATGATGTGAAAAGTATCAGGATATGAGATATTGACCTCATGTGTTCCACCAACAAAAACAGAAGCAGGAGTTCCAACTGCCTTTGCAATGTGTTGACCACAACTATCACAACCAACGAAGTAGTCTGCTTCTTGAATCATAGCAGCCCAGGTTCTCAGGTCAGGGTCTTGTGAAAAGTTAATGACACCAGGAAAGTGACTGAAACCATCACGACCATTCATGTTGATGACAATATAATCCTTCGACAACACTTTCGCAATCTCTGTTGCAAAGTGATGATTAATAGACCTCATGCTCTTATCATAGATACCCATCTCTGATTGTTGAGAAGTACTACCAAAAGGTTGGAATATAATAATTTTCTTATGATTTTCTACTGGTTTTTGTGGTTCACATCCAGTAGGACTACCATTGACACCTTGAATAGCCTGATTGATATAACCTCTGGCATTCAACACCTCATCAATAGTAAGTTCCAGTTTCATATCTGAAAGATCACTGTGATCAGTGGTTCCGTTAATCAACTCATCAAATGCTTCTATCATTGAAATTTCATTACGATAGAATGCAGGGAGTTTGTATGGTTCTGGCGCGATAACTTTATCAGCATCCCAGTAGTAATTCTCAAACATACCCTTAGTTTCAGGGTTAAATGTTCTCTGTTGAAGTTCTTCAATACCCCAGACCATAAAGTCCCAACCAGGAATCATCACATACCAGTCTTCTTCAGGATGATTCTTACCATACTTAAGGAGTGCAGGAATTGCAGTGATAACTCGACCCAAACCACCGTCGATATTAATAATAGTCTTCATTTTCTAACCACGAAATTACCGATTATAAGATAGTCAATGTCCATATTTTGAAATGAACGAACTGCATCTTCTGGACTTTCGACAATGGGTTCACCATTATCATTGAATGAGGTATTTAGAATTGCAGGAATACCTGTAACCTCTTTGAACTTATTAAGAAGAGTTGTGACCTTCTCATTCATTTTATTGTTGACTGTTTGAATTCTGCATGTACCATCTTTGTGAGTAATTGCTCCAAGTTCCTCCTCTCTACCGTCTTTGACCGTAAGAGAGTATAACATGTAGGGAGAATTGTAATCTTCATTGAAATAATCTGTCAAGTGTTCTTCAAGGATAATACCAGCAAAGGGTCTCCAGTATTCACGGTGTTTGATACGACTGTTGATGATATCCTTGTTCTCAGCAGGACCAGGATGCATCAGGAGTGACCTTGAACCAAGTGCCCTAGGACCAAACTCTGAACGACCTTGGAACCAGGCTACAATACTTTCTCCACTCAGTTTAAGTGCAGTGAATTCACATAGTTCTTCAAAGTCATCATACCTTTCATAGTTGACTTCATTCTCTTTCAGAACTGATTCAATCTCTTCTTCAGTATAATCCTTACCAAGAAGTGCAATGTTCTCAGGAAGTTCAATGGGTTCATTCTTTTTGAACTGACCAAAACATGCTGCACCAAAGTGAAGACCAACATCATTGGGACAAGGTGGAACATGAATGTTATTAAAGAGTCCTGATTCTTTCAGGACACTATTACCTAGAACATTCAAAAATGAACCACCAGAGAGACATACATTATCTTCAAGATATCCTTCATTCTTCAGATCTGTTGTATAATCAAGAAGTGCGAGTTCAAAGTTCTTTTGAATGATATATGCCTTCTCATCAGCATTAGTGAACCTAAAAGAGTTCTGGAAATCTTGTGTCCAGGTGACATAAGGAACATTATCATAGTAAAGATCCTTAGACATTTGATACTGTCTGTGATGATCTTTGAACTCTAGGTCACTACCATAGGCAGAGAGACCCATAATCTTACCATCCCAAGTCTCACGATACTTCTCATCATAACCATCAATCTGTCGTCCAATCTTTTCACAATAGATGTGATGAGAAAGGTTGTGATAGTATCCACCAAAATCATTAGAACCAGGAATACCATTGAAGATACGGAAGATACCTTTTTCTTTATTAAAGTATCCAATAGTATTAGTTTCTGCTTGAAATGTCCTCTGAAGGTCATATCCAAATGCAATAGAACCCGCACCATCCAGTGTCAGGAATGAACCTTCATTAAAGTCAGAAGAGAATACTGATGCTGCAGCATGACTTAGGTGGTGTGATACCAGTTTGAACTCTGCATTAGGAAACTTCTCTTTAATGATGTTATCAATGACACCACCATACAACTTCTTGTAGAAGATATTGACACACATTGACGGGACACATACAAGGTCCACATCTTCTGCAGTGATATTTCCAACAGACAAACAATATTCGATAGAATTGATGGGATAATTACCATCATGTTTCCGTCTTGTTAGTCTTTCTTCTGAAATACTACAAATATGTTTACCATTAATAAAAAGAGTTGCACCAGAATCATGACACCATGTGGACTCATTATTTTCATTGAATGATTTATGAGCATCCCAATCAAATGCCCCATAAATTCCGATTGTAATCATGATAACCTCAGTTAATTATTATCCTCGTCCTGCAACTGAACATCTTTTTCCATCAGCCAAAACATAATGAAAAAATACTTGGTGATGATATGTATCATCTTTCTTCCTAAGAAGTTTTTTGATGCCTCTTTGAATCTTATTATACCTAGACTTCAGTGATTCTCTCCAATGAGGTCTTTCACAACCTTTGTAGATAACAGCATCACCATCATTTAATTTGATAAACACCTCTTTACCTTTCTTGATGATGTTTTTGTCATCATCATAAGTATCAGGAGTTTTAATCCAAATAGGCCATGGTTCCTTACAGTTAGTTCCAATTTGATATGTCAATGAGATTTCACAGACATCCCTATCCATATGTTTTATAAGTTCATGACCTGCATAATACACTCTATCATAATAATAAGTATTGAACAACTCATTACCAATAATCTTTTCCATCTTTCTTCTCATTTGAGAATGATAGAACTTGTAAGGTGGGTATGAATGTCTTGCCCTAGAACCAGGAACCTGAGTTTCATCACCACGTTGAAGTTTTCCAAATTGATTATAAGAGAAATGACCTTCACTATAGTCAATTTCTTCTTGTAAGTCTTTTGGATCCCACATGTTTCTTACAACTAGGTATCCATTTCTTTCAAACTCTTCATTCTTAGTTTTAGAAGATCCAGACATTACCTTCTCTTGAAGGGCCCAGTCAACGTCACGACCTCCGTCTATAGATATAGGTTGATCTTTTTTATTTCTATTAAAAAACCACATAATTTACCTCACTTCCAACGAGGGCCAACAATCCAACCAACAATAGACTTGCGGGTTCCGTTCTTAACTTTTCTAACACGGTGTGATGCTCTTGCATCAAACAGAATTAGAGTTCCTCTTTTCTTTGGTGCGGTATAAATCTTACCAGTTTCATCCAGAAGTTGGAACTGTCCACCCTCATAATCATCACCATCAGAAAGTTGAAGAGAGAATGACAGTTTACGGATCATTTCCGTATTTCTGTTAATGAAGTCTTGTGCATTTGACTGTGGGTCACATTGACCAGGAAGAACATTAGGTTTATATAAACCAGAAATACCTAAGTCTTGATGCCAATTGTAGAACTGTCCTTCACCATAGACAGTATATTGCATTGTACTTCCCTGGACATTTTCAATATCATACAGAAAGTTTTCTCTATTTGCTTTTAATACATAATGCCAAATAAATCCAGCAGACCAATGAGTATCAGGAATCCAAGTGTTTTTAGCGTCTCTAATATTTTCTTCTACAACACCACCGTCTCCACCACCAACTCTAGAATCTTCTAAATTATCATCAAATATTTCTAAGTCTTTCTCCATAGAAGATATAACATCTTCTGGGAGAAGAGTGTCATAATACACACTTTGCAAAGCCATAATTTTTCAAACAATCCATTCATACACTGATATTTATTGTATCATCAAAAAGATCATTATGTCAATTGATAATCTAAGTACTTTTATCTTGCTCTATCCCATGCACAGTGAGCTCTTTGACCGTCAGCAAGAACATAATGGAAGAAGATTTGGTGATAGTAATACTCTGGTTGTGATCTCCTTAACAACCTATCTCTCTTTCTCACTCTTGGAGTTGGCATTGCTTCACGCCAATGTGGTCGCTCACATCCTTTATAAATCAACCCATCACCAGGATTAAGAACAGCAGAACGTTCTTCACCTGGAACTAATACATCAGTCTTCTTCTTATCTGTATAAGTATCAGGAGTTTTAATCATAAAAGGCCAATCCTTCTCATCATCAGGAAGATTGGTGCTGATATGAATACTAACAGAGATTTCACAGGCATCTCTATCTGCATGTTTAGTTAGTTCTTGTCCAGGAAAATAATATCTATCATAATAATAGGTATTATAAAGCTTCCTACCCAAAATCTCTTCTAACTTCAAACGAACACCAGTATGAATAGTTCTATATTGTGGGTGCCAATAACGTGCAAGTGATCCTTCTACTTGTTGTTCTACTTCTACATGATTAAAATGTTCAGGATTCTTATCCCAATAATTTAATTGTCCCTTCATATCAGGAACAGGATGATAAAGTTCTTCAGGATCCCATAAATCTTTTACTACAAGATATCCATCCTTATCAAACTTTTCATTACGTGTCCATGCAGTTCCAGTGTTACATTTCTCCTGAAACATCAACTGCTGCTCATTCATTTGTTCTACCATAATAACCTCTTACTTCCAACGAGGTCCCACAGTCCATCCAACGATAGACTTACGTGTTCCTTTAGTAACTTTAAGAACTCTATGTTGTGTACGAGAATCAAATAACATTATAGAACCTCTTTTTCGTGGTGCAAAATACATATTTCCTTGTTCATCCAGTAGTTGAACATTACCACCTTCATAATCATCAGGATCAGATAGTTGCATAGCAAAAGACAATTTCCTTACCAATTCCACATTTTCATTAAGAAAATCTTGTGTTAATCCATCTGCACGATTACCAACTGATACTGGTTTATATTGTGTTGATAATCCAGAATCGTTGTGCCAATCATAAAACTGCCCTTCTTCATAGCGTGTATATTGCATACTCTCACCATCAATATTCCTCAAATCATAAAGGAAGTTCTCTCTATTAGCTCTCATAATATAATGCCAAATAAATCCTGCTACCCAATGGTCAGTTGGAATCCATGCATTCTGTGAATTTCTCTTATCTTTGTTCAGTGCATCTCCATGTAACCTGGAGTCTGTCATTTGAGGATCAAACTTCTCTGTTAGATCTTCTGCAATAAGATCTACAACCTTCTCAGGAAGGTCCGTATAATACCACGTACTCTGATATGCCATATACCTATAATATCTTTCAGTTCATTATATGTAAGTTATTATAAAATGTCAATCATCCTTTATGTTGGGAATCTAAGGATTACAATACCGTGGCCACCAGCACCACCAGAACCGTTGTAATGTGATGGATTAAACGCTCCTCCTCCACTGCCTGTACCATTTTTACCTGGTGTTCCACCCCAACCAGAAGCTCCACCACCTCCTGGTGAACCACCACCGCCACTGCCACCATAACTTGATCCACCGCCACCGCCAGCGTAGTATCCTGAACCAACAGTACCTGACCAACCTGGAATGACGGGATCTACAACTGGTCCTAAAGTTGGTCCAGGGAAAGAAGGGAATGCCATGCCAGGACCTCCAGGTCCACCAGATGTTGGACTTCCAGGTGATGATCCACTTCCTCCTGCACCGCCGCCGCCACCAGAACCATAACCTCCTGCCGGAACCTGATTACCTCCAGGATTCCCATATCCTGTAGCACCCCATGGTGAATTATAGGTACTGGTGTAAGGGCCCTGGGTACCAGGAGCACCCGCCCCAGTAGGATAATTACTATCTCTTGCAGAACCACCACCAGAACCACCAGGTAGGGAGGTTGAATTATATCCAGCACCTCCACCACCACCTTGAGCATACAGGGGGCCCAATGGACTACCTTCAAGGTTAGAGCCAAGACCACTAGCACCGGCCCCGTAGCTACGGGCATTACTAGCTCCACCAGTACCAACTGTTACGGTATAGTCTCCAGCAGGAAGAGTTATATTGGGAGCATGTACAGCACCACCAGCACCACCACCGGCACCATGATAAATTCCGCCGCCGCCACCGCCGCCACCGCCAACAACTAAAACATGAGCAGGATTTTTTGCTGCAGAGATTGAAAAAGATCCGGGTTGTAAAAATATATAAAAAGTCTCACTACCAGAAATAACTTCAAGTCCATTAACTATACTATCACCACCACCACCTACACCTAAAAACATTTGTTGGATAGACATGATTTATACCCTCTCTATATCTTAAGATAATGATGTTCCTTGGAGATAACAAACATTGGAAGCAGTGAAGTACAATGTTGCCATACCTCTAGCTCCTAATAGTTTAGATGTAACTGTTGAACCGTCTGAAGTTAGGTATGTTGTTACTGCACTACAAGTAATTGTCAAATCTCCAGCACTATTATTAAGCAGAGTGACCGTATCACCTGCGGCCCATGACAAGCCAGATACAGTCCAACCAGTTGTGTCAGTTGCAACAACTTTACCAGCATCAGTGAGAACAAGTATTGCTTGAGATCCACTTACAGATCTCAAAGTTATGTCTCTTACATCACCCTTACTGTCTTCTATAATTCCGGTACTAGTTAAGTTTCCACCACCAGTTATGGTTAATTTAGCACCTGTTCCTTCTTGGTGAGCCTCAAATACATTATCAGTACTACCTCCGTATACTTTAATAAGTGCATCCGTAGTGGTGCTACCAACATCAAGACCACTTCTTGCTGTAATCAGTCCAACCGAATCAACATTAGTTACATCTTCATAAGTAAGTGTCCCACCAACACTTACATTGCCAGAAAAAGTAGCAGCAACACCAATCAAATTATTAACTGTGGTATCTGGAGATCCAATTAATGCAGAAGAAGCCGAAGATGCACCAATTAAAGTTCCTTTAAAACTTGGGGCAGTTACAACACCAGTAACACTAACACCACCAGAAGAAACCTCTAAGTTTGTTGCAGCAAAACTTGTTGCAGTTACAACACCACTAATTACTGCTCCCTTACTGAATTCTGGTGCACCAGTTCCTGCAAGATTAGTTATATAATCTGCTCTTATTCTAGACATCTTATTACTTTTTAGTTATTTAGTTAGAATATCTGACTATTATAATACCGGGGCCACCTGCACCCATTCCACCCGTAGGAGTTAGGTAGGTTTAGTTGGCCAAGTCACATTATGTGGGAAGCCAGATTGTGTTGGTACATCCCTTAGTGCTTGCCTATATGTTGTCCACTTTGATTCAGCTTTAACTGGTGAATCATTGGCCTGTGTCCAGTCACAGTCAGTTAGCTTTTGGTTCCGCTCATTGCGAACATCATTGGATATAGCAGTGGTTCGTTCCGCAATCTGGTCATCCGTTGCGTCACTTTCAATCCACTGTTCTTCCCATGTTCCAGCATTGTTCCGTGCTGAACGTTCGTAGTTTTTAGTATAATTATCAACGTAGGCGACCTGTGTTACAGGTACACAGTTAAACGCTCTAGCAATTTCTTCTGTAATAGTTCGAGGGAAACTTGTTTGTGGATTGTCACGTCGCAAGTCAGTTAGTGTGTATGGGTAACGCTCAAGCTTGCTGTCAACGTCAAGTTTAGCGTAAAACATTAGGTTGTCTCCAGTTCGTTAATTTGGTCTGCAATTACATCACGGATGATAATTGATTTTAATTGCTCAGTTTTATGGTTTTTAACCTCAGTGGCTAACTTATCACGGAACTTAATTAAGTCAGGATTATCTGCATATTGAGTATTTATTTTATCAATAGCGCGTGTGTAGTTGTCTATGTTAATTTGGTAATTTAGAATCTCATCATTGCGAGGTTCAAAAGATGCTTGAAGAATTTGAAGTTTGTTCATAATAGATGGTAATAAAATTAAACCGGAGGACTAAAGGAAATTGAATCGCCTTTATATGCCGGTAAAGTAGCGGGATCTGCATATTTAGTACCGAAACCCGAACTCCAAGAATATACACTAAGGTAAGGAGAATCAGTATGTGCTACGGCTAAGTCTGTTCCGTCAGGACTAAAGGCACAATCCCAGCCGTAAGACGGAACGGCAGTTGAGGGATCAGCATATTTAGTACCGAAACCTGAACTCCAAGGATATACACTAATCCAAGGAGAATTATAATGTGCTACAGCTAAGGTTGCTCCGTCAGGACTAAAGGAAAGCCCCATGCCACGGTTTGGAGGTAAAGTAGCGGGATCAGCATATTTAGTACCGAAACCTGAACTCCAAGGATATACACTAACGTAAGGAGAACCTTCACCTGCCAATGCTATATCTGTTCCGTCAGGACTAAATTCAACACTGCGACCAACGGCTGGAGGTAAAGTAGCGGGATCAGCATATTTAGTACCGAAACCTGAACCACTCCAAGGATAGACGGCAACGTAAGGAGTAATTGTACATGTTACTGCTATATCATCACCACTAGGACTAAAGGTAACCTTCGTGCCAGTACCTGGAGGTAAAGTTGAGGGATTTGCATATTTAGTACCAAAACCTGAAGACCACGGATAGACGGTAAGGTAAGGAGAAGTAGCATGTGCTACAGCTATGTATGCTCCGTCAGGACTAAAGGCACAACTCCAGCCAGTACCTGTCGGTGCGGTTGAGGGATCTGCATATCTAGTACCAAAACCTGCATCCCATGAATATACACTAATGTAAGCCTCAGCAGCAGTATTGTGTGATACTGCAATGTCTGCTCCGTCAGGACTAAAGGCAACCCCGAAGCCGTTTGATGGAACGGGAGTAGCGGGATCTGCATATTTAGTACCGAAACCTGGACCCCACGGATATACACTAATCCGAGGATCATAACTACTGGTTCCTACAGCTAAGTCACAGTAACGTCCACCTGCGCCTGCTGCGCCTTTCAGAAGATTTAAAGTATTAGGATCCATACTTATACCACCGCAAAGTCAATCAGTGATGTTCCTTGCCATGTAGCTCCTGTGTCATCAGTAGTTAGGATGATATAAAGAGGCTTTCCTGCAGTAAATGCGGGAACTGCACCACCACTCCATTTGATTTTATTACTGTAACTTGGACTACTAGTGCCAGTATCAGAACTTACATTATTCCAGTTAATAGTTGTGCTTCCTCCAGTAGTTACCTTGATAATACAAGAATAGACAACACTTGCAGGTACATTAGTAAATGACCAACCAGCACTTGGATATGGGGGGCTAGATGCATCAAGTGTAAAATAATTACCTAAAGAGCAGTCAATTACTGGTGTAGTATCAGCTGCAAGTGCATCAAATGCTTGTTTATAAGGTCCGTCAATAGAAACAGCAGTTAATGTACCTACAGAGGTGATTGAAGCTTGAGTAGCACCTGTTACTGTAGCTGCAGTGCCTGATACATCACCAGTTACATTTCCAGTTACATTTCCAGTTACATCACCATCAAAACTTGTTGCAGTACAAACACCAGTAACTACGGCTCCCTGAACGAACAATGGTGCACCAGTTCCAGCCCTGTTAGTTAGATTGTCTGCTCTTAATCTAGACATCTTATTACTTTTTAGTTATTTATTAAAGAGATGAACCAGGAATTACATAGAGGAGAAGTATTTTAGAAGTGTGGTTGACCTACCGTTACCAATAACTTCAACAGATTCTAGAAGATCTAACTCTTCACGGAATTGATCACCATCAACACGTTGTGGAAAATCGCTACTTATGGTAGTAATAGCATTTGATTGAGCCGTAGTAGCATTGGATGGATTATCCCAAATAAGTTTCTCAGAAAGTGTCAGTTGTGATCTGAAGTCTTCTTGAGTAATATAAATTGGTGCTGATTCTTCTTCTTTTACTGGAGGTGGTCCTTCTGGTACTGCAGGAAATGGTACAAAGGAATTTGAATCTTGGGTATATAAATCACCAAGATTTACCTTGAAGTTATCCGCGAAAGGACCCTTGAAACGAGGTAAGAATGCCTCATTAATGACACCATTAGGATCATATGTAATGATCTCTTGAGCCACGTTATTTTCTACTCTAATCCATTTAGACATTTTAATTCTCCTGTTTTTAATTTACCAGTAAATGATCACAATACCAGGTGTTCCTGTCTGTCCACCACCACTGCCACCAGCGGCTCCACCTTTACCATCACAACAATCCCACGTAATACACGTACCACCGGGATCATTGCAATAAAGGATATTGCCTCCACCTCCACCAAGGATACCACCTCTACCACCTTGGCCAAGAAGTTGATACTGTTGATAGTTACCACCCATGCAACCCCACATGACTCCAGCTCCACCACCACCAGCACCCTTTCCTCCAGCCATAATCATATTATTCTGACATAAGGAGGATTGGCATCCAGCTCCTAATCCACCTTCCCCTTGAATATCTTCAACTCTCCACCAAACATCTTCATTACAATTGGCTCTGGTTGAGCTATAAGCTCGAGTACATACAGAATTACCCCTATATATTCTATTTGCATTAGTAGTTCCACCCCTGCCAGCAACGTTGACTCTTGCACATGTCCTAGATCCTCCACCATGAGCATAATTTGCCTGACCACCAATACCACCACCACCACCAGCAGTCCACGAAGGTTGGGAGGCACAAGCACCATAACATCCAGGACCTAAAGGAGAACCAGCAGCACCGCCGCCTCCACCTATATACATCTTCCAGTACGTAGCCGTACCTGGCCAGGGGGTTGGTCCAGAGTCCTGGCATGATCCAACACCACCAGAACCGCCATTGGCAGTAACAATACCAACATGTGGAAATGTAGGATTTAAAGTAACCGCTCCACTACCACCAGCAGCGCCACTGGCTGTACTAGTATTAGAACCAGCAGTTGCACTTACAGGAGAAGTAGGAGACTGCGTTGGAATTGTTACCGATGAGGTTCCTGTTATACCACCAGCGGTAATAGCAAGAATATCACCACCAGTTACATCATATTCAGCACGGGCGTAACCACCACCTCCTCCACCACCGTAACAATGATTTTCAGCAGGATTTGGGGCACAAAAGCCACCTCCACCACCACCCCATGTATGGACTTCTACTGTAGTAGTAGTATCAGGAACTGTCCAATTAACAGTAGCGGCAGTAGGACTGTCGAGAGGACCGTAAAAAATTCTTCTATTTACTCTGTTACCTGGTGTAGAAGTTTCACCGCCACCACCACCACTACTAGTAGGAAAAAATTGACTATAATTTGACATTTGTTTAATCTCCTATTTTACCAGTAAAGAATAACTAAGCCAGCACCACCGGTATGGGGGCCCTGGGGTGCTGGTGCGGAATTATTACTACCACCTCCACCTCCATATCCCGCTGAAGTTGGTAGGGCCCAATTGACATTATTACACTGGCTACCACCTCCTAATATACCAGCCTGTCCCTGAGGACCACCACCTGCTCCTGCTCCTGCGTCACTCTGGATAATATCTGAGGTAGGAGTAGTATACTGATAACCACCTGCTCCTGCCATATCCTCTACGTAGAACCACTCACTACCCCTACTTGTATTAGCTTCAGGTGCAGAATATGTGCGAGTAAAACCACCTGGACAGGTACTGAGTATATATGATGCTGGATTCCAACAATGCCAACAAGTTTTAATAGTTTCCATGAAGTTACTACAACCCACTGATCCAAGTACGATAGTTGAATAATCACCAGTAGATCCTGAACTTGGGGTATAATTACTGTAATTGTCGGGGTTGTAGTAACAGCCACTCTTTCTACCTGTCAAGTAATTCCCACCGTGACAAGCATAAATTGTCCCAACGGTTGTATAAGGACCTGTTCCGCCAACACAATAATGGTACTCCTGTTTATGCCGATTGTTACCAGGTGCTTGACCGATTCCACCTCCAAAGGTACTACAACCCCATCCACCATCACCACCAGTACCTAAAGGAGAACCAGCAGCACCACCGGCTCCCTGAGTTACAGGAAAACCTGTACCCCATCCACCACAACCACCATTGGCAGTCATACAATAATAGTGTGGAAATGTAGGATTTAAAGTAACCGCTCCACTACCACCAACACCACCATTAGAAGGAGCGTTGCCAATACTTCCACCAGTTGCACTTACAGGAGAAGTAGATCCGGTAGGAGACTGCGTTGGAATTGTTACCGATGAGGTTGCAGCTGCACCACCAACAGTGATTGCTAAAGTATCAGAATCAGTAACTGTATATGGTGCTCTGGCATAACCACCTCCTCCACCACCAGCTCCTGCCCAACTCAGATAATGACCAGGTCCACCGCCACCCCAAACATGAACATGGACTTCAGTGGTTCCACTTGGGACTGGCCAAGTATACGGTGTAGATCCAGGAGTTGCTGGACCGTAAAAAATCTCCCTATTATTAAGATGACTACCTGCGGAAGTAGTAAATTGTTTTTGAGCAGCCATTTAGTTTATCCTCCAGCCAACATTTGAATCAACATAAACAAATCTTACATTTTTATATGCCACATCTAAAATAATATCTTCTGCTAAACTCATAATGTTCTCAGAATTTCTAATAACCATAGTATCTGTGAAGTTACCAACTGCCACATAAACTTCATTACCTACTGTTGGTGAAGCGGGTAATGTGATTGATGTTGCAGCTGCAACAACCTCACAAAACTCACGATTTATTACATCTTTATTAATAGATGTAGTAGATACTCCACTATATATCACCCCATCCAGGTTTCCTACAGTGGTCATTCCACTGACAGAAGCACTGGTTCCAACAATAGTTCCACCAATCAAATTACCAGTTACATTACCAGTTAGATCACCTATTACGTTACCGGTTAATGAACCATCAAATCCACTAGCTGAAGTAACAATACCAGCATTGACTTGAATACCATCTGCCAGGACATTAATACCCTTTCTTGCCGTAATCATGCCGACAGCATCGACATTTGTAACGTCTTGATAGGTAAGAGTTCCACCGATGGTTACATTTCCATCAAAATTGGCATCACCTTGAAATGTTGATATTCCGGTAACTAGAATATTGTCAAAGATATTGTCACCACCAGTAACGGCAATACCAGTCAGATTAGAACCATCACCATAATAACTAATTGCTGTTAAAATACCACTTATAGAGGTATTTCCTGAGATAGTAGGACCATTATTTCCTACCCTGTTCTTAATTATGTTTACGTTAAGTTGTGACATCTTATTTTATGCTATGGGGTAGGAATCAGTTGTAAGAACTAAGATCTAATATATCAACAATCATTGTCTTACCAAGTCCAAGTGTTACACCAACACCCGACTGAATAACCAATTTCGGTGTGGCAACAATAACATATGATGTTCCTGGACCAGTATTGGTAGTATCCAAAACCATGTTACTAGTAACACTGGATTCCTCATCAATATATGTAAATGGTGATAAAGATCCATCAGTATACTTGATAGGAGAACCAATACCAGCCCAATCTGCAGTACCAGGAACATCGATATCAATTCTATTACTGTTAATAGTGGCAGATACCCCATCTCCAGTAACATTTAATATTGTTGTAAAACCAACTACAGAACCATCATCCATGACAGTGATACTGGAAATTCCAGTTGATCCACCACCACCACCACCTATTCCAGTTCCATCCAACAGGTACATGGTATTACCCATGCCGGTATGAACAGAACACTGGTAATAAACATTACTTGGTCCATTATATGGAACCTTGAAAGTAAGAATACCTACTTCTGTTCCTTGTCCTTCAACTCCATCATCATAGAGGAGTGTGGTTCCAGTTGAATGAATACCTGCTTCAGGCGCTTTAATATAGAATGGGTGTGCCGTTGCATTCAGATTGAAATGATACTTCTTACCCCTAATCAGATAAAGGATTGGGTTATCAGTATTCTGTGTGAAACCAATACCAGTTGCCTGATATTGATAAGCAGATGTACTATTGTTTATAATATTAAACTGTGTGTAAATCTCTGCATCATTTGCAGTGACTACACCAATAATTGTTGGATTATTTAATGTATTAATCGTTCCAGAAAAGGAACCAGTAACATTTAAGTCACCTTCAATATCAACTCCACCACCAAAGTTAGCTGCTGATTGACCAGCACCTGCTTGAACATCTAAAACGTACCTAGTATCAGGTGTTGTAGTGTTAAATCCTGCACTGTTGTTGGTTACATCAACAGTAATGGAAGTTCCACCTGATCCAACTTCTAAACCACTACTCGCAGTAACAATACCCGAATAATTGGCATCTGTTCCAGTAGTTGATCCTGATAAAGTAAGTCCTACACCTACAATATCTCCAATAACTTCAAGTTTGGCTCCTGGCGTAGTCGTACCAATACCAACCTTATCAATACTATTATCGGCATAGATGAGATCTGTAGAAACCTCTACACCATTTTTGACTACAAAGTTCTTGTTAACGGCCATTGATACCTCAGAGGTTTCACTATCCACCTCTCTATTTATTTATTATTTATTAACTTCCCGTTACTGACCAATTTCTAGCAAAGCTATTAAATCCAATTGCTTTATTGAACCAAATACTCCATCTATAATCATCAGTCTTTTCAATCTTAGTTGGCCGTAGACCCATACCAGGACCACCACCAGCTGTGGCATCCTGAAGCATCTCAACAGAAAGATTGGTATAATTACTATTCATAGTAAGGATATAATACTTAAGATGTTCCCCCGTACCTCCCTGTCTATCTGCTGAACCACGGTTTTGTGGTTCACAATCTACGATAGCACCATCAAAACTCAAGAATATATCCGTATTAGTACTATTATTAAATCCATGAGTAACTGTTCCGGTCTTAGTTTGTGGTGGTGGTGGTACAAGACTAAATTTAATTTTTGCCTTCTCACCTACAGGAACTCCGCCAAGTTGAGTAATAAAAATTGTTGCAGTACCATCACTATAACCTGATCCTCCTCCACCTCCATATCCAGTTAGTGATGTACCAGATCCACCAGTTGCACCTCTACCACCTACACCAGTTGTTGAGTTTTCTGCTCTACCTTCTGTACTGGTGATTGTATATCCTGATTTAAATCCTCTGATAATATTATCACTTAAAATAACTTCCGTTCCATCTGCAATTCGGAATTTAATTCGACTTGTAGAATTATCCTCACAAGGTGATATACCCAATCCAGTCCAATAAGAACCCTTGGAACAAGAAATAGTTCTTCCGCCTTGAGGTGGGTTTGCTAACGTATCCCCTGATTGTAGGGTTACATTGGTTAAATTAGATCCAAACTCACCATTTAAATTTAAACTACCTATAGGGATTAATTGACCACCATCAGCAACATTATTATAACCATTAGCACCAGCAACATTAACACCACCACCATCACCACCATTACCAGAACCACCTTGTCCTACAACCAATAATAAATTTGATCCTCTATAAAGAAATACTGCAGAGTTGTTGGTAGTTCCTAAGACCGTATGTTCAATATTTTGTGTATGATTAAGTGTAACTGAGGATCTTCCACCTTCTCCAGGATTTTGAGCATTAGGAGGATCTGTCTCACCAGGGGCTCCATCCATATGCATTGTAAGGTCAAGATCCTTTTCTCTTGCGTAATAAGTTACGATATTGTAAGTACTATCAAAAATTGAGTCATCAAGAGTAAAATCACCGTCATCAAGGTTGGCATCAACATACTTATATCCACCTGTTGGTGTAAATCCTTCAAATCTAATAATACTTCTTGGTGGACCAATATTCCAGGTTACTTCATCAGAAGAACTAATTGATCTATTAGTAACAATGTTACCCTCATTTTCTGAAGTAACGTCAATATATGCATATGCTCTTACCTTTTTTTCACCTATCTCAGATCCTGAAATAGTAAAAATTCTAGAATTTGAATTATTTTGTATTACATCATCAATTGTCCAATAGTATTGGATGATATATCTAGTGTCTGTAGTAGATGCTTCTATAGTAAATGATGTATCAACATCTATCGCAGTTCTTATACTTTGTGGTTGAGAGGTAATTGTAACAACTGGAAGTACTGTAAGAAGTGCTTCAACTGACCGAATACTACTCATTTGTTGCATTCCCCGAAGTCGGATCGTTCAGATAACCATCAAGTTCAGCACTTGGTGTATAACCTGATTCAAAATAAAATTTATCTAAATTATCATCTGGTGATACTGGATTATTAATAGTTAATTGAGAAGTTGCTGTACCAACATACTTTGTTCCTTCTAGTACTGGTGTAGATGTATCTACATGATACCATCTATAAGTTACCTCACCATCCAAAATAGCCGTTGGATTCTGTTCAAATGTTGCTGTGGCAAAACCACTAAAAACAACAGTCGTACCACCATCAACAGTCACACTTGAAGGGTTTTTAACGATTTGTAGAATCGGACCATTCAAGTATAAGTTGGTATTTGGTGTTCTGAAATGTCTAAGAGAGGCGGGTATCATTGTTCACAATTCTCCTTCAAGGTATTTAGGTGAAGTTCTGACCAACAACTCCACCATACAGTGTAGAACCACCATCGAAACTCATGAAAGAGTAGATATCAGTAGCCCCACCCGTCTGAGTAATAACAGGTGTAACACCAGCAGGCCAGAAGACATCGACTGTACTACCACCACTATTGACAAACGTATCAATACCAACTCCTCTGGGTGTAGTTCCTTGAATAATCTTCAAGGTGAAAGCAAAGGTTCCACCTGATGGGGGATTGATAATTCTGAAATCATCAACACTTTCAGTTGTTGTATGGGTGAAAGACTGACCTTTCGCAATGTCAATTTCAACACGATTTGACGCGGAAAGTAATGTTTGAGTAGTTTCATAATAAGACTTCAGTCTTGCTCTACCCTCAACATCCAAGTCATCTCTTGGAGTTGCTGTTCCGATACCAACACCAGAAGTAGCGGAGAATATAGTGTTAGCTGTACCAACTCTCAGTTCACTGGTTGCCGTGATGACACCAGCCTGGACCGTTCCACTTTTAATATCAACTTCACTTGCTATTAATGTTCCAGATGTATTGACATCTGCGAAGTCGGCAGTTCCAATAAATCTAGATTGATTATTAATAAGAAGATCAGTCTTACCTGTTCCAGGAGAACCAACATGAAGTGTGTAGGTGTCATCAAATGTGTCAGTACCGAAACCGACGTTCAAATCACCAATTGGATGAATACCAGTTCCTAAACCAGATTGAACTCCTGTGAACAAACTATCATTCAGGAGATTAGTAAGACCAGAACCATCACCTGTGAATGCGACTGCAACAACACTACCATTGACTACTAGTTTATCTGTCGCAGTAGCCATGCTACCACCAATACCAACACCATGCTCATTAACACAGAGTTCTGAAGTACCAGAACCAACCTTCAGAGTACAATTTCCTGCAGTTGTTGTTCCAATACCAACCTTTTCAAAGATAAACTGATTACCATCAGAGGTAACACCACCAAAAGCATACCAACCATTTTCTACAGTATAAGTCCAACCAATGGTTCCACCCTTTGTTGGATTTGCATTATAAACAACATCACCAGGATTTCCTGCTTCTGTAGGAATTGCAATTCCTACAGTATAGTTTCTAGAAACAATGGCATCACCCTGAAGGAAGATTGAATTAGCTTCAATACCATTATTAGATGTAGAAGTTAGTTTCTCATTGAATACGACTGGTCCATCAAACTCCGAAAGAATATTATTTGAAGGACCACCATTAACTTTCAGTGCTCTAGAAGCGATGACTTCCTGGGTCTCAAGGACATCAATACCGAAGGATGAATTTTCACCATTAACAAAGTCTTCACCAGTTACAGTTTGAATAGGAGTATCATAAACAATTTCTTTACCTGTGTTGGAAGAAATTCTCTTATTACCGATGAAGAAGTCACCAGCATCATTCATACCAGTATAAACAACAACACCACCACCAGAAGATTGTGCCTGGGAATTTAGTTGCTCATCAACAGAAAGTTGTTTCTTCTGTTTAATTGGTAGTGAAGTAGAGTAATTACCAGGACCATAACCAAGATATTCAAAAGTATGACCGGAAGCACGGATGATTGAATTTCTTCTAAATTCAACAGGTGTAACAATGACCTTCTTGATCACACTTTCATCTAAGTGAGTTGTAGGTCTGGTACCCATCAAGCCCCTGAAGACCTTAACAGGGTTAGTTCCTACAGTCGTTTTAATTCTTACAATTTCATCATCAACTCTCAGATAATCACCAATTTGGAAATTGAAATCTGTGACATTTCTAATATTAATCTCATCAGTCGTTGTATTAGAAATTTCTGACGAAATGACTGTTGTAATACCAGCATAAGAATTAATGTCTCTTCCACCAAATAGTTCATCAGAACCAATTGTAAGATTTCCACCCTGTGAGCTGGTACTTGTTTTGTATGCACGAATTGTTCCACCAGTTCCTGGGTTAACAGTGTTAACACCAACATTAATTGTAAAAGTATTAATTCCTACATTATCACTAACAAGGAATTCTTTATTGAAGAACTCCGAATCCACCCCACCAATTCTTACAGTGTTATTAATTCTCAGACCATGACCTTGAGCTGTGGTGACTGTTGCCAACCCACTAGTATTATCATATACAAATGTACTAATACCAAGAGTTGGACCTGTAAGACTGAATGATGAATCTATAGTTGTAACAGAACCAATTCCTGTGGTATTAATACCAGAAGTAATTGTATCAACTGGGATTGCTCTAATAGAACTGTTATTAATAATTTCAGAAATTCTATAGAGTTGATTATACTGAACGTAATTGTCAGAAACTACACCAGAAATTTGAATGGTATCGTTAATGTTGTTGTAGACTTTATCAACAGTGACAGATGCTTGTGAATAACCAGTGGTCTGAGAAGTTCCAACAATATTCAATGTTTGAGTCGGAACATACCCACTACCACTGTTCATAATATGAACATCAGTAACACCACCAGAAGAATCAACAGTGATTCTTGCCAGAGCACCAGTTCCAGATAGTGAACCAGAAAGAACTGCATTATAGAGATTTTCTGTTCCACCAGTACCATTACCATATCCAGCACCAGAGTTTGCAATACTTACGTTGGTGAGTTGATTTAATCCATGATCACGGTCAGTGAAGATTATAATGTTTGATCCATCTTCTGAAGTTTGGATATCGGTTATACCTATACCAGAATTAACTTCATTAGTAATTAAATCAAGAGTTTCTTTACTGATACTATTTTTTGGATCACTAATAACAGTCCTACCAATACGATCTGGTTTTGCATAGGTTACAGATGGTTCTGGATCAGATTCTGGATTATCTCTATCAAGTTGTGGATAAAGGTTGACAACAGGTTGTCTGAAACTATACTTACTTGAATTATCAAATGGTGCAACCTGAGGAGTGTTTGAGGTATTAAGAATAGTCAGATAATAAACACCATCCTGTTGTGAAGGAACATATTCTTCAACCTGTTCAACATCATAAACAAAATAATCATTATTGAAGTTCTTACGTTTGAAAGTAGGAAGACTTGGGCTTCTGTTGGAAGTATTATTGGTAAATGTTCCAGGATCAGTAGAAACACCTTCAACAGAGAATGATCTTGCACTTTGAATACCAATAACTTTAAACTTACCATTATAACCAGATTGTGCGGTTCCTACAGTAAAGTTTGTGCTGGTTACATTGTTAATTTCAACTGTAGATCCAATTGAAAGTTGATGATTTCTTTCTGTCAGATAGAATGCGATTCCACTATCATATTTTACATCAGAGATATAAGAAGGATTTCTCAATTGACCACTGTTACTCATAGTAACAGATCCTGGGTTATATTGTAGTTCTACTTCTGTGTCTGTCTGACCAATAACATTATTAGATTCCTGAAGAATAAAACTATCTTTAGGAACTCTAGCAGTTCCAATTCCTGATGAACCAGGAATTACATATCTGTACTTATAAATTCTATCATCAGATGATCTGTTGTCAGGAATTCTTGTAATATACGTTCTGGAAGTAGTGTCTCCAAGAGTAGTGGCTCCCAAACTTACCAATTTGGAATATATTGTATTTTCAGTTGCAGCAGATCCAACGGTCACATACCATTGATTGACACTAGAGTCAAACTGAATTGGGTGACCAATATTACCAGAAACTTTATCACTAACTCTACTTTGAACGGTCAGATTACCACCAAGATTGTTAATAGTACGTTCTGTTCCAAACTCTGCATCTTTTTGAGTCTGTGCAATCTTAATTTGATTGGCATTTAGACCATCTGTTATTGCATAATAAAGGTAACTATTTTCAAGACCATCAGGAAGTCTTGAATTATCACTCAGAATTCTGATGCTTTCACCATTCAAGAATTTATGGTCCTCAGTGAAGGTGAGTATATTACTACCAATACTATTACCTGTTCCTACAGCACTACCAACTGATGAAACTTTAACACTGGTCACATTGCTTGAACCAGTGTTATTATCTGGCATCACAATTGTTGATTCATATGTCTTAGATTCACTACCATCAGGAATAATAACATAAAGTTTATCATCACTCTTTGCACCAACCCTATAACCCTGAATCTTAGAATTTGGTTTGATATCTGGATTATTTTTATTGTATAGATAAAGCCTACTTGTTGACCCTATACCAATAGTTCTGACAACATCAATAGAATCATATTCAAGATTAATATTTGTAGAATCAATTCTTTTTGGTGTAATAATGTTACTGATATACCCAATGTCATCAACACCAAATGCTTCTTCTTTATAACCACCAGATTTCAGAGAAAGCTGACCAAAGTTGGAATTAGAGTTGGTAACTGAGAAATCACCACCAGATTCTGTTGTAAAGTGTTCTGAGAAACCAATTGCAAAGATAGACACCAACTGAATAATTGCGTTGTTGGATGCCTTAATATGGTAATTAGAATATTCTGGTTTATATTTTGCTTCAGAATCTGAGTGAATATTATCTACTGACGATGAATCATCATATGTACCATTAGACTCATTATATCTTACGAATGCATTATCATCAACCTGGAGACTGACACCCGTAAACTGGGCAACAACCATTGACTTGAATCCAGATGCCCTAGACCCATCGGCATGCATACCACACATACCATAAACTGATCTCAATGAACAGTTAAAGATATATGGAGAAGCACCAGATACTGTATCACTAGATAGTTCGATTGATACACCTGTTACTGATGGTAGTGCATTTGAAGGAACTGTCGATGTATCATATGTGAAAGATGTTGCCTTACCTTCTCCATCTGTAGCAAGAATTTGAGTTGCAACAAATGTACCGTTATATGATTGATCAGTGACACCATTGGTTTGGAAGTAAGTGTCAACATTCAATCCCTTAATACCTTCACTCAGAGTGACAGTAATTGTTGTAGATGCGGTTGAACCATCACCTGCTCTAATACTACTTACACCTACACTTCCACCAGTTGGACCAACAATACGATACTCATCAACCTTTGATTGAATATCAACACCAGAACTTGGATAGTCAGGATTGATTGCACGACCAGAAGATGGACCATATGCAATACCAATCTTTTCATAATACATCTGTAGATCAGTTCTATTAGTAGAATAGTTACTAATAAACTCATCATCAATTTCTACATTATTAACACCATCAGCATACTCAAAAGTAGTCAGTTTATGGTGTGAAAAATTAGGAACAGACGTATTATCAGTATAATCTTTATATGCATTACCGTTTGGATCAGCATCAAAGACCGTAAATTGGTTTAAATAACAACCACCAGTTATTCTAAAAACAGCAGATCTCTCAATATCATCATTCTCTGGACTTGGAACATACAGAGGACGGATTTTACACTTACGAAGATCCTGACCAACAATAGAAGTACCTCTAGGGATGATGACACCACCATAGATACTATTCAATTTGTAAAGTTGGTTATTAGGACTATTTACATCAAAATTGGTATATATATCAAATTGTTCAAATTCTGTACTTGTTTGACCATTTCGTAATTTATAATTATTTGACCCATCTGGTATCCATCCAGGTCTATTATCTACAAAGTGCTCACCAGGAGCCAACATAATAGTTGTCTTTTCAAATCTATCATTATCCAGACCTTTCTGGTAGGAGAATCTTGAAGATTCTACTAGAGCTCTTTGAATAGTTTTGAAAGGTCTGGCAAGAGAATTACCCTGGTTAGTAATGCTATCAGTAGCATCTAAACTATTAGGGTCTACATAAAGGATATTTCCACGGACATTCTTGAGAAAGTTATCGAGACGCGATAATGGCATTTTACTTCAACCTGTGCACAAGTCTTCTTATACCTTATTTATTTCTTTTTTTATACAGTATTTTTACTAAGTAAATATTCCACTGTAGTTGCAACATCATTCATCGCTTCTCTCAAATCTGATCTCTGTCCTGACTCTTGCCAAACAGTCTTGCTAGTGTCATTCCCAGTTAAAGTCCATCTCCATTGCTCCATATCATCACAATACCAGAGATTAATTTTCATATTATTCTACAGGTAAAAGTTCAGGGTTTTCTAATTCCAACTCAAATAATAAAGGATGACATTCTTCATCGATCAAATAGTATGATGCTTGATATACATTATCTATAGTATATCCCGGTTGATTGTTTGCTTCATCAACAACTTCATAATCAAAATAATATTCTTCCTCACATTCATCAAAAGTAAATGGAATACCTTGTATAAAGTACATTAATACCAAAGTTGCCTTATCATTGAGCCAAACAAATTTGGAATCAATCTTATATTTCATTGACAACTCTCACAATTGAAAATATATAGGTTCCTATCAGAACAACTTCAAATGTCAAGGGTCAATTGATTATTTTCTACCCACTTATAGGTGGGAGGATTTAGATTGACATATTCAGAAAAACATATTTTCATCTCCTTGTAAGTTAGATCCGCATTGTTTGCCGCCTTGGGAAGATTCCATTTCGCAGAGAATAACATTTCCATAGACTGACGTGTTTTTGGTCTCATACTCATAACATGTGAGGATTTCTTGATAAAAATTAGAAGAATATTTATTCATACGGTTGTATATACTTAATAATTTTTTCTGGTAATACTGCTCTAATTACTTCTATAACATTCATGAACTCCTCTGAAGTTTCACAATTGACAGTATTACTATCACCCTCATTAGAATACAAAATGAAGGTACGTCTCATTAGATCAACAACGCAACTAACAATATACTCATCATCTTCACTCTCGACGAGGAAATCTTCTCTATCGTATTCCATAGATTTTAGTATGAACTCTCGTACTATAGGTTATGTGGGATGTCCTGTCAATGATCTTATGACAGTTATGAGAGTGTCAGGTTTGTTGATCCAATACCAACCACTGTAAAGGTTAATGTAGTTCCAGTATGGGTGATCTCAACTGGTGTTACACCTGCTGCACTTATAAATCCATTGGCAGTAACAATACCAACATTTATATCAGGTGCTCCAATAATACCTTGTGCATGAGATGCAATACCTGCATTGTTTGCGTAATTGGCAATACCGACAGAAACACCTATACCACCAAGTGTACTTCCATCACCAAAGGTAGTATAAATCTCGTTAAAATTATCATTTGTCTTATCAAAAGATGATCTCAGAGGATCCCCTGTCCCATCATTAGGAGTTGAACCCAAATTAATTGTTTGTTTTGTCATGATTAGTGATCTCCGTAAGGTTATTTATTACCGACTATCTGCAGTAATGAATGTATTGTCTGCGGTAATTGTAGTATTATCTGCTGTATCCCTATTGGTTGGAAGTTGAGGATCTATCGATTCAACTGTTGGTACTGCCACTTCAAGATCTCTTTGAAAATTATTTAAGCCTGTAGCTTCTTCAAGGTTTCTAGTCTTTACTCTTTCTGCAGACCATAATTTAAGTTGTGAAGCATGTTTTGTTATTTTTGTCGTATTGGCAGAAACAAAATATGGATTTATACTTGTTCTTAACGTATCAATCTCATTCTGTAATGAAGTTTGAGATGCGGCAATACCACTACATACCTGTGCAGCATCTACAATCAACTTACCTGTACCCTTTATAATAAATGAAATTCCTATTGGTTCCAATTGACCAGTAAGAACATCCCACTCAACAGAACTTGTACTGAGTCCAGTAGTCCAAGTACCGGTTTGAACACCATTAAAAAATGAAGAAATTCCACTGTAAAGACTATCTGGAGAAAAAACTAATCCAGAAGACACTTTACCTGGAATACTAATAGTAGTATTAGCAACCCCAGTAGGATCTACTGGATAATATACACCTAAAATATCACCTTCTGTATCGTCAAATCCTTCAACGTTCCAACTACCCTTATCATCAGTCACATAATATGTAACTCCAACATCTGTATCCTCATACATAGAGTTTATAAAATAAATATCTTCTTTTCCTTGACCTGCATTGCCCCCACTCAAAATGGGAAACTTCATATTCTCAAGAGCATTGTCATTTGGAGCGGTTCTCTGTTCTAAATTAGGATATCTCTCTATTCTTACATAATCTCCTCTTACAACAGAGTATGCAACTGCAGGTGTTGTAGTTCCTCCACCAATACCTCCACCTTCAACCGCTTCGACCTCTCCATTACCAGAGTTTACATTGTTATTAATATCACCTTTATCTGAATAAAGTCCACAGATAGGTGGAAATACACCAGGTTTAAAAGGACCTGCTGCAATATTTCCAAGTCCAATAAGTTGACTTTTCTTATTATTAATAATATCAATAGTTCCTTCAACATTACTAAGAACTTCTGTATCAAGTTCTTTTGATACTACCTGATACCTATCTACTACAGTAGATGCAATTCCAACAGGGTTGTTATATACATCATTCTCTGTAAGTCTATCATCTTTTTGTGTAGTAAGGCCAACAGTAACGAATTTTCCAGTTGTGGATAATGTAGACATCTTATAAAACTACTATTTTGTTATTTAGATCTGTTTCCATTGATTTGGATGAGTGGATGCTTGATGGTGATTGTTACATTCTTCTTTTAGAGTGATTCTAATATCACCTGCGATTACAATTCTTTCGTCTTCACCATCACCCTTTATCGTATGATGAATAACATTACTTGGAAATAGGAGAACTGTACCCTCATGTGGAGTAATTGTGTAATAATTACAATTATATTTGTTGTAAGTTAGAAGAGTATTCCTTTGGTTTGAGGGTTCAAATAAACCTCCAGTGTTTTCATTGATATTATTGTTCTGACTCACACAGAACTTATCTGAGTCCTTAGATGACTGTAGATAGTAGACAAAACTTATGTTTGATTCATTGTGATAGTGTGGATTGAGTTCAGGTATTTCCTTAGTATGATAACCAACCCATGATTTTGTTACATGATAATTAAGTTTTGAATAATCAACATTGAGATGATAAAAGTAATTGTCAATTGATCTCTTCAGATCATCAAAGAAAATATTATATTGTGGATCATTATGTAGAAAGATTCTTCCAGAATACTCTGGACTTTCATTTTCATATCCATTGAACCAATATTCTTTCAGTAAGTTTAAATTTTCTTTTTTAAATTCTTTATGACAATCGATACTATCTTGATAAACTACCAGAGGGAATATCTCATGTACTTTATTCATTAATCAGAATTGACGATATATTCACTATTATCTCCTGGATAGTCTGCTTCTGTCAACCCCTGATACTCAGAAATATTAGAAGATACGTCCTTTCTTTCACCATAAACAACGTAACTACAGTTAATAGAACCCCCAGCATTGTTCTTGACAATGACCTTAGTTCCCCACTGAATATCTTCTACAAAGAGTTCCTGGAAGGATCCTCTAGGTGTCAAGACAACATCAATACTGTCAGGGTCAACCAAGTCTTTCCAATAGTCTGGAAGATCAATTACATTACTACCATTCAATTTACCCCTAACATATACATCTGCCTTTGGTGTCTCAACACAAACATATCTCAGTCTATGATCTTTTTTGGTTGGGTGAGGGATGTCAAAAGATTTCTTACCATTTGCAATTGCTCTAGTGGCGATCATGTATGTTTTAACGTTACCAATACCAGAAAGAAGTGCTACGGACTTCATGTTGATAATACCATTCATGAGTGTGACCCCATTACATATAACATTGTCATTACAAACAATACTACCATTCGCAATAATGTTTCCGTTTACAACAGTATTCAGAACTTCTAAAAATAAACCTGGAAGTGGTTGATATGCTTGTTTTTCAAGAACAACAATTTGTGGTGCAGGACCATATAAATGAAAATGTGTATAATCAGTCGGATCTCTAAAGAAAAGAACTCCTACATCAAAGTTGGGAAATGATGTGTCAACAGGAATGTCAGTATGCCAAATTCCCTCTTTTTCGGAGAGATCATAACTGTATGCTAATTCATCTTTCTGAAGAGGTCCAGTAAATGTTGCATAATTTCTTAACTGAAATGGTCCGGGCATCACTCAATCTCCGTCACTAATTTAGGAATATCCTTTCTTTCTGCAAATATATGATAATAACAATTGATAGGTAGTCCTGGTTTTGTTCCTACTACGATCTGGTTATCTTGAATTCTCTTTACAATTAACTCCTGATGAGTTCCAACTGGAGTTAATGAAACAGTAATAGATCTTTCATCTACAAGGTTTCTCCAAACCTCTGGCAAAATAATAGTATCTTTATTCCTCAACTGTCCTCTTACATACACAGAATGTTCTGGTCCTTCCAGACAAGCATAAACAAGTTGTTTATTAGGATCGTCTGGATGGGGTATCATAAAGTTCTTTGATCTTGCAAGAAGAACTTCAGTGTAGATAATCTTTGATTTAATTGTCCTAACAGTCAAAAGAGTATCAACCTTCAGGAAACTCTTAATTCTTGCAAATGTTTTCACCATCAGAGCATAGAATGGGATGGGTTTCATCTCAATATTCTTATTCTGACCAATCATTACATTAGCAATACCATTGGTTGGTCCTACAGGCAATCCATCTGCTACAGCAGTGATTGGATCAAATTGACCATTGGGATCACCATTAATAGTAGGACCCTCAACATACCCCGAACCCCGGACCTCCAAAGGTCCACGACCAAGAAGTTCAGGATTTCCTAAACCAAGGAAAAATCTTTTTCCTACAAATAGATCAGGTACTTTCATTATACTAAAATGCTCTGTTTTTAATTTCGTTGGTTGATGGTACTCCTTTAGAACCATTGACCTCTGTGGCACCATCGGCACAGTCAACCATTCCACCGTATATATTTAACACAGCTTTGCCACAACACTCTACAGACTTCTCAGAAAAGATTTTTGTAGATACTTTGGAGTTGATGTCAATAGTTTGTGCCTTACCAATAATCTTTTCATTGGCTTGTAATTCAATAGTACCATTATCATTACCATCCGCCGTAGCATAGATTCTTATGTTTCTGGCTCTGATTTCGACATTACCTTTAGGGGCATTAAGTTTGATGTCTCCACTTACAGCATCAATGAATACACCAGGTTCATCTTTTGTAGTACACTGATCACCAGCTTTTATCTGAAATGCGCCAGGTGATCTACATATTGTACCATTTTTTCTATGTGGTTCACCTTTTTGTTCTAAAGAGATGTAATGGGTATCATTCCTACCACTTCTTAGAAGGACAGCAGACTGATTATTATCTGGCCAGATGTGTCCAAATTTTAGTTCTCCATGTTTATTACCATATCTAATAACATGACAATCTTTAATTTGTGCCATTAAAACTTACCTACACAATCTATAACAGAAATGATCTTATCTTGATAATCAGGATCTCTTTCCAGATCATTCTCACCTATCCTATCTATACAGAATTTTGGAATTAATCTACTATTAAATCCTGATTGAGACTTAACTGTAATCTTAGGCATTTCAGTAAATCCTTCACCACCATTAGTAACTTTAACTCCTACAATCTTTCCAAAGTCACCAAGTTTAAATTCTACAGTTGCTCCCATTGATGGTTCAATAACAACTTCATCACTTTCTTTATAATTAATACCCGGACTTTCAATAATCACATCACAAAGGTAAAGAATAACTGGATAAGAACCAATTTCTAATGTTGGATATTCGGGAAGAGGTTGGACAATAGTAAGAGGAGGAGTTGTGAGTACACCTTCATTTACAATAACTGTTGGTATTCCGCCAATAATTTTTTGACCATTATCAGTTTCCGTTTCAGTTCCTGGTGGAGTAGTAACTTCATCTCCAGGACTTACACCAATAGGATTCTCTGGTGGAATAGGAACTCTAATAGTCCCATCATCATTTGTGACATTAGTATCTTCTGGATTTGCCCAAACTCTACCATCACCACCAGTAGAACCGTTGGGAGATGGTAGATAATCTTTACCTGTTGCAGTTATCACAACACCTGTGATACCAATACTAGGATTACCATTGGGATCTGTAACTGGACCAAATTCAGGATAAACTATACCACCTTGTCCTACACCACAATCATCCGTAACTTTTGTATAGGTACTTCCTACGACGTATCCATAACCCGAATTAACAATATCAGCTGCAAGAATTTCTCCAGTGTTACCTACAACTAAATTAACTGCTGCACCTACACCTGACCCAAAGATATCAAGAGTTGGTGGACCACAAGTTCTCGGTCCAGTATTACAAGAAGAAGGATCAAACTGAGAATTAAAGTCTAAGTTGAAATCAAAATTATCAATATCTATAGCATTTGTAATTGCACCAGCAGTATTAGTGATATTATCAATCAAACTATCAAAATTACCAGTTAATCCACCAGATGCTCCATCCCATAGACTCCACTCATCAATACTAGAACACTCTGGTTTTTCCTCACAATTCAAGAATGAGAGAACATCTAAAATAATTTTAAGACCATCACTTGCAAGTCCAAGGGCACTATCAGCAATACCACCGACACCATTAATAATAGATTGAACTGCACCAAATGCTTGACCAATAGCACCATCAATCAAACCAGCAAGTTGACCAAGTAATCCACCTAAAAAGTTATTAACAAGACACTCTGCAGTATTAACAACTCTATCAACCATTCCCTTAAGGAAACCAAGAGCTATATCAAAGAGTTTGTCTATGATCTTTTTAAAAAGACATGCAATAATATCACTAGCAGTCTCCATTCCCTCCTTCATTAGGGGTTGTTCATTGGGCATCAATAAATTATAAGTCTTCTTCGCTGCATTATTAACTTGTGCAATGACAAACTTTTCAATCTCAGTAAACAACCACTTGATAGCACCTGCAACTATCTTGGCACCTTCTATAATTTTAGCATCAATCCATTCTTGTGACTTTGCAATATCTTTATTGAGATTTAATCTAAAATCATATACAGATTTTTTTGCTTTTTCAACCTCTTGAATCGTATTCTTCAACTGTAACTGCATTGCACTCAAAGGAGACTTACAGTCAGGTGATGGTGGAAGAGGTTCTTTCTTTTTACCATCCCCCGCACTTGCTCCACTGGCTAGATCACCTTGAGTGTTGTTACCAGTTACAGTCTCTGTCCAGTAGTTAGCTGTATTAAATGCAAGGTACTCATAACCCTCTGCAAATGTACCACCCATTACTTCTTTTAGTGAGAAAGGTGGGATAAACTCTCTATCACTTTCTGTGTATCCAGTTGTGGGGAAAAATGATGGAGAATTTGCACTAACTTGGTTGAAATCATTGTAACCAAGTGTTCCCATAATAATAGGTTGTTGTCCATCCTCACCATCAAGATAGAAACCAAATACATATGTTCCCTGTGTCAAGTTGGCAGACTGATAAGATGCACCAGGACCACCACCTGCAGTCACAGGATACATTACAATTGCCCATGGCAAATCTTTATCTGGGATATCAGGATCTTCTGTTGATGCATCACTATTCCATGAGTCTAACTGAGAACCCATGATACGAACTTTATATCTCTCACCAAATCCCTTAGATTCTGTGTTTTCTTTTGCAGGAAAACCAGAAATATTCTCACACCAAACTTCTTCATTAGGAATCTGACCGATCCACCAATAGAATCCGTCTCTTCCTAGATAATTTTTGTTGTATAAACTTTGATCTAACATTTAATCAATGTCCCCTAAACTGTCTCTAATAATGTCAAGACTTGATAGTGTTTGTTCTGAATCAATTTTGTGACACACATTTGCAACGACAAAGTTTCCAGAAAGTGTTTCACTACCACCAGAAACATCAGTATTTAAATTAACAAACGTACAATGTACCACATCACCAGCCCTGATACTAAAATCTGCAGGAATAATAATATTTATTTTGGTTCTAAACAATTCATTATATCTCATCACCGATTGAACCATTGATTCTGGAGATCTAGTCGTAAATGACGGATTTTCTCTATCATCTACCAACACATTACCATTAGGTAGAGTTCCAACATCAAGAACACTAAACATCAACCTGGATGGGGTTTCTGTAATTTCTTTCTGTGCTTGGTTAGTCCTTTCATTCAACAGTTTTACTTTCCCTGCCTTATCTTCATCGAAACTAAAGTTTGTAGGAGGTGGAGAGTACATTCTATAAACATCAAAGAATATAGTCTTGTTATTATAAACACCTAAAGACAAATCCTTTCCAATATTAGTTTGTTGTTGAGTAGAATAATCTAAAATATTCACTCTCTTACCACCAATACCACCAACTGGTTCTTTACCAGTATTATTATAGATAAAATCTCTACCTGGTTTTACTGGTTGGTCAGCTAAGGTATCAATAGATTTAAATTGATAACTATCTCTGGTCTGGAAAAAGAAGAAACCCGCACTCACACCTTCAAGTGTTCCTTTCTTTGGATTATCAGATGAAGTTTTTGATGTACAACATTTAGATGCTAACCAAGTACAAGTATAAAGTGGTTTTTTTGTATTACCAATAAAGTTATAATCGTAACTACTTCTTTCAATATCATCAGTTGCAACTGTAACCTTCAAAATATTTTTAAGAATATCCTCAACATGATCCCCTGGGTTACCATCATATCTCTTGGTAACTCTTCTCGTTTCATTGGTCCAATATTCTTTAGATACTAAATCCAGAATAAAAACCTTCTTTGTAGTTGAGGTACTAACATTTCGGATAGTTTTGATAAACATTGTATCTGAATCACCAATCTTAGAGTCTATCGTTCCTTCAGACTCACTAGACATATCATTACTATCAACTATTTCAAACTCAACCTTTTCACCACCAACTAATTCAAGACTATCAACAATACCAGTGGTTTTGATTCTACTATTTCCTTCCTTCTCAAATCCTGTATCAATAAATGCAACAGTAGCAGTTACAGTATTTGAGAGGATACTTTCATAATAAAAAAACTCTCCAATAGATCCACTAATGTCAACGGATTCACCATTAGAACCACTAATCTTAAATACTTTTATATCTCCAGGTCTGATAGACTCTTTATATGGTGGATTTCCCATTATGCCTCTCTATAGTGTGTTGTTAACACTAAGTTTTCTAATGTATTATTTACATCACCACTAGAACCACCTGTGAAACCTCCACCTCCATTGCCAGGTCCTCCTCCAACAGGAACAGGAACGGCTTTTTCTACCATTGCAACCTGTACTCCTGTTTGTTCATATGATGCTTTAGAACTTACATTTTGATCTTGATTAGATTTTGGTTGATTTGGTGACACTTTTATCTGAGGATGTTTTCTGA
>Ga0208410_1000198_pt1 | contig 37667 bp, 23 predicted proteins | sample ETN02SmetaG_3_FD_185787 | JGI IMG/M metagenome (GOLD analysis project Ga0208410, IMG submission 185787) | Marine microbial and viral communities from oxygen minimum zone, Eastern Pacific Ocean - ETNP2014F10-02SV257 (SPAdes) (version 2) | ecosystem: Environmental > Aquatic > Marine > Oceanic ... | reverse complement strand
CTTATAAGCGTCCTGATAAGGAAAGGATTGAGGACTTTTTAAATATACTGGAGAAAGCACCATTCCCAGTTACTATCAGATGGAGTAAGGGGCAAGGTATTGATGCAGGCTGTGGCCAATTGGCAACAACGACAAATTAGATAAATGGAAAAAATAAGAGAAGCATCACGAATCATTTTAGATAAAACAGGTTTTGAAGGCAAGACAGCTGTTATTCTGGGCTCGGGACTAGGGGGGTTCACCGATGCTTTAAAAGAAAAAAGATCACTCAAATATTCTGAAATAACTCATTATCCTGAACCAACTGTTTCCGGTCATTCGGGTGAGTTAATTTCTGGTAAACTAAATAATAGCGATATTCTTGTAGCAAGTGGAAGGATGCATATGTATGAGGGTTGCTCATTAGATAAGGTCATTTTTCCTATTAAAGTACTAAAAGAATGTGGTATAGAAAATTTGATCATAACCAATTCAGCAGGTAGTCTAAAAATGGAAAATCCCCCTGGTTCAATAATGATAGTTGAGGGGCATATTGATTTTACATTTAAGGATGGTATAGATGATCCAAAGATTATAACAGATAAGAAATTTCATTCATTAGAATTATCATCGATTGCAAAGAGTGTATCTTTGAAGAATGGTATTGATCTTAAAAACGGAAATTATTGCTGGGTACTTGGTCCAGCATATGAGACATCTTTAGAAATTAACTATTTCCAATCGTTAAGTGGTTCTGCAGTTGGGATGAGTACCTTACCAGAGATAAGAGAAGGAGGAGCTCTTGGTATGAAATTGTTAACTTTGTCATTACTTACTAATTTTGCTGCAGGCATATCTAAACAACCTCTTACTCATGAAGAAGTGTTAGAAAATGCTGGGAATTCAAAAGAGAGTATGATAAAACTACTTTCTGGAATCATTCAAGGTATTGAAAAGTGAACATTCGACAAGAAATAATAAACATTAAAGATAAAATCATTCATTGGCGGAGAGATTTCCATCAATACCCTGAACTTGCTTTCAAAGAGTTTCGTACCGCTGATGTTATTATCGAAGAATTAAGATCTATGGGGCTATATCCCAAAGAAAATGTAGGAAAAACTGGTGTAACTGCAGATCTTAAATGTGGTGATGGGCCAGTTATTGCTTTAAGAGCAGATATGGATGCATTACCTATAAAGGAAACAAGTGGTCTAGAGTTTTCTTCAAAAAATGAAGGTGTAATGCATGCCTGTGGTCATGATGGCCATATGGCAATGCTATTGGGAGCTGCTAAGGCACTTTCTGATAATAAAAAAATATATAATGGGACTGTGCGTTTCATATTTCAGCCAGCAGAAGAAGGCGAGGGAGGGGCTAGATATATGATTGAAGATGGTTGTTTGGATGGAGTCGATGAAATTTATGGAATTCATGTATGGAACTATCAAAGAGTAGGGGAGGTTGGAGTTAAAGATGGTCCCGTATTAGCAGCTGCAGATATGTTTGATATAAAAGTGAAGGGAATTGGTGGACATGGAGCAGCTCCACAAGGAACAGTGGATACAGTTGTTGTCTCTTCACATCTCATTCAAGCATTACAAACAATAGTCAGTAGAAACACGAACCCTCTTGAGAGTACAGTAATCACAGTTGGGAAGATAAATGGTGGTCATAATTTTAATATCATTGCTGATGAGGTATCTTTATCTGGAACTGCTCGTTCCTATACTGAGGAAAATCGCCTATTGATAAAACAGAGAATGAAAAATATCATAGATGGTATAGCAAAAACCTATAATGCAGAAATTACTTTAGATTACAAAGATGGCTATCCTCCGACGATTAATCATGTTGATCCCACAAAAAAAGTATTAAAAGCAGCAAATAGAATAGTTGGGCAGAAAGCGGGAATGCCCTATCTTTCTATGGGAGGAGAAGATTTTGCCTACTATTTACAAAAGATACCTGGTTGTTTCTTTTTTGTGGGATCTGCACCAAATGGAAATGAATTATTTGAAACGCCTCATCATTGTTCCCATTTTAATATGGATGAGGAAGCATTATTAATAGGTTCTTCGATCTATTTGAATCTTGTTGATGATATAATGGGTATTTAATAACCTAATGCAGATGTTTCACCTCTGCAATCGCCTCCACCAAAAAAACCTTCATCTGTGATCATAATTCCATTTGATTCACCAATATAACCACCACGATATATTATTTCATGTCCCCGTGATTTAAGATTTACCAAGACATCTTTTGTTAAACCTCGAGGTTCAATTTGGATTACATCTGGCAGCCATTGTGAGTGGAATCTAGAAGCGCAAACGGCTTCTTTAATATCCATCTCATAATCAACCACATTTAATATGGTTTGCATTGTAGTAGTGATTATCGTTGACCCACCAGGCGAACCAACAACAAGAAATGGTTTGTTATCTTTTAAGACTATAGTAGGGGTCATTGAGGAAAGAGGTCTCTTCTTAGGAGCGATTGAATTCGCCTCATTCCCAATTAATCCAAATGCATTTGGGATTCCTGGCTTCGCTGAAAAATCATCCATTTCATTATTTAGAAAGAACCCTGCACCTTCGACAACGCATCCATTACCATAAGATAAGTTGATTGTCGTTGTTACGCTCACTGCATTTCCCCATTGATCTACAACAGAATAGTGAGTTGTCTCAGGAGATTCATATCCATTGGGATTTCCTGCATATACTTCTTTGCTTGGAGTTGATTGATCCATTCTAATATCAGATATTCTATTTTTTGCATATTTTTTTGATTTGAACATATCTAAAGGAACCTTCCAATAATCAGGGTCTCCCATATGCTCAGCCCTATCAGAATATGCCCTGCGTTGTATTTCAGTCATTATATGGGCATAATCAGAAGAATTCCATTCTAAACTATCACTTGAGTAGTACTCTAGCATATTCAACATATTTATTAATAGCGCACCTCCTGAACTGGGAGGCCCCATTGATACAATTTTATGATCTTTATAGGATCCAATGATTGGTTGACGATATTTAGAACTATAATTGGTTAGATCATCTATTGAAATGAGCCCGTTCCCTTTTTTCATTTCTTTAATAATCAAATCTGCTACTGGTCCTGAATAAAAACCATCACGGCCATATTTTGATATTCGTTTTAGGGTTTTAGCAAGATCTTTTTGGATAAGACGATCATTTTGTTTCCAAGGTTTTTGATCTTTTCGTATAAAAATTTTAGCAGCAGCTTTATTCTCTTCAAAGAATCTTTTATAAGCATTCAATCTATTTGCTTCATAATGAGAGATCGAAAATCCCTTTTCAGCTAATTTAATGGCATGAGATAATGCTTGTCTCAACGAGATGACTCCAGACCCATGATCTTCTAAGGCCTTAATTAATCCATCCACTGTTCCTGGAACACCGCTACTTGCTCGTGAGTATAAAGACATACCAGTGACTACTGTACCAGAGTCATTTAAGAACATATCTCTGTGTGCACTTAAAGGTGCTTTTTCTCGATGGTCAAGGCTTATTGATCTCCCATCAGAAAAAGAAGCAACCAAGAAACCACCACCTCCTAAATTCCCATTGCTAGAAGAAGTTACTGCCAGGGCAAAACCTACTGCAACGGCAGCATCAATTGCATTTCCACCTTTCTTTAGGATGTCCACTCCTGCTTCAGATGCTTGCTTGCTAGTTGAAACTACCATGCCATTTTCACCAAAAACTGGATCAGGACTTGCACCTTTTAGTGGAAAGAAAAATTGAATAAAAAACAAGACTAATAGAGTTATTTTTTTCATTTGACTATATTTTCCATTTTGGATTATTACTTTTGAGATATTCAATTTTTATGATCATTATAATTGTCTAATAATGATAATATTTCATAGGTCAAAATCAAATTAATTTAACTAAAAAAATTGAATGAATAACAGAGTCGAAATTATGGAAGTAGGTCTACGTGATGGGCTACAAAATGTAGATCAACATATTAGTGTTGATGATCGACTTGCCATTATAGATGGTCTTATTGATTCTGGAATTAAAAATATCCAAGTAGCAAGTTTTGTTAATCCTAAAAGAGTTCCACAAATGGCTATGGCTGAAGATCTTGCAAAGAGAATTGATAGGAAAAAAGGTGTTGAATTCAGTGGCCTTGTATTCAACCAAAAAGGTGTCGAAAGGGCATTGAACTGTGGGTTAAATAAGATAGAGACCTCAATTTCAATTAGTGAGATATATAGTCAAAAAAATCTAGCTATGGATATTTCTAAATCATTAAAAAATCTTAAATATATTGTTTCGATGGCTAAAAGTAATTCGATGAATATCCGAGCAGGTTTGCAGTGTGTATGGGGATATGAAGATAATGAACCCTTCAATCATTTATTAGTAATTGAACGTTTAAAGGAAATTATTGGAATGGGGGTAAAAAGGATTTCTCTTTGTGATACTTCAGGATTGGCAAACCCTAGAAAGCTATCAAAATTATTGGATGAAGTATTAAGTCTATTTTCTGATATTGAAATATCTATTCATCTCCATAATACAAATGGTCTTGGTCTGGTGAATCTATTTACTGCACTAGATTTTGGTATAAGAGAAATTGACACTTCATTAGGTGGTATTGGTGGGTCGCCTTTCATTAAAGATTCAAAAGGAAATATTGCTACAGAGGACGCAGTTTATTTAATGGAAGCTATGGGGTATGATATGGGAGTAGATCTTAAAAAGATATCTAAGTTGAGTAATGCCCTAGAGAAAAAAATTGGAAGGAAATATTTTGGTGGTACAATATATAAATTAATAAAGTGATGAATAATATTTATCTTACCTTAGAATAGGACTCCTCACCCTCAGTGAAATATATTGTTTGGTTAGGAAGAATATCTTTGAAAGTTTGTATTAAGCCATTTGGCCATTTGATTTGAATATTGTCAATCATATTTGATTGGCCTAAACCAAAATATAGTTCTTTTGCGTGGCTTGAAAAGTAACCTTCTCCAGAAATGAGAAATTGTTTTTGTTTTATTTTATTAGATATTAAGGAGACTGCTGTACCAAAAGCATCTCGATTTGATTGATTACCTTCCAAACGTATTTTAATCCAATTATTTTTTGTTTTAGATTGATTTTGAAAAAGAATCCCCCTACCTTGATTTGGGTCAAATACAGTATTCCCTTTTCCATCTTCAATCTGCTGTCCATTAACAGTGATGAACATATCTATTTTCCCATCATCATCATAATCAGCAAACATTGCACTTCGATGTATGCGTTGGCCAGTTTCAAGTATTCCTGAAGAGCTTGATATATCTTTATATAATCCATTTCCATTATTTTCGAACAACAGATTTGATTGTCTATTGTCTCCACTAACTGAATTCAAGTGTCCATTTGCAAAAAACAGATCTAAATCACCATCATTATCAAGATCGAATAGTCCTGGGCCCCAACTTATCTTGGGCCAAGAAAGTTTATGAATCATTGGTGAATCAAAATTTTGAGTAAAAACAGCATTTCTTAATTTTCCATCATTACTACTTTTGTTATCGATTAAGTAAGCTATGGCATTAACCTCTGCGGCATAATTTGTATAAACAATATCTGACAATCCATCGTTGTTAATATCACCAATTTCAATCCCCATACTTCCATCTGTAGTACTTAATCCGCTAGGCCCTGAAAAAACTTTGAATGCCCCATTTCCTTGATTCAGATAAAACCCGTTTGCATCTGTATCATTTGCAACAAAAATATCAGGGAACCCATCTTCATTAAAGTCATGGAAGAGAACCTGCATGGATTTTCTTGATGCATCGGATAATACATTTAATTCTGAAGTTAGATCTTTGAATGTTCCATCTCCATTATTTCTATAAATTGTGTTGGGTAAGCCACCAAAGTCCATAGGAAATCTTAAATTGGTATATTGGGGTCTTCTAGAAAAATCAACATATCCTGCAACATATAGGTCCAGATCTCCATCAAGGTCATAGTCTCCCCAAGTGGAGCCTCCATACCATGAATCTTTGATTCCTTCGGGGAAGGCGATAGAGCTCACATCACTAAATGTCTTGTTTCCGTTATTTCTAAAAAGCTTAAAATCTCCATAATTAGTAACAAATAGGTCTGGGTCACCATCGTTATCGTAATCGGCTACTGATACAGACATTCCTTCACCAGCATCTTCTGAACCTGTATTACTCGTTCTTATAAATTTTCCATTACCGATATTTTCATAAAGAGTATTAGTAATGTTATTTTCTTCTCCTTGACAATTAACAAGGTAGAGGTCCCAGTCTTCATCAAGATCATAATCGATCCAAGCACCGCCTGATCCATTCATTTTGATTAAATGTATATTTGCGAATTCATCCAAGGTCAGCAATCGATCATTTGATTTCCAGAATTCTCGCTCTTCCTCAAATACTAGATTTAGACCTTCATTAGTGGCGGCTCCAACGACTGAGGGCCCTATCTCGCACCAACGCGGTCTTGGAGCATAGTGTACGAAGTCGATTCCTGAATCGTTGGTTTTATCTACAAGATATATTTGACCATCCATTCCATTAACTAGGTTATTTTTATTTAGTGGAATTATGAGCAAGCAAACTAGGCACCACTTCAGGGCTTGATTCATTATAGTGTTAAACATTACGTACCCATATAGGATGAAAATCATTAATTCAATTTTTTAAATGAGTCTTTAAAACTCTCAGGTGTTACTTTTCTAGTATTATACTTTTTTCTATATGCATTAAGTTCATTATTTATTGGATATTTTCCATATGCTCCTTCTGGATATGATGTCATCCCGTGGAATGGAAGAGGTTCGACAGTTTGACCACGAGCAGTATTTAGATCACCATCCTTTAACCAACCATCATTGTAAAATAGAAAATCTCTTGACCACCCATCTGGTAATTCAGGTAAGCTTGATGCCTCAAACTTGAGTGTTATTTCATCGCCAGAATTCATGATAACATATTTATTATCAGATCTCATTAGCAAATTTAAAACATCTCCATATCGAGTATAAGAACCTACAAGGTCTCGCCATTTTTGTTCTTTTTTTACTGAGTAATAATCTGGGATATGTGGACTGCTTTTATTTTTTTGAGATGTGGCAGAAAAGCCTCGATAGTGCAGGTCTGCATAAATTGGTTCTAATTCAAATGTTTTTATTTCATCAAAAGAATGATCATTTGCAAGGAATATATGATCCCAATATATCTGCATGTTCGTTCTTATTCGAATACGATAATCATTATTAATGAACTTGTTTGTTAGGTTTGCAATCATAGTTTTATTTTTACCTTTAGGGAAACCTAAGTTTTCTATGACCGTTTCCCATTCTCCATTTTCGTTTGGAATCTGTAAATATGGGAATACAGATTTCAGATCTTTAGAATGAGAGAGGTTGACATTAATGCTTGCGTCTGTTGGGAATAACCATCCTTGCAAAAAAAGAAAAAGTGAGTCACTACTATTTATGTTGTCGAACTCTAGTATAATGTCATGGAATTCAGTGACTCCTTGATATAGATCATTATAGAGATTGGAGACATACTCATTATCTCTTTTGTTTATTTTTTCAATTAAGTCATTATTCTGTGAATCCATTGCTCGGATAGGAAGATATTTTTCTGTGAATCCATAAATCTTGAAACTTGGATAGGGTGGAGGTGTGAAAGTTTCATTGATATATACTTCCATCTGGTCTGGATGATCAATTACCTTCAAATGAATTTTATCAAGGTAAGGAGTTTCCCATAACTCGGTTGTGAACTGTATAATATATGAACCATCCACCATTTTCAATTTTTTGCCAGGAACTCTCAAATATTCATCTGTGGAGTTTGGGAACGCGTATAATGGTTCACCTGCCATAATTCCTAAAGGCATTCCAAGTGCACTTGGCCACAAAACATCGGTGATAAATTCAAACTCACTACCAGACCAACCAAATAAATAAGGACACGAGCCCTTTAATATCTGTTCTTCAATGATTGTTTGATTTTTTTGTGGTTTAAATCGATTTTGAGGTACCCCATTGTTCCATACTACCCTAATTAAATCTGCCGCAACTTCTCTACCAATTCCAAAGTGGATCAGTGGTTTATCAACATATTTTATTTGATAGAGGTCTCCAGCTTTTAATTCGAGCCTAGACCCAATCCCAAAATAATTATTTTTCCCACTACCAACCCTGAGGCCTGTTAGTTTTACTTTGATAAAATTATTAAGGTTCCCACCATCATTTCGTAACAGTCTAATTCGATTGTCTGTAGTGGAAAGAAAAATATCAAGGTCTCCATCGTTATCATAGTCAGCACTTTTTATTTGGCTCACCTCTTCTGAAATTTCATTATACATTAATAATGGATTTAAATATTTCCCACTACCATCATTATAAAATAAATATAGTGCGGATTCTTTAGATTTTTTATCAGTTAGGCTTATGCATAGATCTATATAGCCATCATTATCTGCATCAAAAAAGGTTGCTATGCCGCCAATATGATCTTCTAGGATTTTTCTATGATCAAACCAATCAGAATCTAAAATGAATTCTGAATTGCCAAGATTTTTGTATAAGGAGTAGGTACTATTCCCACTAATGAATAAATCGATGAATCCATCATTGTTATAATCAACCGGCATTACACTTTTATGATTATTAACCGTTTTTATTCCAGTAGTTTTAGTTATGTCTTTGAACCGAGCCTGTCTCTGATTATCAAAAAAATAATGACTCCCATCTTCATTCAATACAAATAGATCCAAGTCCCCGTCATCATCAAAATCAGAAAAGCAAACATCGATGCTAGGCTTTGCATTCCCAGCTAAACCAGATATACTACTAATGTCAGTGAAAGAGCCATCAGAGTTATTTCTTAAGAACAAATTTTTACTTTCTGTAGCAATAAAAAGATCTAGATCACCCTCAAGATCGAGATCTAGAAACAAGGATTTGTAACTGTCATTACTCTTGTTAAGATTTAAGTCACTTTCTATAGAAAACTCACCATTGCCAAGGTTTCTATAGAGTTTGTCTCCTAGGCTATTACATATATATAGATCTAGATAACCATCATTGTCATAATCAGAGAAAATCACTGATTGGTCTTTCCCGTCATGTTTGAAATCGGTATAAGATGAGCGATTATTAAAGTATCCACCTTCATTCTCTAATAAAATCCTCCCCCCTTTATTATCTGGGCTAGTTCTATTGATATTAAATAGATCAATATCTCCATCTAGGTCATAGTCACCTAGTGCAAATATCGGATAATACTTATCATTGATGTTTTCCATATCAAACCCTGTATTGGCAATACTCAGATTGCTAGATGAGGTAACATCTTTAAAAGTAATATTGCGTATTTTTTTACTTTTCTGATCTCTGGTACTTGTCTGTGTATTCATGAAATGAGTTATTGGGTTCCCTGCAATGGGCCCCTTTGTTCCTCTGACTTCCATAATGGATGCTTGATAAAGGTCTCCTGGTTTTAGAAGATTATGAAACATAATCAGGGGTACTTTTGCTTCTGATGAATTTCTTTCATGTAATAATTCTAATATTTTTCTTAATAATTCATTGGCATCTTTGGGTATTAAAGGAAGAGTCTGCTGCAAGGTCTGCAATTGATAAAGAGCATCATCAGATTTATCAGCACCTATTAATAATTCCATTAGTTTTAATGAAGATGCAATATTCCCTGGTAATATGTTGCTAGCTCTTTTGAGATATGTTATTGCCAATTCTCTATCAATGGGGTCTGATGATTTTGATAGGGTGATTCCTAATTGATATAATGATTTAATGTGTTCTGGGTTTTCTGCCACGATCTTTTCAAGTATACTTAACGACTGTTTTTCAAGACCTTCAATCTCATATGTTTTTGCCAAAAGAAATTTAATATCAGGATTTTTTGGTGATAATTCTAATGCATTATCGAGTGCACTCTTTGCATTATCTAATTCATCATCCATTCTCATATAGGCTAAGCCAAGATTGGCGTGTCCAAGGGGTTCATTGTTTGCTATCTGAGTTAAGGTTTTAAATTCATTGGCCGCTTCATTAAATCTTTCTTCTTCCAAATAAGCTAGACCTAAATTACGATGTGTGATCATTTTGGAGTATGTCTCTTGAGGGACCTCAACTACTCGTTCACAGGCGATATTGAAAATAACAAAAATGAAAATAAGTAATTTCATCTTTGGAATAATTAATGATCTATGATTTTTAATAAAGTGAAAAATATTTAAATACTATCTTGGATTGCAGTTAATAATTGGTCAATAGAAATACGATCTTGTTTCATTGAATCACGGTCACGTAGCGTTATTGTATTATCTTCTAGAGATTTATGGTCTACTGTTATTCCAAATGGAGTTCCAGCCTCGTCTTGTCTGTAATACCGTTTACCAATAGACCCTTGTTGATCATAGATAACCTTAAAATGTGGTTTAAGAATATCTACGACCTCTCGTGCTTTTTCGGGTAGGCCATCCTTCTTGGTTAGAGGGCAGATAACAGCTTTTATTGGTGCTAGTCTCGGATGGAATCTCATTACAGTTCGATTGTTCTCGTCATCCTCCCAATATGCATCTGCAAGGACAGTTAAAAGCATTCTATTTAGACCTGCAGAGGTTTCAATGATGTAAGGTAAATATCTTTCATTATTGGGTTGGTCAAAATAGGAGAGATTTTTTCCTGAGAATTCTTGATGTCTGGATAGATCAAAGTCAGTTCGATTATGGACACCTTCAATTTCAGACCAACCAAATGGGAAATCATACTCAATGTCCCAGGCTTCCTTTGCATAATGAGCAAGTTCACTATCACCATGTTCGTGGTAACGTAACTTATTTTGTTCTATGTCAAGTTTATCCAAATAAAAATTTAAACGTTTATCTTTCCATTGATTTAAAATATCATCATCAGTCCCAGGTTTTACAAAATATTGCATTTCCATTTGCTCAAATTCTCTAGTTCGAAAAATAAAATTTCTTGCAATTATCTCATTACGAAAGGCTTTCCCAATCTGTGCAATCCCGAAGGGGATTTTCATCCTCATTGCGCCCTGAACTAATTGATAGTTAACATAGATTCCTTGGGCAGTTTCTGGTCGCAAAAAGGCTTCCGTACCAGTTTCTTCCACTGGCCCAACATGAGTCTTGAACATGAGATTGAATTGTCTTGGCTCCGTAAAGCTTCCAGTTGTCCCACAATTAGGGCATTGAATACCCTGCCAATCAATTGAGGTATAATCCTCTGAAAATTCATCTGCGCGATATCTTGATTTACATTTTTTACAATCGACTAGAGGGTCATTGAATGCACCCACGTGCCCTGATGCTTCCCAGATTTTTGGGTGCATTAGGATACCGCTATCAAGTCCTACGATATTTTCATGAACGTGGGTCATGTCCTTCCACCACAGTTGCGAAATATTATTTTTAAGTTCAATACCTAGCGGTCCATAATCATAGATGGCTGAAAATCCTCCATAAATGTCAGAGCTTTGAAAAATGAACCCCCTTCTTTTACATAAGGACACTATTTTTTCAATTGTTTTATTCATATTTCATTAGAAGTTAGTATTTAGGGTTTATAAATATGATCTTTCTTATTTTTTCTTTTTTCTACGTGGCTTCTTTTTTGGCGGATTAAGTCTCTTATCGTCTATAAGAGTAACAGCCTCTTCAAGTGTAAGATTTTCAGGCTCAATATCTCCTTTCAATGAGGCATTTACTTTTCCATCACTTACATACGGTCCATATCTACCAGATTTGACAACAAGAGATTCTCCAGTTTTTGGATGATCTCCTAAGGTTTTGATCTCAGAGCTGGTCTTGTTTTTATTTGCTAATAATTCAGTAGCTTTTTCTACGGTTATGTCGAGAGGTGTCTCTTGACCTCTTAAAGATGCATTCTTTTTACCACATTTTATGTATGGTCCATATCTACCATAGTCAGCAGTGATGACTTCATTGGTCTCAGGATGTTTTCCTACTTCCCTTGGTAAGGATAATAATTTCAAAGCATAGTCAAGGTCAACCTCTGAAAGTGAAAAGGTCTTGGGTATACCTTTTCGTGTTTTTGTTTCACCTATTTGGACATAGTGACCATATGGTCCCTTTTTTATCCATATCTCATCACCAGTACTTGGGTCATTCCCTAGAGGTTCATCTTCTTTGGTTTCCTCATTGAAAATCTTTTCAATTGTTTCAAGATTAAGGTCACCCATATATATATCATTAGGTATGGATCTTGTATCATCCCCTCTTCGAAGATAGGGACCGTATCTACCAATTCGCCCCTCAGTTGTCTCTGAGATCTCTTTTGGGACTGTTATTGAACAAGCAGCAGGGATATCAACTTTTTCATCTAGCATTTTCTCTAATCCTGCAAATCTTCCTCCGCCTTTATAAAAATTGGTCATGAATGGCACGGCATCCAACTCTCCACGAGATACTTCATCTAACCCATCTTCCATCTTCACTGTAAATTCTTTACTTACTAGATTGGTGAAATGATTTTCTAATAATTGAGTGACCGCGAGCCCTAGATAGGTAGGAGAAAGTTTCCCACTCTTTCGATCTACATAGCCTCTGCGAACTATAGTTGCTAAAATTGATGCAAAGGTTGAAGGCCTTCCTATGCCATTCTCTTCTAAGGCTTTTACAAGAGAAGCTTCTGTAAAGCGGGCAGGGGGTTTTGTACTATGTGAATCTGGGGCGACTGTTTCACACATAAGTGTTTCTTTTATTTCAAGATTTGGTAGAATACGCTCCTTATTTGCCAGATCCTTATTTGGATTATCTATTCCTTCAACATACACCTTCATATATCCAGGGAACAATATCACTTGCCCATTTGCTCGGAATTCTGCCTTTTGATTCTTAATGGTTATCGTTGTTTGTTTTAGTTTTGCAGAGGCCATTTGACTTGCAACTGTTCTTTTCCAGATGAGGTCGTATAGTTTTGCTGCTTCATCACCAAGACCAGTTTTAACTTCCTCTACTGTTCGAAAAACACGGTGTGCAGGTCTTATAGCTTCATGCGCTTCTTGTGCATTTCGAACTTTTGTAGCATACTGATTTGGTTTTTCTGGAAGAAACTCTTTTCCAAATAGATCTTTTATTACCTTTCTAGAACCAGCAAGTGCTTCATCTGATAAATGAGTTGAGTCAGTACGCATATATGTGATAAATCCATTTTCATATAATTTTTGTGCTGTACTCATGGTTTGTCTTGCCGAGCTTCTAAGTTTTCTTGCTGCCTCTTGCTGCAATGTGCTTGTTGTAAATGGAGGCTTCGGGTTTGAGGTACGTGGTTTTTCTTTGATATCAGCAACTATCCAATCTCCTGATTCTAATTCTTTTACAAGTTCATCTGATTGGGATTCTGATAGGATGAGAACATCTTTATTTTTTAATTTTCCTGTCTCAGAATCAAAATCACTACTACTTGCAACCTTTGTACCATCTACTTTGACCAATGATGCAATCAATTTTTCTTCACTATTAAGCTTTGTTAGTTCAGCCTTGAGATCAAAATATGTAGAGGTGATAAATTTTGCTCTTAGGCGATCTCGATCTACGATTATTTTAACTGCCGCTGATTGTACTCTACCTGCTGAAAGGTTAGTTGAGACAAAATTCATATTGCTTTGCAAGGTCGCCCATAATACTGGTGATACTTTATAACCAACTAGACGGTCAATAACTCGTCGAGCTGTTTGCGCTGCTACTAGATCATGATCAATTTCTCTAAAATTATTTATTCCCTCATCAATCCCTGCTTTAGTAATCTCTGTAAATTGTACTCTCTCTAATTTTTCTTCAGGAATTTCTGTAGCAAGATGAGATGCGATCGCTTCTCCTTCTCTATCTGGGTCTGTTGCTATTAAAACTCTGTCAGATTCTTTTGATTTTTTTCTTAATTCAGATATAAACCCTTTTTTATCTGGGAGGACTGCAAGTTTTATTGCAAAGTTATTTTCAATATCAATTCCTAGATCATTTTTTGGAAGGTCCTTGACATGTCCTACGCATGAGATGACATCATATTCATCCCCAAGATGTTTTTGTATCGTTTTAACTTTCGTTGGTGACTCAACTATCAGAAGTGATTTATTACTCATTTTGTTCTTTATCCTAAAACTTTTTTATAAATATCCAATTCTCATGCACGCGTATATAATATAGTATTGTAAAATTCAGTTTGTCAATTCTTCAAAGAAATTTATTATATCAGATTGCAAAATTGTTTTCTGAATTCCTTTTGAAAGATCTTTGAATATAACATTACCATCGTTGATTTCATTTTCACCAATCATTAATGCATATTTTGCTTCCAATTTATTTGCCTCTCGTAGTTGAGATTTCATACTTCGCCTCAAGGTATCTGAAATCACCTTTAGACCAATTCCCCTCAGCTTTTGAGAGATTTCGAGTACACTGGAGAGGGCTTTTTCACCAAGACAAACAAAATAAATATCTAAATTAGATTCTTTTGTATCAAGCTTAGATTGTTCCATTGCTATAAGAAATCTCTCAATTCCTGCTGCGAATCCTATCCCTGGTGTAGGTTTTCCACCTAGAGTCTCTACCAAACCATTGTAACGCCCACCACCCAACAGTGCGTCCTGTGCTCCTAGATTACCTGAATTGAACTCAAATACTGTCCCAGTATAGTAGTCTAATCCTCTAACAAGTTTGTGATTGATGGAAAAAGGTATGCTTATATCTTTTAAGAAACCTATCAAAGAATCAAAATGCGAACTATCATTTCGAGTATGATAATCAGAGATCTTTGGTGCTTCTTTTAATATGGTCTGTTCTTTTTCGGATTTTGTATCAAGAATCCGCAAAGGGTTGGTCTCAAATCTATGTTGGCTTGTTTGTGAAAAATCTTTTATGTACGGTTGTATGTAGTCTTTTAGTGCAGTGCGATATTTATTTCTGCATTCTTGTGATCCAATGCTATTTAGGTTTAGAATCGTCTCTTTTTCAAGTTCACATTGTGATAGAATTCTCCATGCTATCGCAATTATTTCAGTGTCTTGTTCTGGGTTATTGGACCCAAACGCCTCAACACCAAATTGATGAAATTGACGTTGCCGACCTTTTTGCGGTCTTTCTCTTCTGAAAAGAGGGCCACTGTAATAGAGACGCTGTATGGGAGACTGATTACCGAGATTATGTTGAATGAAAGCTCTTGTAACCGATGCCGTGAGCTCAGGTCGCAATGTGAGATGTTTTCCATCAATATCTTCCCAAGAGTACATTTCTTTAGTAACTATGTCTGTTTCTTCTCCGACACTTCTAGAAAAAAGTCCTGTTTCTTCAAAAATAGGATTACGTATCTCGTGATAGCCAAATTGTTCACAAGCTTGACTCACTATTGTTTCTAGCTGTTTCCATTTATAAATCTCATTTGGTAGGATATCATGCGTACCCTTGACACTACGAAGTTGTTTCATTCTCTTTTACCAGTTATTGATGAGGCCAATCCACTCGCCTTATCAAGATGTTCCTTTGGGACAAAAATCCGTACGACCTGACCTGTAATACTAGTAGCTTCGATACTAAAAGAAGATGATGCCCAATCCAACTTCAAGTAATAGGGAATAGAATTTTTATCTAATAATTCCGCGGCCATATCTGCATATATCTTTCCTTCAAAAGGAGCAAGTTGAGACCATGTCATTTTTGGTATTGGTAGATCGATTAGGCACGCATGCACTAGATCAACTTTACAATCACCACATTCTTTAAGGTGATCAAGATATTCGGAATGGCATTTAGGACAAAGCATTTGTAGTCAATTTTATTGCTAGAATTTCTTTCAATAGATCAAGTAGTACAATTGAAGATTTAAAATCCTGCACCAGAATACACACCACCTCTTTTTTCAATTTTCAGGTCTCGTAGGGTTGGTGATTTTACATTTAATCTAAAATTGATTCCTTGCCCTATTCCAGTGGGGGTCCAGTTCAAGGATAATTCCCAGCAATGTAGGTCACGATAGATTGAAAAAGAGTGACTGACCAGATCTCGTTTGATAAGATCGAATCTAGCACGATAAGAAACTCTCCATTTTGAAGTCATATTAATTGTAGAGGTCGTATTGGCCCAAAAATTCTTTGTGGGATTTGAAGGGTTTGAAGCTGAATAGGAATAGCTAAGACTTACATTGCTGTTCCAGGATTGTTTTTTCCCAACAGTATTCCTCATATTTTTTAAGGGGTTCCCCAAGCCTGGACCAGTTAAATCATCATCAAAGTTAGTTGTGTCCACTGTGCTGTCTGGACCATTTTCTTTTTCATTATCTGCCCAAGATGCTCCTATTAACCTAAATCCAGTAGATATGCGCGCATTGATCAATCTCGGGCTAATGATTCCTTTAGCATTTGTATTGAACTGGTTTATGCGACGATTTTGATTGATATCAAATCTATAGAAATCATGGTTCATGCTCAGATCCAAATTTAATTTTCCTGCGATTTTTGAACGTACACTTGACCTAAGGTTTGCTAATTTCATTGAATCTGCTGCAAAATTATAACTTGAGCTCATTCGCCAACTTAGGAGGTCTATTTTTTTCTCATCATCTCCTCTTTTGACTTTTGCTTGAAAAATATTATTTAATCCAAAAGTCATTGATTTACGTTCAGATTTAGGTGTGTTTCCTGCCATCGTACCAGAAAATCTATCTAGAAATATTTCATTGCCCAGTATATCTTTTTCTGTTAGTACGTACCCAAGATCTTGGCCAAATACTTTTTTAGAAAAGTCTGGAGTCCATGAGTAACCAATGGATGGTGACATGACATGTCTAATTGCTTTCAATGGTCCTATGGGTATTGCAAAAAGACCATATACTTGTGTATTTGCATTCATGGAAAATGAACCTGTGGTTCTAGATGCAAATCCTGTTTTAGTTTTTTTATCAAAAGTAGAACCATCCCACATACCTTCTTGAGTTTCATTCACCCATGCAGATTTTAGATTAACGCTTGGATTTATTGAAATATATTTGAATAATTTTTGTGGAGCATTAATGGTTGATGTGTGTATCCATCCATTATTCTGTTCATTTTTTTCTATCAGCGTACCAGATGTGTCTCTTTCCCATTTAAATTGTGCACTATCAACCTGAACAGATTCATAATAATCTCTGTTTTTATTGGTGTAATTCAATCCATAATTCCATGTGATGGTGTTGTACCATTTCTTTTTTGTAGCACTAGTTGGAAAGAGATTACTTTGCCCATGGCGGAATGAAAATTTTGGGAAAGTTTTATTACCAATATTTATTTGAGTTCCTTCCCTAGTTGGTGAAATAAAAAAATTACTGCTGGGATTTGTCTTGTCATCGATAAGCAGATCAACATTAGAATAATAATTGGCACTGAATGAATTTTTTGTTTTAGGCCAACGTTTTGAATAGCTCATGTTTGATATGGCTTTTTGATCCATGCGTTCTGCTTCTGATAGGCCATATTTTTTATTATAGTCTCCACTAGTGGAGTAGGTTACATTTGCATTCAAAGATTGGTTATTCCTTAACTCTTGTTTATGTGTCCAGCGCAATGTGGTACTGGTATTTCTATTTTCTGCGAGATCCATTATGTCATTGGTCCCACTTAGATATTGCCGATTGAAAAAATTCAGGCTCCCACTAAATTTATATCGAAGTCGATACTGGGTATTTATTCTAAATGTTGTACCTTGTTTGTCACCGAAGCCTAATGTGAATTTTGAATCCCAGTAATCGTTAGGAGCCCAATAAAATCCAAGGCCTTGAATGTACTGACCTCTGTTTTTATTATCGCCATATGAAGGCATTATCCATCCTGAATGGCGTTGTCCTCCTTTGTGGGGGAATATTCCTAATGGTATTCCAAAAATTGGAATTTGTCCTAAATGAAGGATTATTGGTCTAGCAACGACCACATCATTTTGGATTATTTTCATTTTTGATGATTCAAAGTGGAAATGTGCGGTATCATAATCGCAAGTAGTGTAAGTTGAGTTTTCAATAAAAAATACTTTTTTCGACTCATTTTTTATTCTGCTACCGGTGTAATAGCCATCATCTGCTTTTGTTTCTCCTTTTGCGATTCGTCCTTTTCTAGTTTTTAGATTATAGGTCATGGCGTCTCCTGTCATTGGATCTCTGCCTTCTTCTTTTATCAAGGGAGGGATTGGCTCACTTAATGTATCACCTTCCATTCTAGGGAGAGCATCAAGCATATTGGTCTTCCAGTTTACTTTTACAAACCCGGCATCTAAATTTGTTCTATCATGTCTTATATTGACACTTCCTTTAAAATCTGATTCATCGTTGAGAAAATGGTATTTTATTTTATTTGCTTTATAAATGACAGGTTGATCATTATCATTGAACACTGAATCAGGGCTGTATTTACCTTCTGATCCACCTATAATATTGATTTTACTCAGGTCATCATCATAAAATGATAATGCAATGGTATCTCCGGATGCGTTGTTTTTACCTTGATATATGGAATCTTCAAATATATGATAAACTGTTTTTGCCATTCCTTCTATTCTTAAAGAGTCTAATGTCCCATTTTTAAAAAAACTGGTCAATGCAGTTCCTTCCATTTTATCTTCGAATCTGAGACTATCTCCTACTTGGGTAGAGTCAACTAAAGATCGTTGAAATCCTCTAATGGGGGTTATTGCAAAGGCATTTTTAGGTATATATAGTTTTTTTAACATTTCTTGTTCATAGCTCAATATGATTCTTGTCCCAGTTAGTAGTCGATCTTTCTCTTTTATTTCTGGCTCCACATCCAATATTGTTTCTTCATTTCCTCTATTATATTTTGCTATTCCACAGGTTGCTATTCTGGAAGAATCTTGAATGATTACATTTCCAATTGCCGTGTAGGAAACCCCATCCTGAGTATTGTCTTTCTGGTATTCAATTCTATTTGCATTGATTGTCTGTCCTTTTTGTATAAGAGTTACATTACCACTTGCAATTCCGCTATCAATATTGGTAAAAATAGTGATGGTGTCAGCTTTCAGATCATAGTCATCATCCCATACATGTGAACTACCAATACTGAGCAGTCGATCTTCCCTTGAAAAAAACTTAATGGTATCGCAGGTGAGATTCATTTGATCTTGAAAAGCAGATACTTCATCATATAATATGGCAAGTCCATCTTTCTCATATTGTCGACCTTCTTGGCAATTAAGAGTTAGGTTGCCTTTGGTAAATACCACATTCCCGGAAATGAATTTTATAGGTTTTCCATCTAATGACTTACTCTCAAGTATGTTTGCCTTCTCCAAATAAAGTCTGTCATTTGCAAAAAGAAGACATCCGAATTGAAATAAAACAAAATACTTTAATATCCTTTTCATTTTTGGGGACATTATGGTACCAATACAGTTTGTGACATTGCCATCATAAGGTAAATTTACGCCACTTTTTTAACAGTTGAGAAACGTACATATAATGGAGTTCGCATTACAAATATCATAGATATTTTCAATCGTTAATTAAATTAATTGTAAAAGGGAATAGGAGCAGAATAATTATGGAAAATGGATTAATAGTTGAAGAATTGATCGTTGGTGATGGCGATGAGGCACAGGACTATAGCAAGGTTGTAGTAAATTATACAGGTACTCTTGAAGATGGTTCCATATTTGATTCTTCCCTAAAACCAGGTCGAGAGCCATTTACGTTTACTCTTGGCGTAGGTTCAGTAATAAAAGGGTGGGACCTAGGAGTCAAGGGGATGAAAGTTGGTGGTAAAAGGAAATTGACCATTCCTGCAGATCTTGGATATGGTGACAAAGGTGCTGGGAATGTCATTCCACCAGGAGCGACACTTATATTTGAGGTTGAACTCTTAGAGGTTGAAACTTATTAAATAGCCACCGTAGCTCAGTTGGTAGAGCAACGCATTCGTAATGCGTGGGTCGCTGGTTCAAATCCAGTCGGTGGCTCTTTTCAATCAACTTTTTGATAGTATTTTGCAGATCGCCATGCGCCGTAGATCTCACCTAGATATACCACTGCTGCAGTTGTAAAAAATACTGGTCTTGAAATGGTTTTTTTTTCTGATAAATAGGCAATATTACCTGTTAAAATGACCGTCGAAAAACCCATTATTCCATCCATTGTTCTACCAGAATAAGCACGACCTGACCCAGGTATGATCGCAGATAATATTGCTGCAATTAGTGGTGATTTATTAGAAGAACGTGAGCTGTTTTGTTTGACAAGGTCTATTAGTCTCCCGTCTTCGTCATTAAATGGATTCTTGGATTCCAGATGATAACCATATGCGAAGGGATTACAGCGCGTTATTCTTTCAGATGTCATTATGCACCCTTTTAGAATTCCATTTTTGCTTATGGCTTCAGCTCCATAGTTAGAACAACTGGGAAAGAATTGGCAATTAAACATATTGGTGTTATATGACAGGCGTTGCCATAGTGAAATTGGAAGTATTCCAATTTTGTTTAAAATAGGGTTTGTTTTAGAGATTAATAATGTGTCGGCAGGATACTTTGATTGTGCATATAAAAAGCAATGAAACATCATTATTAGAAAAATACGTGTCATGATTAAAATTAGTTAGATTTTTATTAATCTTAAACTTGTTCCTATTTAGATTTTAACTATAATGGAAAGTTTAATTGACATGGTATTCTCTAATCCCGTTTATTTGGCCATAGCTGTCATTCTTGCTATTTTATTGATATATGCTCTAATAAAAAAAGTCATAAAACTCATTCTTTCCATAGGGATACTATTGGTCATTTATGTGATTTATTTGCATTATACAGGCCAAGAAGTCCCAAAGAATATGGAAGACCTAAAAGAGTCTGTCTCTGAAAAAGTAGAAAAGGTAAAAGAAGCAACTTCAGAATCCATTAATGAGGCAAAGGAGTCAACGCGTAAAATAGTTGAAGAGAAAGTTGAGGAAAAACTGGATAATTTGCTAGGCGACTAAAAGGTCATAACAAATTACTTGCAAGTTCTGCAAGGTCACTACGCTCGCCTTTTTCTAATGTAATATGGGCAAAAACATCTTGTCCTTTCATTCTGCTTATCAAATAGGTTAGTCCATTAGACTTTTTATCGAGGTACGGATGGTCAATTTGATGAATATCGCCTGTGAATACTACTTTTGTACCTTCTCCTGCTCTTGTTATGATGGTCTTCACCTCATGGGGAGTTAAGTTTTGAGCCTCATCAACTATGAAAAATGATTTTTGCAGACTTCTCCCCCTTATATAAGCAAGAGGAGTTATCAATAATTTTTCGTGTTCTAACATTTCATTAATCCGTAAAGCACGTTGATCACTATTTTTAAACTGATTGCGGATAACAGAAAGGTTATCAAATAGTGGTTGCATATAGGGGTCCAATTTTGAATGAATATCTCCAGGTAAAAATCCAAGATCTCTATTGCTCAATGGTATGATTGGCCTCGCTAGAAAGATCTTACTGAAACTTTTACGTTTTTCAAGCGCGGAGGCCAATGCAAGCAGAGTTTTCCCCGTTCCTGCTTTCCCTGATATTGTTATCAACTGAATCCTATTGTCTAATAACATATTCAATGCAAAAGACTGTTCAGCATTTCTTGGAATTATTCCGTAAGCATTTGGATTATTAATTTGGACTATACTTTTTTCAAAAGGATCAAAATAGGCAAGGACTGATTTTTGACCATTCTTCAAAATGAAATTTTCATTTGGTGTTGGTTTTTCAATGGATTGTAAATCATTAGTTCCAATATCAACAGAACTGTATACCATATCAATTTCCTCAGTACTAACATTTTCAATTAATCGATTACCTGGATATATATCACTAATATCTTCAATTGTATCTGTAGTATAATCTTCAGCTAAAATACCTAATGATCTAGCCTTGAGCCTTATATTGGTATCTTTTGAAACCAGTACAATTTTTTTATCTGGAGTTTCTTCATGAAGCTTAAATGCACAATTGATTATTCTGTGATCAGGGCAATCTTCTTTAAAAATTACTTCTACGTCAGGGTGCCAACTATGATTTACAACAACCCTGATCTTTCCATCAAATTGATTCAAGTCACTCATATCTGAGTCAACAGAGAGTTCATCCAAGAGGCGTAGGAACTCTCTAGCATTATAATGTATCTGTTCATTGCCTCTTTTAAATTGATCGAGTTCCTCTAAAACAGAAATAGGAATAACAACTTCATTGTCTTCAAAATTTTGGATGCAAGTTGCATCATGGAGAATCACATTGGTATCTATGACGAAGATTTTCTTAGATAGATTGGCCATTTTGATGATTGACTAAATTTGAGATTGAATTTTTCATTTATGGTTGTCTGAGAAATTAAATAAAAAGAGTTAGTTTTTCTTTAAGAGTTGCCATATCAGGGAATAAAGTCAAACATGGCTCCCAATATCTGATATAGTATTATGCTATAAATTAATGCTAGGCCAAGTAACGCAGCAGGCGTTATCCTAAAACGAACACGGAATCTACTGTGCCCTTTTCTATGATCATAGTATTCGATCAATGCCTCTAGTGTCACTTTGCTTATGTAAATACATATACAATACAATATCAATAGGATCAACTGATCTATAGCAGAGAGTGATTTTAGCCATTGTCCAAGACTCATTTCATACCTCTTAAAATAATTTTAAATTCAGATAATATCATTGAAGTAGCACCCCAAACCACCTCCCCGCCCAGGTCAAAATATGGAATGGTAACTGTTTGATTAGAAAAAATTTCTTGTTTTAACTTCAAGTTATTATCAAGCATCAGATCATTTATAGATACTGAAAATATGCGTTCCACCTCACTATCTTGAACTTTTGTACGTGGTTTTTTATTAGTCCACCCTACATATGGAAAGATTCTGAAATTAGATATAGGCACATAGAAAGAAGTGAGACCACCAATGATTTTAATGATGTTTTTCTCAACACCGATTTCTTCATTTGTTTCACGAATTGCAGCACCTTCATTTGATTCGTTATCCTTGACCACTCCGCCAGGTAAGGATATTTGACCTTTGTGGTGTTCAACTTTTTGACTACGTATGGTAAGGAAAAAAAACCAACCCTTATCAGATGGATACAATAGAAGTAATACAGACGCTGGCTTCCCTTTATTCTCATCATCCTCTAATGAAAATCTGTTTGGAATCATCATCATTTTTTTTTGTGCATCCCAGCCAGGAAGAGTTGTTTTTAACTTATTTGATAGTGCATCAATAAATAATGGGGTCATAGCGCGAAAAGTTATCCCATTTTTAATTCTTCTACCCGAACTTTAGTAATTAAAAAACACCAATGAAATACAAACATATCATATGGGATTGGAATGGCACATTGCTTGATGATACATGGCTTTGTGTAGAAGGGATCAATAAAAGTCTTGAAAAAAGATCTTTGCAAACAATCACAAAAGAAATATATAGGAAGGTCTTTTCATTCCCAGTAGAGGACTATTATGAGAGATTGGGGTTTGATTTCAAAAAAGAACCTTTTGAAGTCGCCGGAGATGAGTTTGTTGCATATTATGCTAAGTGTTTCCACAAAGTAAAACTACATAAACAAGTATCATCTGCTCTAGGGGCTCTTGAAATCGCTGGTTTCAGTCAATCTATTCTTTCAGCTGGAAAGCAAGAATATTTAGATCAATGGGTCAAAGTTCATGGCCTATCAGAATATTTTATGATCATACGCGGCATAGATAATCAATATGCAAGAGGTAAGATTGAACTTGGAATCTCATTTATTAAGGAACTTCCTTATGAAAAAGATGAAATCATCATGGTTGGCGATACGGTTCATGATAGTGATGTTGCAGATGCGATGGGAATAGATTGCCTTTTAATAGACCATGGTCATATGGGAAATAAAAAGTTAAAAGCAACAGGTCGGAAGGTTTTTTCAAATATTGAGCAGGTCCGTGACCATTTAACGTAGTCTATTAATTAGCACCATCTAAGATATATAATACGTCGTATACATTTATTGATCCAGTCCCATCCATATCAGCAGCCAAAAATTCAGTAGGCTGTAGAGCATATAATTCCAATATGGAATTAACACATAGTAACGCATCTAAGCTGGTTATTGACCCATCCCCATTGACATCACCCATTTCATGCTGATCAGATCCTTGCTCTAATGCAAAGACGGATATTGTGTGTTCATCTTCTTCGCCATTAATTCCACGAATATTCAATGTTACATCATATATCCCTGGCTCTTCGCAAAACAGAGAAGCGGTTTGGCCAACTCCAAATATCTCTGAGTTGAAGATCCAAGTTCTATTTCCAACTGGCCCAGTTGATTCATCAAAGAAATGAAAATAGTTCGGGACGAATATAATGTTTTGTGTCACTTTGGGATTGGCATTTAGAAGGTTAAGAGGTCCTAAAATGGCATTTTCCAATTCTAATCCAAACTGGTCTGATTGTTCTTCATCATGGTAGAATTGGATGTAATCGTAATCGTTAGGATATGTTATTGATATTGGATATTCTGTTATCAAGCGTAGCGTATCCCACTCAATAAGGCCAATATCATCAAACCAGGAATATGCGAATCCTGAATCGGGGATATCGCTGTTTGCTCTAATGTCAAAAAATTCTGCTTCTTGATTAATTGGAATATTGCCCCAATATTTTTGCCAACTAGAAGTACCAGATATGGAATCGCCCATTGATGAGGTAAATAAACTTTCACCAGTTCTACCAATTGCTAATCTGGCTTCAATAGTTACATTCTTGGAATTTTTTGTTTTTATGAAACCGTGTATCGTATGTTGAAATTGATTATCATATGGAAAACGGTCCTCAAGGTTGGTAATAATGTTATTAGGGGAATCAGATGACCTGATATGTAGGAGTGCATTTTTTCCTCTACGATATATTGAATCCTGAACCATTTCATTCTCACTGTTTACATTCCATAGGCTACTGCCTTCATTTTCAAAGTTTTTCATCCATACTTTTTCTCTACCTATTCTAAAATGTGTTATGCTAGGATGCCCATTTTCTATTGAGCTAATACTACCAGAATTTGATAATACTATTGGTTCTGATTCGAAATAATTCTGCCCGTTGAATAAAGTAGGTTTGTAATTATCTGTCCATGCATTATACTGGATCATTTCAACTATAATAGAGTTTGTATCCATCAAAACATGTGCTTTATTGTTGTCTTTATCCACATGAATGTATGTGCCTAAGTCTTTTGAGAGTTGGGCGATATGATTTAGAATTTGATTACCCAATTCACCCTTGGCTGGGACTGTTAGGTAATCATCAATATATATAGGGTCAATCATAAAATCAGTAAACCCATTTTCATCGGCCTCTGCATTAAGAATCATTGAAGGGTATGTTTCAGGGTAATTCAAATCGAAGATAAAGTTACCTAAGGAATGTGCAATCAATTTACCATTGTAGATCTCTACTCCTTGAATAATATGAGGATGATGAACCACTACGAGGTCAGCACCTTCATCAATTGCAAAATGCCTAATGGCCCTGTCCCACATTTTTGGTCGATCCATTCTCCATGAATAGTCGTCAATTTCCGTTCCTTGCTCTGGGGTCATTTCAAATCCAAAGGAGCTTGCAGGATTGGTTTTTAAATTGCCAAATGATTTAATTCTTGATATTGAATCATAGTCAGAACCAGGGGAATGAGAATATTCACTTCCTGCATGCATTTCAATAATAACCAGATCGGCAAATGAATCAACAGTCTCTATCTGTTGTCTTAGGTAGTAAGGAGTCATATACGCAAAGCCAGATTTACTTTCACCAGCATTAAGATATGGCTGGTAGTTATTATATTGACCTGTACGATCACTTGATGCCAAAAATGCTATCACTTGTCCTTTTACAGATTTTATTGCTGGAAGATATGCTTCGTAGCTATTCATTCCAGACCCCGAATGTAAGATGCCTGCTTCATCTAATATGTTTTGGGTTTGTATCATTGCGGGTTCCATATAGTCTAGTATATGATTATTTGCCAACGATACTACATCAATCCCTCCATAAATGAGTCCGCTAACATTCTCTGGTGCGCAGCGGAAAACGATACTTTTCGTGGGATGTGGATAGCCCTGGTCTGAAAGAGGAATCTCCAAATTTGCAATGGATAGATCGGCAGCCATTCCAAGTAATTCCATTGTAGGTTCAAATAATGATTGAACACCTTGAGTTGAAATAATTCCATCGCTATCCTCGAACCTACGTCCCATCATAATATCCCCAACAAAATTCATTGTCAGAGGAAAGCTTGTGCTGCCTTGGTCAAGATCTATCGTTGCTGATGCCCAGCCATTTTGCCCAGTTTCATCTTGCACGGTCAATAGGACAGTATATTCGTGATCATCTTCAACTAAATAGCTGTGGTTTGGATTTGGGATATTCGAGGTATTACCATCCCCGAATTCCCAGTGATATGTAAATGCATATGAATCTGTATCTTGAACAATTGAATTGAATGAGATATTGATTCTTCTATTTTGATCATTATTGCGAATATCCTCGATCTCGTGGGCAATAGATACTATTGGACTGATGGCAAGATCTGATGTTATGTTTCTGATCATACTAAAACGGATACTACCTGGGTCACTATTACTTGCATCATGATCATTAATAAATTGAACCTCATTAATGGATGACAATGTATCATGCCATGCTAGCCAATCGTTACCCAAAGGCAATCTGTAAGAATGCCAGCTACCAAGTTCATTAGACCCTTGATAAACTGGGATCCATTCTTCAATATCCAAAGTCTTTGACCCGGAAAAAGAATACCTGATCAGATCATCTCCATTTGAGAAGCCAATTCCCTGTATTTCGGATATGCTATCTGTTTTTGAGAATATCTGTAAAATGGTTCCAGTATCAGGCATGAAAGGTTCAATTTGAATGGCCTTCCAGGTATTCCCAAAGAGGACTAGACTGTGGCTGTTTCCTGGAATCGTATTGATTGAATCTATGGTATAGTCTTCTTGGTCAATGTCTTCATCCAAGACTCCTTGTATAAGGGTGGCCTGATCAAATTCCAAAAGAGTATCGGGTAGAATATGTCCAGGAAGAAGATTTGAGACTGCTTTAGACCAAGGACCAACATTGTTAAAGTAATCAGATCCACGAATTCTCAGCCACCAATGATTCGCATTGTTGAGGCCTGATAATGTGTATTGGTCTTGTCGCATGTATTGTAGATCAGGATGGTCTTGAAGGTCAAATGTCAGAACATCAGTGAATAAAGTATCCGTGGATGCTTCAATTTGAAATGATCTAAAGTTGGTATCATCAGTTGGTGCCCATGTTAGGTATACTTCATCAGAGTTATCCATATTATATGCTCTAATGAATTCAATGGAGTCAGGTGCAATATTATCATCCATTGATTCCCAATGAGATAGATAGGATTCCGTTGCTTCGATAAATGGCTGATAATATTCTCGGATCATTGAAAAATTTTCAATAGTAGTGGGGTAAATTCCATTTTCATATGTTACTTCATCCGAGATTCCAAGGCTATCAAAAAGCATAGGTTTTTCATCCAATTCGATATGAACCCAAGGTTCATAGACGGAAAATCCATTTACCATGGACTGGAGATCATTCATTTGTACGCCATTCGTTGGTCCTTTTAGTTCTGTCGCGAGAGTAATTGGGAATTCATTTATACCATTATCATAATTGAATTGATCATCAAAAAAAGCCTCATAATAATCAGTTACATGAACAGGTGAGGTATTGTTGAATTGCCCTTCTGATATGGGATGTTCTGGAGTAAAGTTGATAATGTCAAAATGATCATCAGTAAGGTCTCTAATCGGTTTATTGGTCAATGGATTTTGTGCTCCAGCAGCAAGGATGACTGATTTACGTGGTGCGTGAGTGCTATTGTCAAAACTGTGTATTGCAAAAACAAGGGGCCAGTGTGTGTTTGATCCAATAAGCGGATGAATAACAGTTTCTTGAAATTTTTGAAAAACAGTGTGAGGATTTCTTGAAGGATCAGATAAAGACTTGCTGTTTGTAAAATTGCCTAATTCTGTCCATAACACCTCTCTTCCTGCCCCATTGATCATAAAAGCATAGGCATCAGTCTGCAAGAAAAGATCGAGAGCTACGTATGGTGCTATGAAATCATCACATGGATGAGGTACCTGAATAACTACTTGTTCTCTTTCTGCATCTGGATTAATGATGAACATGCCCCAGCTATTACGGAAAGATCCTATTACATCATCAGCTTCGTTGTCTGGTTGATTGATATCGATAAAGCTCGTATCAAGTTGCTCTCTGATTATGTGAAATGTTCTATTATAAATTGTATCTTGGAAAATTACCAATTCATAGAAAAATGAAGATAGGGAATCTTGCAATAATGAATCGACCAGTGATGTGTCTCCTATGGCAAATCCTGTAAAAATAGAATTCCAATAATCAAGCGTTGTGCTTCCTTCATCCAGTCTTTTATAAGTACCAAAACCATTTGTCTGAACGTCAAGCCAATCAGGGCCGTAGTCGTTGAAACCTTCATCTGCAATTCCCTCGGTTACATGGCTTAGCCAATTATCATATGAAGAGTTTGGAGATACTCCAGAGACAAAGCCGGTTAATGTTCCTCGCTCACGAACAATCTCAGCATTTGATATGCTTAATATGTATAGTAGGAGTAGTGTAGTTGTCCATTTCATCGTAATACCAATAAGAAATATATTCTCTTATCAATCAATAAATGAAGGAGGAAACAGATGAAATAAGTTAATTATTTTAGATAGATTAATTTTTGATAATGTGATGAGTTTTTGATATCAAGTTGTGCAAAATAAATTCCTGCTCCGACATCATACCCGAATTGATTTTCTCCATTCCACTTTATCAAATGTTTTCCAACTCCAAGATGGTCAATGGGGAATTCAGTTATTTTTTGGCCAAGCACATTAAAAATAATGATACTTGAATTTAAAGGAGATGAGATTTCAAAAGGAATAGTCACTGAGCTATTGAATGGGTTAGGATATGCAGGCATGAGAGCATACTCAGAGGGAAGTCGATTATCTGATTCATCGTTATGGAGGTAGTTGGTATTTTGAACGCCAGGAGACCCATAACCTGATGAACTTGACCAAGCTCCTAAAAGGGAATTATCTAAATTGGGGTTCTTTAATTCTAGAGTTGGTCCACCACCATCTGGATCAGAAGGCCAAGGCAGGTCATCGTCGTAACTGACAGAATCGATTAACACATCATTTTGGTCAAAGATCTTTACATCATCTCCACCACCACCTAGCCCAAAATCAAAAGGGCCAATAATCAGGATGTCATTAGAATAGTATTCTGAGAAAGCTGAAAGATCATTCGAAACGATCAAATATCCATCACTCGTAAGGATGGTCTCATCAGGAAAATTATATGCATGGTCATTATTGTCATCTTTCAGGGTGTATCCTGAAAGATCTAGATCCATTTCTCCTGGATTATGAATCTCTATCCAGTCACCGGACTCATGATCGTCGCTTGAATTATAATTAATCTCATTAATGACCAAGGCACCAGGAGTTAATTCAGTAGGTAAAAAAACTGCGGTAAGTGTCATGCCATCGGTAATGTTTACTTTCATTGTGCTGCTTGAATCTGGGAATTCCAGCCATTGACTGAACTGATAGCCATCTTCTTGGATTGCCTTGACTTGAATTGGGACAGTAGGGAAATAGTATCCTTGCCAGCTTGATTCTGATATTTCTAGCGTGTTTAATTTGACATACCCTCCATATTCTGGTGTCCTTGATATGGAAACCTGGGAAATACTTGCAAGGTCAAATTCATTTCTCAAATGGGTTATGGCATAATTTCTTCTTTGATTTGCAAAATTACCCATCACACCTAATCTATTTTCCCAGTTTGTTGTAGAGTTAGGCCAGTCACCATCATTATACCATCGATTTCGATGTATTGGGACCATCTCTTCCACATTGCTTACTATAGAATCAAGATGCGTAGTTAAAAACTCTGGCATGAAAACGGTATTTAGCATATCGCAATAAATATTTACAAATGCATGTTTGAAATGCTCATTTTCAATTAGTTTTCTAAATACAAGTGTGCTCCAAGGTGGATTGGGCCACCCTGGTCCATTTGGATCCAATGCATAAGACAGTGTGTTGAAAGTAAATGCGTTGGGGTCCCAGATACCAAAACCAAAGTCAGTATCATATAGAATCCACCTCCATTTTCCTCCTACCCGATGATCTCTCCAAAATTTGATGTTATTTCCAGGCCAGTCTCGATTATCTACGAAAATCTGGAATGCTTGATAGCTCATATATGATTCAATATCGATCCAATTCTCCAAAGCATTTTCAACAATTGGGTCATTCATTTCCTGTGTTTCTAGATAATTCATCAATATTTTGTAATCTGCATTTGTTCCATGAACAACGTTCTCATCATTCACTCCTTCAATATCCAAAAGGTCTATGTGCTCTGAGCCAATTGAGTGATTCGAAGATATGAAATGTTCACTTACCTTTTCTCTGATGTTTTGAATGCCCCAAAAATCACCATTGATGTATAGCGCTGCTGGCCTATATTTTTGATGGTCAATGTCTAGTCCTTCTGTTAGGCTGGTTATGAAACCATCTCTTAAAATGGTCGACTCCCAGTCATTTCCTGAATTACGTAAAACAAAAGACTCATACTTCTCAATATCTGAATTTGGAAACAATTGATAATCAAAAACGCTAGGACCAATGTGACTCCTTGAAAAGATAGATATGGACTTTTGAGGAAATGCCCTGCTCCAACCTCCAAATACTTTTGCACCAGCATCTGCAGAATAACCTAAGCCATTAACTTCTAATATTTCGAAATGAATAGGACGTTCCCAGTCCTCCCAAAAATTGGCACCGAAGTATGGAAAATTCCATGTATCAGCATTTGGTCCCATTACATACATCCCGGTATCCTCATCAAAGAAAGAATTATGGTCTGTCGTAATAAAAATAGCAGGTAATCCAGAAGGGGGATTTTCTTCAAGAAAGAAAGTTCTGGTACCAATATCAGACTTGACCCATCCATCTAAAAAAGATCTTGCTCTAATTACTGTGGTCTCATCGATGGTTATGGGGTATTCATACTGAAGATCAGATATATTCGGGATGCTTCCATCTGTGGTAAAATAGATCAATGAGCCATCTTCATCATTGTCTAGCTCAATTTGTAGTTGGTCACCATCATAAAATCCAGATTCTAATGAGAATTCTGGAATAGATAAGGAGCCTTGATAAGAAAAATTGGAATTTGAAGTGCCTGGTGTGGGTTCATTGAATAAAGCCCATTGTTCACCTTCCTCCTGCCGCCCAAATGACATATCTGTATCCAGATCCATCACACTAATCGAATCTAAAATGGATTCTTCTGCTGTGCTTATAAATAATGTCTCGCCTTCAGAACTAAGTCTAAAATTCGTATGTAAAAAGGAATTTGGAATTACAATTGACTGGTTAGGTTCTGATACCTCATCCATGATGCTTCCATACCCAAGAGTTAGGAAAGGTATACAACTTAGGTCTGAAGAATTCACGGTGTAATTGTGAACCTCGATCGCTAATGTATTTGTTCCCTCCAGTATTGGGTAATTACTTAGGTCAATATCAATTTGTTCAGGAAAGCCCCCAGCATAAATTTCTGCTTCATGTAGTGCAGTCGCAGTAGTGGTATGGTATACAAGAGATCCGGGATTACCTAGATTTCTTCGTGAGAATTCAGTCCCATTAAGATAGGCAACATACCCATCATCATAATCAAGATGGAATAGCACCCTGTGAACGATGGATGGGTCTTCAATCTCAAATTCTTTTCGAACATAGACACTAACAGTTTGGGATATTTCAGTATTGTCATCATTGTCACCATAGCCAAAACCACTTTGCCCTATTGGCCAAAAACCTATGTCGGTTTGAGGCGACTGCCAATTGGAGATAGGTTCGTTATTGCCAACCCAGTAAGACCAAGCATCACCCCAATCAATTTTTGCATCCCACTGAACAATGAAATCTTCCCTATCCTTTTCAGATGCAAATAGAACCAAAAACTCATCTGGGTCCAAGATAATAGGAGGGAAGGTCCACTTTAAAAGATCATTGGCATCATCCGTGATGCCAAAGCCCATAAGATCTATTGATTCATTAGTTGGATTATAGATCTCAATCCAGTCTGGGGTATCGCCATCTTCATCATATAGATTATCTCCATTGCTAGAAACGATCTCATTTAATTGAATTGATTGTCCCAAAACAAATGAAGAAAGAAGAAGAGCAAATGATCTAAATAAATATTCCACGATCTACGTTAAACCTTCAAGACAGGCTAATAACTCAGTCCATGGCCAAATGGGAAAAGGGGGTCGTAGTTTTGATCTCCTTCGTTCAGAGGTAATTGATCTGTGTTTCTAGGCCAAGAAAAACTCAGTTTCGCTGTGGGTGAGTAATCTCCAAAAAGGACATCTGACACACCTTCCCCAGCCATACCTGGAAGCCAAGCAGCAATCAACCCATTCCATTTACTGATATGATTTTCAATAATTAGAGGCCTTCCCGATAGAATGACAACAACGATCTGGTTCCCAGATGCGTAACACTTTTCAAGTATGTTTTTATCAAAGCTACTTAGTCCAATGGTTGGGTTATCGCCAATACCTTCTGCATATGGGTTCTCACCAACAACTGCAATTATGATATTGTCTTTGGATAGATTCTCTGCTCTCGGGTCATATGTGATCAATCCTTTATTATTAGTGGCCTCCTGTATAGCGTTGAGAATGCTCGTTCCGCTTGGTTGGTAAGGGGATTTCATTTTGGATTTTTTAAATTCATCCATGCTTATGCTTCCATTTGAATTCTTATCCATATTTTTAAAGAAACCATCTGCATTGCCGGCATCATATTTTGAATCATAAGCACTCTTAAAATAAGAAGTGATTTCAGAAAAATTAAGTTTCCCATTATCATCGCCATCAAGGATTTTAAAATCTGGTGTAGATCTTCCTTGCCACTCAACGGTCCACCCACCATTTTGGATACCTAGATTGTTAGCTCCTGATCCAACTATTGTTAGTTTTTGATCTTTGCTGAGAGGTAGTACTTTGGAGTCGTTTTTAAGTAAGACCATGCTCATTTTAACAGCATCACGTGCAACTTGTCGATTTTTCTCTGAACCAACTTGAGATGCACGATCTACTTTCCCGTATGGGTCATCAAATAAGCCAAGGTCATATTTTACACGAAGAATTCTTGTGATGGCATCATCTATTCTTGACATGGGAATGGAGCCTTCTTCAACTGACTCTCTCAAAAGTTCAATGAATGTCTTGTAGTGATTTTGCCCATAGAGTGAGCCAGGTACCATCACAAGATCGATTCCAGCATTGATCGAGGTAATGATATCAGATTTGTAGTCTCCAGGAATCTCATCGATACCTGCCCAGTCTGTTACAACAAGGCCCTCAAAATTAAGTTCTGATTTCAAGAGGTCATTTATCAAGAATTTGCTACCATGGCACTTAACTCCGTTCCAACTATTAAAACTGATCATAACTGTCTTTACACCTGCCTTGATCGCTTCTTGATAAGGAGGAAGGTGAACCCTACGTAGCTCATCTTCTGTAAGTCGTGTATCTCCTCTATCTATTTTATAAGTATGCATTCCCTCTTGCAAAGAGCCAGTCTCCCAAGTGGTTCCTCCATCTCCAATGAAGTGTTTTGCACATGCAGCGATCTTCTTTCCACCAAATATATCTAGTGCATCTTCATATCCTGTTATTGCAGCATGGGTTAGTCTAGTAACGATCTCGGTAGACTCACTGAAACCTTCATATTGTCGGCCCCATCGATCATCCTTTGGGACAGTTATGCATGGTGAAAATGTCCAGTGAAGACCTGTAGCCGCAACCTCAATTGCAGTCGCCTGATTGACCTTATATACAATATCAGGATTATTGCTGCAGCCTAAACCAATATTATGAGGGAAGACTGTTGCGCCAACAACATTATTGTGCCCGTGGACCGCATCTATGCCATATATGAGAGGTATCTTGAGACGTGTGGAAAGAGCCTGCTCTTGGTAACTATTAATCATATTCACCCAGCCTTTCGGGGTGTTATCTTTAGGAACAGAGCCTCCTCCGCTTAGTATGGAGCCTAGAAAATATGTTGCTATGTCACTTTCACTATCTAGCATTCTTTTATCTACCTGTGTCATTTGTCCAACCTTTTCATCTAGGGTCATCTTTTGTAAAAGTTCCTGAACAAATTGATCTCGTTCTTGCCTTGTATCTGCGCAGCTGCTGATAAAGATACCTAATAACAAGATATTGAGATTTCTATATATCATTTTCATTTATATGTGTCCTTCTTTTTATCATTTCTACTGGAAGTAGTGTGGTGGTTGAGCTTATTCTATTTTCATTGTCATTTTTGATACTTGTGCTTAGAGAATCAAGCGATGCTTTGGCCAAAAGGTCCAGGTCCGTATCAATTGTTGAAAGCTTTGGATAAAAAATCTTACTGTAGGGCATATTATCGTAACCGACTATTCCAAAATCTCCAGGAATACTCATACCATTTTCCAAGGCAGTGTGTAAAAAACCAAGAGCCATTTGATCATTTGATGAAAATATTCCCATACCGAGTGAATCCTTTTTTTGAATATCTTTAAGTGCGGATTCTCCAGAAGAAAATGAATAGTCTCCTTGGAATTCCCACTCAATTCCATATCCTTTTTTTCGGAGCGCATCACTAAAACCATTCTTTCTAAGATTTGCTTCCCACTTGACCATTGGACCAGTGATGACACCAAATTTTTTATAGCCAGCATCGATCAGGGCCTCTCCAGCTAATCTACCTCCTTCATAAGAATCAAATGTTATGGTTGGGAGTATATTCCCATTTACAGGTGCAATGGAAATAATCGGATATGATTTTATTCTTTTTAAGATCATCTCATAGTCATGGCTTTCCAAAGTAGGTGCCATTAATATGATTCCATTGTGAAACTTGGACATTCGATGTATTTGTTCTGGAAGGTTTGATGAATGTTTTGCAGAATGTATGCTAATCTGGATATTCATCTTGGATGCGGTTCTGTCAAAACTCTCATATAGACATGAGTAAAATTCTTCTGCATCATGTTGTGTCAAGAGGGCCATATCAATTGGTATATCTATGTTCTTATACTGATTCAATGATATTTTATACCCAAGGTCTCTGGCCGTATGAACGATGTCATATACGCTCTGAGAGCGACCTTTTGCCTTACCTGAAAGTACCCTTGAAACGGTTGCTATCGAATAACCTGATTTTAGTGCTATTTCTTCTAACTTGATCTTCATTTGCAAAAAAATTTAAAGTTTATAAAAATAATTTGCATAGCTTTATTTTTTAAAGCTAGGTTTAGGAGATAACGTGCAATCAAACTCAAAATAAGTAATTAATTACTATAAAACGTTATTTATCATACTTAAAAAAAGTTAAGACATGGATAATTTTGCCCTAATAAGTTTTTTTCTAGCTACTGCTTCAGTCGCATTTTTTACCTATTACATAGTACAGAGAATGCAGAGGTCTGACAGTGCAACTGAGGAATATTTCACAGGAGGACGTGCGCTGAGTTGGCCTGTTGTTGCGGGATCTCTCCTATTAACAAATCTTTCCACTGAGCAGCTAGTTGGGCTGAATGGAGATGTTTTTGGTGATAAGGTTTTGGTTGGTGTTGCTTGGGAGGCCCTTGCCGCATTTGCAATGATCGCTACTGCGCTAATCTTTCTTCCACGATATTTGGCCAGTGGATTTACAACGACTCCTGCTTTTCTTGAAAAGAGATTCGACAAAACAACCCGATCCATGGTATCGGGTTTATTTTTATTTGGATATGTAACGGTTCTTTTACCTGTTGTCTTATATACCGGTTCTTTGGCATTGAAAGGCATGTTTGATCTGGAATATCCCATATGGGCTATTGCCGCTACCATCGGTATACTTGGCAGCTCATATGCAATATTTGGGGGATTAAAATCAGTTGCTGTGAGCGATACTCTTAATGGTATAGGTTTATTAATAGGTGGCTTGGCCATACCTGCTCTTGCGCTTGCCAAGCTTGGTGATGGGTCATTCGTGGATGGTTTATCTACATTATTTAATTCAAAACCTGAATATCTCGCTGTTTTGACCAAGACCAATGTCGATGACAAAGTAGTTTCCGTTCCTTGGCCAACGCTACTTACCGGTATGATGTTCATACAGGTCTTTTATTGGTCAACAAATCAAGTGATCGTGCAAAGAGCAATGGCTGCGAAGAGTCTTGCAGAAGGTCAAAAAGGTGTGCTTTTTGCTTCTGCTATGAAACTGATAGGGCCCATCATGTTATGCCTTCCTGGAATAATAGCCCTTCATATGACAGATGTCTTAGACATAACAAAACAGGACCAGGTCTATGGCGCCGTTGTTAGACATGTATTGCCAGATTGGTCAATCGGCCTATTTGCTGCAGTATTATTAGGGTCTATCCTAAGTTCTTTTAACAGCGCGTTAAATAGCGCGTCCACATTGTTCAGCCTTCAATTCTATAAGGGGTATATTAACAAAGGCGCAACGGATGATGAAATTGTTAGAACAGGGAAGAATTTCGGGATTATTCTTGCGGTAGCATCCATTATTATTGCACCCCTCCTAGCTCAGATGGAATCGATCTTCACATATCTTCAAAAGGTGAATGGTCTTTATAGTGTGCCGATCATTGGAATTTTTATGCTAGGAGTTGGAACAAGGCATGTACCAGCTATAGCAGCAAAAATTGGAATGCTTGTTGGAATGGCATCCTATGCATTTTTCACTTTTGTGAATATTAGCAATGTGCCAACTTTCTTTGCCAATGGAGATGGGGATCTGCACTGGCTACATGGTTATTTCATCAGTTTTATTCTATCAGTAGGCGTGATGCTTATCATTGGTTACCTACAGCCAAAGACTAATTCTGAGATGGATGCCAGTGATGAGAGAGACCCGGCACCAGTTGACATGACGCCTTGGGGACATGCAAAGAATGTTTCGTACGCGATCATGGCCTCAACGGTTGGAATATATTTGTTACTAACAATCGCATCAAATTAGAATTAATAAAAAACAAAAATAAGGAGTTAATAATATGAGGAAAAGGAATTATTTGATACAAAAGATTGCTTTTGTGTTGTTACCAATTCTTATGCTTGGTCAGAGTATTAACAATTTTGACGTAGATCCAGAACCAGGTTACTGGGGTGTGGAAAACTCAGATGCTGCTGACCCTGCCCTTAGTAATACTACCCTAACCACTGTCACTGATGCCTTGGAAGGCGCGGGTGCCATGCAAATAGAGTATAGTGTACACAATAGCGAGGCCTGGGGCGGATATACAAAATTATTTCACTATGCAAATCCATTTGGAGAAGGTACTGGGTCACCTGTTGAGGGTACTTGGATTCTGGCACCAGAAGCGGGTGCATTGATGGTTGGTCCTTCAGCTGGTAATGGTGACTGGTGGACCAGCTCAGAAGAGGACG
>Ga0208410_1000197_pt1 | contig 37766 bp, 27 predicted proteins | sample ETN02SmetaG_3_FD_185787 | JGI IMG/M metagenome (GOLD analysis project Ga0208410, IMG submission 185787) | Marine microbial and viral communities from oxygen minimum zone, Eastern Pacific Ocean - ETNP2014F10-02SV257 (SPAdes) (version 2) | ecosystem: Environmental > Aquatic > Marine > Oceanic ... | reverse complement strand
GTTCGCACTTACCATGAATATTCTTGACGGGGTTCAAAGTAGAGTTCCGCACACTAATTTGCTCGAATGAGAGGATAGGTGCGATAGTATCACGAGTTATAGAGAGTTGATATTCATGTACCTCGTCCAAAGATTCAATTTCAATAGAATACTCATTAATGCCTTCTTTAAGAATCAAATCTAATTCTACTACCAGTGCACCAGGAACAATCAAGAATCGTTCATCTTCGGCATCATTTTGCCACCAAATTTCTTGATCAGGGCCTCTGTAAAGAACTGCAGATAATTTATCTTCAGTCGTAATACCTCCATTCCAAGGGGCTACTACATTTGTAGAATAAATGGACTCATTGAGGTTATAAATTTTACAATCGACTAGGATGTTTTCATTATACTGCCCTTCTGTTGAATCATAAGCGATTATACAAAATTCATGTGAGCCCTTATTTTCCAAAATGAAATTTGATTCCCCCCCATATCCTTCCCATTCTTCAATCTGATCACCATTATGAGTAAAATAAACATGAGATAATTCATTAGATGCCCAATTCATTACTTGACGATGGTCGAATAAATCATTATTATTCGAAGGGGAAAACATCCAATCAATAATTGGAATACTACGATCTAAGAATAAATTAAATTGTTCAGAGGCAGAATTACCAGCCCAGTCTACCAAGTAAATATCAACCAAATAATTTCCATCGGAAATATTGTTTAAATCAACTTGTACGGGGATATTTCTAGTATTTTCTAAGCCCGAAAGATTTGTGACTAATATTTCAGGCATATTTCCATTAGAAGTGCAAATTTCAATGACTTCATAGATTATAGAATCCTCTTTAGATATATTGAGGCACCATTCTTTGACATCTATGGAAATATTCAATCCAAAGGTAGAACTAGTGATATTGAGGACGCTGTAAAAATCATTAGCAGTATATCTGAATTCATTCTGATCATCAATATACAATGAATCTAATTCCGGAATTTGATTATCATAAATCACCATGTGACTACTTGAGATGCTATTTCCTGCTGCATCAACAGAAGTAATTGAAAAATAATTATCTTCAGGAATCAAATAATATTCACTTGGAGTCCCATCTGATGAGTAATCAATACCAATTTCGCTTGGGATTAGGCCCACAGTCCAGTTTACGGAACCATAATCATCGAAGCCAGGTATAAGGTAACCATCTTGGTAAACACTAGAGCCTGGTTCAGTCTGAATTACTAGATTAACATATGGATTTTTAGTGATCTCTGGCACACCATAGATGAATAATGGAGGAGATGTGATATCATAATTAACAGAAAGCCAGGATTGATGGAATAAACCAGATCTGTCTGTAATATTAACACCATAGTCGTGCCATTGCTCTGATTCTGGAATTGTTGAATTAATCCAAACTTCGCGGAAGGAAATATTCTCTGGCATAGCGAAATGATTTCCAGAGTTCCATATTTCTGTCAAATTATGATAATTCAAATAAGTATCAATTGCTTCTACGGAATTTGCAGATGGAATAATTGTCTGGTTATTCATCTTATACCAATTGAGGTCATCTAAAGCAAAACCGATCCCAGTATCTATGGCATAAATTTCTATAGGAAGTAATTCATTGGTCTGTGTCAGATTTTCAGGTTTCGAAAACTCAACATATGGTTCAATCTCGAGTAATTCATAAGTGTATGGAAGACTTAATTTGATGCCTCCGACAAGAGTTATTTCTACTTCTCCTTGCCATATACCAGCATAATCAGGACGTTCAAAAGCTAAATTTATTTGGTGCGCACTTGTAGGTATATTCCCTGCTAAAGTTTCTGAACCATTAGGCCAAATAGAATTAATTTCAGAATTTAATAATGCTATTTGGTCGGTGATGTTTAATTTGTCCCCACCTATCATGTCTATATCTATCCAAAATTGCACTTCACCTGATACTGAATAGCCATGTACTGCTACAGCGTATAGGCCATTTTCTACATCATTTAATTCTATACTTTCAGAAGAAGTTCCCGACCATGATCGAGAAACTTCTTCACTTGATGTGAATTGCCCATCTTCATTTTCATCATAAAACAAGAAGAGATCTAGATCGGCTGATTCATAAGAATCCATAGAAATACTCAACTCAGAAATATCATCAACAGTAAAATTATGCCACCATGAAGATGTCATTTTATCATTGGAGACATCTTGGTATGCGGTTTCATTATCAAAATAAATTGGTTGTGTCCATCCATATGAGGATACAGATTCAATTTCCATAGGTACAGTAGATACTACATGAACCGCGTCAACTCCATCTCCATCTGACCAATCAGTCACCCTCTGGGAAAAGCCATCCGCCTCAGCAGCAACATACCCTACAGAGATATTCAGGGCATTGTCATTTGTGGAAACACCATGTAAAGCAGTATGTAGGACCATTTGATGAGTTCCGGCCAATGCAGGAACAGTGAATACTTCTCTAGACGTACCTGTATATGTGCCCCAATTATGCTTCCCACTCCCTACATGATTATTCGCTGAGCGAGATGAAATACTGAAAGTAGAATCACCATATGAGTCAGGGTCATCCTCTGAATAACCGTGAGGCGTTTCATCGAGCCATAAGATATCAACATCAGTATATGGATTATCATCCCAATCGACATCTAATATTACTGTGCCCCCAGTATCCCATTCTTCCGGCCAATCAACAGTTAGGAAACGCCAATCACCACTTTCTGCACGCCAATTCCACCTAGTTGCTCCGCTAATCCATTCTTCATCGTAGAGAGTTTGGTTTGACATGTTTCCATCTAATGGTTTTGGTTTAATTTCAAAAGGTCCTGACCATGGCACATTGGTTATCACGGGAAGCGTCCAATTTCGATGAGATGTAATAGAGGCATTTCCATCTTGATAATAAAATGATTCAATTAAAACACCATGCTGATGCAGACCTGATTCGGCATCGAGAGGCACCTCAATATTCATCTGAAGCGAATCATTACTATCTGAATTTACGACCATTGTAGAAGGTATCGTAATCCACTGATCATCCGCACTTCCAAATGCCGTCCAATCAATTTCAATTCTCACGGGGTCATCGGACAAATCGCCATTATGATTCCATACACCTAGGAATATACCGTCCCTAGCATCCTCAAATGGGTTACCAACCCTTACTTCTGCATTAGGGCCATTGGACCACCAATACGATACTTCATCTAATTCACTAGATTCGGTCCAATCATCAGAATCTACCATAGAATCATTATCGAAATCTTCAACATAAATACCGTCTCCATCATCATCGGACCATCTATAAATCTGTAAATACACCCTTTCTTCTGTGTTTTTATCCATATCGCCATCAAATGCCGAATACTCTATTGTTGCTCTAGCTCGAAGTTGCCTAGTATCTTCAGGTAAAGCATGAATTGTATCAGGGATGTGTAAAGGAATTAACAAATCTGGCCTGTCTCCTTGATGACCATCCCAACTACTATTTTCTCCATTTGAACTACCATTACCAGTACTATTCCAGATAATTACTTCGTGGGCAAGTGGTTCAAACAAAGTAGGTGTGAATCTAAGTAAAACATCTGTATCAGCATGATTTGTAAAATCTAAGTCGACTAATTGAGATTCACCAGGAAACATATAGTTGATATTGGCGTCTCTGTGTTTACCTTGGAATGTGCCACTATTCCATTGTGCTGGACTCATCCACCAACTACCATTATCACCCTCTAATGTAGATACTGCACGTGAGGCATTAAACCAACCACCTCCTTGAATAAATGGCTCATACCCTCTATCATCGGAAGTAGACAAAACAAAATCTCGGAGTGTCTGAGAATCAGGATACTCGCCCTGTGTTTCTTGCCAAGCTTCGGCAACTACTGCTAACAAACCCGCAGCAATAGGAGTGGCTAAACTAGTCCCTCCCCAAGTCGACCAAGCAGAATTAGCATTATTTCTCAAATTAAGAGGTAGGTCACCTGTAGCACTCCATCCAACTGATACAATATCTGGATCCATCCTACCTACTACATTAGGGCCTCTATTAGACCAAGGCGCATTTTGACCCCATGAATCACTTGAACGTGAACTAAATGCCCCTACCGAAAATACTCCATGAGCAGCCCCCGGAACTTTCGTAGTTCCGAAGCCATGACCACCATTGCCTATAGCAACAGAATATGAGGCATTATCATTGTAAACCCTAGTTAACCAATCAAGATAAAGTGAATATCCATCAGCACCAGATTCATCTATACTGGAGTAACCAAAAGAAAAGGAACCAATGTCTGCCTGATCGTATTTTGTTTCAGATTTACCATCATTACCCTCTGCAATCCATCGCCAAGCATCTAGTGAATGCCCACCTGAATAATGATTTCCAATTGAGGCTATAGTTGCATTTGGCGCCATACCAATAACTCTTCCATCATCAATCTCTCCTTGAGCAGAAATTGCACTAGCACATAATGTACCATGACTTCCAGAATCTAGCATAAACAATGTCAAATTTCCGGCGCCAGCTATCCTATTTTGATAACCATGTCTAATTGAATATGTTTCACCATAAGGTACGCCATTTATTCCATCTGAAACCCAATAAACCAATCCTCCTGAAATGTCCCAAAGATTATCTCCGTTGGTGTCCAAACCAGTAGTTTCGGACCCAGGCTTAATCGCTTTCTCTCCAGAGAAGTTACCATCTACATCCATATCCACATATACGGTTTCGTATAGCCCAGATATTTCTTCATCAATAACAATAATTGGCACATCACCCCCTACCTGTGAACGTAATGTAGAGTCGGGATGTTCACCCAAATGATAAACGCCAGATAATGAATTGGGAATACCCGAAATATTGTATCCAGATATATCTAGTACGCCATCTGAATCATTGTCATAATCTAAATTTGAAGTATCTGCATACCATGTATTTGACTGAGGATATGCATTTCCATTTACTAAGTATGTATACATGCTATTATGGTCAAACATCATCGGCCAGCCTGACCAATCAGAACGTGAATCATCAACTCTAGCTTGAGTGCCATTCAAATCAGGATGGGCAAAGTCAACGCCGGTATCTGCGACTGCGACTATCATCCCTTCACCAGTATAACCTCTCTCCCACGCATCATTTGCCCCATGAATTTCTCCTGACCTCACCGATTCAGGTTCGGAATCGGGACTATCAAATGGAATTGTGTCATATGGTTGAGGATTATTTTGTGCATCTAAAATTGATATCACCCCTGGCACACTAGGTAATTTATGGAAAATATCAGCAGACATCCAGAAAGTCCTATGATCAATTTCTCCTGATGTGGGATCATAAGTTTCAAAAATTTCTCCATTCTTAGCATCAGCTTGTTTATCCAAGGCATTATTTTTTAATTGCCATAAATTTAACTCAGCAAGAGACCAAGTAATTACAGTAACACGAATTTCTTTCGCACCTGATTCAACCCTCAGGTTAAGGGAATCTTCAATCCAAGGATTCCCAGGGGATGGAAATGAAGGTGAGTTGGTCTCCAATAAAGTGTAGGAACTATTATCCTCTTCAGAGATATTATCAAAATCTTCATTATTAATCAATAATGATACTGAAGAAGTTAGCATCAAGAGGGTTAAAACCACAGCACGGCGTTGATGCATATTCTTTCCATTGTTGATGATGACTTGTATTTACCGGCCTCGTGTCCCGTCATAATCAAAGCATAAGAGCGACTCGAGGAGTCCACTAGTCCCGTAGTGTAGTGGTCCATCATGTCGGGTTTTGGTCCCGGCGACCCTGGTTCGAATCCGGGCGGGACTACCAAAAATATTTCATTCATTGATTTTTTCAGGCATTTTAGCAAGATCTCGAGTAATATTCTTTTGATGGCTTTCCAGAGTCCCCCCTCCTATCTCCAATAACTTGGAATCTCTCCAAAGTCTTTCTACGACATATTCTCCAACATATCCATATCCGCCCATTACCTGTATTGCTCTGTCTGCAATATTTTTTGCTGCAGTTGTAGCATAAAGTTTGACACCATCAGTATCTAATCTATTTCCAGACTTGGATAAATCTGTATTTCGAGCAGTATCATAAACATACGAACGCATTGCCCTATATTCTGCCCAAGACTCTCCAATATGTCTCTGAATCTGACCGAAATTTCTTATTTCACTGCCAAAAGCCTCTCTTTCTGAAGCATATCTATTCATTGCGTCCAAACTTCTACGAGCTATTCCAAGTGCCATGGCAGCGAGACCTATTCTTTCAATCTCCAAATTCCTCATCATATGAATCATAGATTCACCAGGGCCACCTACTACATTTTCAGGAGGTACAATACAGTTATCGAAGACTAACTCAGCAGTGTTTGAAGCACGCATACCTGTTTTATCATAGATTTTCTGGCCAACAGAAAAACCAGGCATATCTTTCTCTACAAGGAATGTAGTTATCTGGGCACGCCCCTTTGAATCCGTACCGGTCCTTGCATAAAGCCAACAAATGTCTGCAGGAGTACTTTCATCATCAATTGAACCATTAGTAATCCACATTTTCCTACCATTTATTACCCAGTTGCCATCTGAATTTAACGCCGCAGAGGTCTGCATTCCTAATACATCAGTACCATATCCTGGTTCACTCATAGCCATACAACCTATCCATTCCCCACTACAAACCTTAGGTAAAATTCTTGATTTTTGTTCATCGCTCCCATTATGTGCTAAATTATTGACCATTAATTGAGCATGGGCAAGATAAGCCAAACAAAATCCAGGATCTGAGTATGATAACTCCTCGTTTACAATTGCAACTGCTGTTGCATCCATTCCCGAGCCACCGTAATCTTCAGGCACACTAATTCCAAGTAATCCATAATCTCCTAATTTCCTGAATAGTTCTTGGTTGAATTTCTCAAATTTATCATATTCTAATGCCTGTGGTTCAACTTCTTCAGAAACAAAACTTCGAATCATTTCTCTAAGCATTGCATGTTCTTCAGTTGGGTTGGCCAAATCTATACTCTGCCAGTCACTGTCCATGGTCCTTCGAGTAATGTTTCTCGTATATGGCATTCGATTAGCGATTCATGCTAATTTGGCATCCCGTCAGATAAACATCAAGGTGTGACTCTACGGCTATCTCTTGGAAAAGGAATGACTTCTCTAATATGTTCAGCGCCGGATAACCAAGTGCAAACTCTATCTACACCCATACCGAAACCTCCGTGAGGAACGCCACCATAACGACGAGTGTCAATATAAAATTCATAAGGTTCCCTAGGAGTTCCTTCTTCATCTATACGCTCTAATATTTCTGCTTCAGACCATGTCCGCTCTCCTCCACCAATTATTTCTCCGTAACCTTCAGGTGCCAACAAATCATGACAAAGAACATATTTTGGATCATCGGGATCGGGGCGATGATAGAATGGTTTAGCAATTCTAGGATAATGTGTCAGGAAGTGAGGGACTTCGAAATCTGCGGTCAATATCTTTTCTTTAGAATAGTCTAAATCCTGACCCCATTCAACTTCTACACCTTTTCCTTGTAAAGTTTCAATGGCCTCATCATAACGAATAATGGGGTAAGGATTATCCGCATATTGAGAAATCAAATTTAAATCTCTGTCTAAACTAGATAATTCATCAGACCTTTCATCTAATAATGTACTAGCAATGTGGCGAACCAATCCTTCACCGTGTTTCATAACTTCATTATTTGAAGCCCAGGCAATTTCCATCTCAGCATGCCAAAACTCTGTCAAGTGTCGACGAGTCCTAGACTTTTCTGCTCTAAATGATGGAGCAATTGTGTACAACCTTTCAAGTGCAGGCATTGCTGCTTCGGCATATAATTGCCATGATTGAGTGAGGTATGCTTTACGGCCAAAGTAAGGTACTTCAAAGAGAGTGCTACCCCCCTCAACAGCTCCTGCTACGAAATTAGGTGCTTGATATTCAATAAATTGGCGATCACGAAAATATGAATGTACCGCGCCAAATACTGATGAGCGAATCTTGAGCATTGTTGTCATCCTACTTGTTCTGAGATACAAATGTCTATTGTCAAGAAGGAACTCTGTTTCACCACCATCTGCCTCAGCCATAGCTGATTCTGTTATTGGAAAAGGCCGATCAGGATTTACTGACCCTACCACTTCTCCACTCAAAACTTGTAATTCATGGCCATGTTCTCTGTCAGTTGGTTGGACGATACCTTTCAGAATTACACTAGATTCGATTAAAGAGCTTTTTAGTTCATCGAAAAACAAATCTCCCAATACTTCTCTTTTAGCGACACATTGGATATTTCCGGTTGAATCTCTTACAACTATGAATCTAATTTTATTCGAACCCCTAGAACGATAAATCCAACCTTTTAGTTCGACTTCTTGACCATCATATTCGCCGGCAAGAATCTCGCTAATCCATGTATCCTTACTCATGCGAGCCATCCTCCGTGATTGAGCGTGCAAGCACTGACATATCAAAGTCAGCATCAGATAGTTAGTATAGTACCCGGAGATTAAGCCAAACCCATCACCAAAAAATGGTGATGAGCATGGCGGGTCTGACGGGGTTCGAACCCGCGACCCCCGGGTTAAAAGCCCGGTGCTCTACCTGACTAAGCTACAGACCCAGCCTCGCGAGAAAGCACCCCTCTATAATTACAACGGGTAAGCAAATACATTGCTTCCGCCTAGCTAATTGTTGGCGGGTCTGACGGGGTTCGAACCCGCGGCCTTCCGGTTAAGAGCCGGACGCTCTACCTGACTAAGCTACAGACCCAGTCTCGCGACTTAGGACATATGTATAATTACAACGGGTCAAGTAATAGTTAATTTAGACGTCCTGAATCATTAATTAAAGTAACTACACCGCCTTTAGAAGCCAATACTACGGCGTCACAAATCTCTACAAAAAGCCCCACTTCTACGACTCCTGCAATACTGAGAAGTTTCATCTCCAAAGACTTAGGTTCAGATATAGATGGACCAAAACTACAATCAAGAATATAGCCACCATTATCTGTTACGAAAGGTTCTGAGCCACCTCTTATTGAAACTTCACCGGAACAAAATGAGGATATGCGATCTCTTGTTCGTTCCCACTCGAAAGGTAAAACTTCTACTGGTAAATCGAAACTTCCAAGAGTTGTTACTTGTTTTCTGTCATCTGCAACTACTATCATTGATTTAGACGATTGAGCAACTATTTTTTCTCTTGTTAAAGCACCACCTCCTCCTTTGATCAAAGAAAAGTCATTATCAAACTCATCTGCACCATCAATTACTAAATCAAGACCGCCGGACTCTGATAGCGTTACCAGAGGTATTCCGACCTCTAAGGCCAGTTTCCGTGTTTCTTCACTAGTTGGGACACCTACTACATTAAGTCCGTCTTCGGAAATTCTTCTTCCTATCTCAATTACAGTATATCGGACTGTTGAACCTGTTCCAAGACCTAATTTCATACCCTCTTTGATGAAATCACAGGCAGCGACACCTGCCTCTTCTTTGAGCCTCTCGACGTCTTTCATGATGTTCTGGAAAGGTATTACTACCATGATGGTTTCCAATGATGATTGTCATATTAAACGAAATTCTTTGACCGAGAAGTTCATTCGAAGAGAGGTGCTCGGAGTCTTGAGGGAGCAGGAGGGTCACTGACAGTGTACGACACTGAGGAAAGTCCCCTCTCCAAGATGCAAGCGGTCCGATTAACGTCGGAGATCTGGGAAGGTCGGCTCTGTAATAGAAACGAACTATATCAGACGTGTACAGTGAATCCGAAAGGAAGAGATTGTCTGAATGTAGATGGAACGAGCAACCCCGCTGGAGCAAGTCCAAGCAGTCCCGTATGGCATCAACAGGGACAGGTAGGATGCTAAGTTGAATGTGACCAGCTGAAAGGTGAACAGAAAGGGGCTTACTCCCTGCACCCTCACACTAAATTAAGAAATATTAGATTGTTTCTTCAATACAGTAATTTATCCGTAGCATTGTTCAGGGTACAATAGGTCTCGGCTGATAGTATGGATTTTGATTCTAATGATTTTCATTCGTTTGTATCGTCAAGACGTTCAACACGTGATTTCCTTTCAACACCGGTTTCCGATGAAATCATTGAGCAAATAATTGCAGATGGATTAACGTCACCTAGTTGGAGTAATACTAGGCCTATTCTTGTAGCAGTTGCTAAGGGAGATGTAAGAGACAGAATTTCGAAAGATTTTCACTCTAGATGGGATGCAATAAAAGATGCTCGAGGTAGCTTATTTGGGAAGATAAAGGCCGTACTGAAAAGAAAAGGTTTACCGACGAGTAATTGGATAATAACTAGACGTTATCATAAAGATTTAATTGAAAGGTCAAGGAATCAAGGGAAAAATTTCTTATCACATATTGGCATTAGTAGAGAGGATAAAGAGGCTCGTGACAAAGCTTGGGCTAGGAACTATGATTTTTTCGGAGCACCGGTTGAATTGTTCCTATTTACACATAAATCGTTAGGGAAATTCTCTGCCTCAGATGCAGGATTGTTCATGCAGAATCTAATTCTTTCAGCGCACTCCAAAGGTTTAGGGACATGCCCACAGGGTGCTGTTGCGGTATGGGAAGATGCTGTCCGTAAAGAATTTGATATTAGTAAAAATTACTCATTACTTTGTGGGATTTGTTTAGGATATCCAAGTGAAAATAAAATAAATTCTTTCAATGCTAACCGTCCAAAACCATCAGAAATTATTGTAACTGAAAAGTTAAGATGATCAAGTATCTTCGCTCTCTGTTGCTTTAGAATACTGACTCATGAAATCCCAAGCAATCTGAGTTGTGGGTATTAATCCTCCATTACCTGGAACATATCGGGGGAAATCGCTGGGACTGCCAAAATCCTTCTCATATGGGTTATGTGTCCCTGCATAAAGACTGACTAATTGTACTTCAGTGCCATTTTCGCAGTCCGTGAATCCTTGAATCGAATACAGTGCATTTACATCGTTTAGATCAGGTAGGCTTCCTGCACAATCGTTGTATTTTGCAACTTCATACATATTTTCTGTAGCTCCTGTTTGGTAAGCTGAGTTGTCAAACCAAGCAACGGGATTGAATATTATTGGCCTAGACCCCCATGCATACCATACATTGTCGTCAAGAACGCCATGAATTTCCATCATTGGAATCGGATTATATTCTTCAGGGATATCTGCCAACAAGTACATTGCCATACAAGCCATTGCTGCGATCTTCTCACTAGAATGGAATGACAGATAGTAAGACATTGCACATCCATTAGACCAACCAGTGACATATACTCTATCGGGGTCAACAGGATGGATTTCAATTGCAATATCTATCAGTCGATTTAAGAATCCTAAATCATCGATATCATTTGCAACAGCATCAGCACAACACCAACCAGCGTTCCATGATTCTTCACTACCACCTGTTGCCGGATCACCTCCCAACGCAAGTCCCTCGGGATTCAACAATATGGCACCGTATTCTTCAGCAATCTCATCAAACCCTGAGATACTTCTTTGTTCGGAGGCAGATAAGCTCCATCCATGTAAATCGATAATTAGAGGTACTAATTCACTTCCATTTACTTTTTCGGGAACATAAGTAATCCAACAACGTTCATATTCATCATGTTCAAAGCAGCGATAATCATCTTTCTCGAAATATGGTAAAACTAATTCTGGTACCTCATTAATTTCATCATCATTAGACTTTTCATTAGAAGAAATGCATCCACTAAGAGTCATAGAGACTATGATTAGAGATAATGCTAATGCACTAACTCTTCTCGTCATACTTTATGCAGAGGCCTAAAGTAGAAAAATATACTTATTGTTAGAAGTAAGGCGGTTTATCAATTGAAATCAGTTACTGCATCTAAAACAGGACTGGTCTCTAATGATCCACTTTCTTCAAAATCTAACCAAGGACCTTTTCCTAAAATTCTAGATGTTATTTCTTTTTGAAGGACTATAATAGATGGGAGAAGTATTGAACTTGTTAACAAAGCCAAGACTAGTAGTACCATCATTAAAACAAAGAAATTTTGCAAACCGGGTATCGAAACAAATAATCCAGCAGATAAACCTGCACATGTTGTGGCAGTAGTCTCGAATATTGTCTGCCCTGTTTTCGATACAGACTTGACAATTCCTGCTGGTGTCTCCCCTTCATCCTTGATACGATCTACAATGTGAATCGAATCGTCAACACCTATACCAAAGACTATGGTTCCTATCATAGCAGTAAATACGTTAACTCCTACTCCACCAAATCTCATCAATAAAGGCTGCCAAAGAACCACTGCACCGACAGCAGCCATAGTGAATATAGCCAATCTAGGCGATCTAAACAAGAATGCCATAGCAATCAATAGAATGAACATAGTCCAAATTGTAGTTAGACTCTGGGCCTTATGAATTCCATCATTTATATCAATAGAAACAGGCAATCCTCCAGTTAAAATTGAATTGTACGTGCCATCAATATCTATTGCAGTACATCTAAGAGCGCTAATGCATTCTTCTTCGCCTTCAAGAATATCATCGATTGCATTTCGCAAAAGAGTTGCATCTGCCAGATTAATGTAAGGTTGATTAGCATAAACTAACGTTTTAGTTTCACCAATACCTGTATCTTCGTTCATTAACATAGACCTTATTTCAGGTGATAAAGTGTCAAAAGCAATGTTCACCATATCTTCTCTGCTAGAAACTGAATAAGCCCAGCATTGAGGACTGAAAGGATCTGATGATCTATCCCAACAATCGTCATGGAGTATTTCCCAAAGGCTTTGGTCATAAATCTCTAAGCCGGAAATATTGACGTCCACATGTATGGCTTTTAGGACATTTACAAGGCTAATTGTATCAGTTTCTGGAACGTTATCAACTAGAATTTGTAAACTTTCTATTGAATCTAGGATTGGTAAGTCCCTAATTGGGGCCGTGCCATTTACTTGCCCCCTCTCCTCTGCATTAATGATGAACATATTTGTTTGACCACCCTCGAAAACTACACTATATTCTCTTAAAGTTTCGTATGATTCGAGATTTGGGGGGACTTCGTCGGGTCCGGCAGTAATTTGTTGCCCCATAGTTTCTGTAAACTTTTGTACTCCTGAAAATGTAACAAATAATGCAACCAATATTACTAGTAAAGTGTTCTTGACCGGAATTTCCCCGATACGATCCCACATTTTGTCAAATAACTGTGTTTTACCCTTTCGATACCTTAGCAACTCTACTAATGCTGGAACCATGATCATTGAAAGTAAAAATGTAACAAAGATTCCGATTAATAGGGTGACTCCAACGGTCCTCATAGGTTGAATTGGCACCAAAAAAGTCCAAGTTAAAACACTAAAACCAATTATTGTTGTCATGGCAGATAACATTATTGCATTACCTGTCGTTAAGGCCGCTCTGACAGTTGCAGTCAAACTAATTACAGGATCCCAAGGATTAATTGTTTCTACATCAAATCCATCACGATTTGCTAACCAAGCTTTTTCCAATTTTTCTTCTATTAATTCCACTCTATTCTCTTCAATTCTATTCGTTAGATGCAAGGCATAATCTACACCGAGACCTACAAGTATGGGCCCCGCAGAAATAATCATTGGAGTTAGCATTATATCAAAAATAACTGTAACCCCGAAGGTAATAGCCAAGCTCATAGCAATAGGTAGACCACCCACAATGATTACTTTCGGATTTCTATGAAGGATTAGCATTGCTAGACATACTAGAACACCACTGATTGGAAGCATGACTTCTACTAATTCATCATATATAGAATCAGAAACATCATGTAGTACTGGAGTCAATCCCGTAATTGTCACAGCCTTTCTTGGAGGGATATCTTCAATCCTTTCCTTATCCATTGTAGATGTAGGATTATCATATGTCCTAAGACAAAGTTCACAATTAATTCCAGATTGCTCGTAAATTAACTCACTTGCATAGGCAATAAACGCCTTATGATCTTTCAAACCGGTAGTCGGATCTGCTGGAATTTCAGTATTTTCCATATCGAATAAAATGCCCATCACAATTGCGGCGGTATCCCATATACCGTCATCATTAGTATCTCTAACAAAAGACTCCATCAATGAACCTGCTTGATCGACTAAATTATCGACTCTTTCTTGATCACTAGGGATTGAATAACCTTCATTAGGATTTGAGTTAGATATGGCACAATTGTCGTTGGGACCAGTAGGGAGGCCGTACTTCTCAACCGCGCAACTAAAACGGTAACTAGAAGAATTAGCTTCTTTAATTATTTGAGATGGAGAAAGAATCCAAATTACTCCATCATTACGACCTCTGTCGTCCTTATATGTATCAAGGCCATCTTGATAACCTCCCGAGCCTCTATTATTATCATCACCTTCCAACCATGATAATTGATTAAGAATATTGACATCGGTAATATTTTCAAAACCTCTTTCATTACCAGTGGCAGCATTATCAGTTTGAACATACAAAATGAAAATATCCGTAGCCCAAGGTGCTTCACGGACATCTAATAATAATTCGGTTGAATCAGCCCCATCAGGCAGATAAATCTCAACATCACCATTAATCTGATCTTGGAAGTTCATAGCAGGTTTTATTGTCAACGCTGAAATTAAAATTAGTATGGCCACTATTAAACCAGGACTCCTCAGAATCATCGAATAAGATAATTCAGCAGTCCTTATTGCAGTTCTACTGAATAAATCACTGGTTCGATTAATTGCTCTTCCACCCATAAGATAAAAATCACCTAATGGGCTTTCCATTGCTAATTGTTTAGCATTGATGGCTGAATCTCTAAATGGAGCTAACCTTTCAAAGAAACGCTCCCAAAAAACTACTTCCTCATCATATTCAATTGATGATTCGGAGGCCTCACGCACATCGTCCACATAGACCTGCCCTCATATAGACCAAATGAAATAATCGCAAGTAATATTACAAACATTAAGAATTAAGCACAATTTAATTTTATAAAACGGATTATTTCTATCAAGAATTCTCCAATATGGTTCAGAGCGACTATACGAATTACTGAAAGTTAATGAGTACGTCCGAGGAATGATAATAATGGCGAGACGCAGAAAACCCTTGGCTCAAAAAGGAAGAGATGATGATGTCAGGATTATTGCAGGATTTGTCCTTGGTTCAATTCTTACAGTAATAATGCTATTAGTAGTCATTATTGCACCACCTGCAACAATAGGTCCTAGTGAAGGTGAACTAGCTCCTGATTTCAGTGCAGATGCTTATAATGGAATAAATTGGCAGAATTTTAAACTATCAGATACATTCGACTATGAATGGGAAGAAGGAGATGAGGGCGAATGGATTTTGGTACAATTCATAGATACTGACTGCCCATATTGCTGGAGTGAGGGGGAAACTATGAGCGATTTATATTCACAATGGTCTGGCAATGTAGAATTTATCACAGTAACGGTTGAATTATCCATAACCAATCATGATAGCGATAGAGCAGAAGTTGAGGCTTTTCGTGACAAAACAAGTTATGGAACTGAAGATAATGATGGGGATGGATGCAATAGTGGTAGGAATAATTGCATAAATCGTCCAGGCACTGCACATAACTGGAATTACATCGAAGGAAGTAGTAGTATTATGAAAGACTGGGAAGTAAGTGGGACTCCATTCCTAGCTATATTAAAGCCAGATGGATATGTAGCATGGAATCAATATGAAAACTCAGGAGAAGACATAGAATCTGCAATGCAGAGACTCGTGGGTGGTTCACAATGAATGAAGCTCTGACCGATCCAGTATTGATAATTTTCATTTTAGGACTTGTTGTTAGCAGTTATCTAATGTTTGTAGATAATGGCAAAAAAACATCCATGCTACTGATGTCTTCTCTAAGTTTTGCCATGGTTGGAATAATTTCATCGGCTTATACTTATATTATCCATAATAAAATGGTAGTACAAGGAAGTACCTCATTTTGTTCATCGGAAGGAATTGTACAGTGCGGCTCAGTTATTGGAGACCCGCAATGGAATAACTTGTTTGGGATTCCTTGGGGAATCTTTGGGATTCTCTCTTTTTCAATTCTAATTTTCTTGAGTCTGTGTTTATATCTTGATAGACATGCTAAATGGTCTGAAGATTATTTAAATTACTCTTGGTGGGCTGGAATTGCGGGACTACCATTCGTTGCATTATTAATTATTATTGAATTAACTCAAGTTGAAGATGCGCCACATATTTGCCCATTCTGTACAATAGCACATATCTCATTAATTGGATATGTTGGTTCAATTTATTTCTTAAAAATAAGAAGAAATATGGGTAAATGGTCAGAAAACGAGGGATAAAAATGCATTTAGTCACAGGAGGTGCTGGTTTTATCGGATCTCATTTGGTAGATTCTTTGATTGCCAGAGGAAACAGTGTAAGAATATTAGATAATTTCAGTAGTGGAAGAGAAGAGTTTCTAGAACATCATAAGGGAAATGATAGAGTTGAGATATTTAGGGCCGATTTACTAAATTTAGATGCAGTAAAGGAAGCTATGATAGGGATAGAAACTGTTCATCATTTAGCTGCTAATCCAGATATTAGATTAGGGACTGAAGTTACAGATACCGATCTTAAACAAGGAACTGTAGCAACCTACAATGTACTAGAAGCGATGCGCCAAAATAATGTAAAAAGAATTTCTTTTTCATCGTCAAGTGCCATTTATGGAGAAGCAAATGTAATGCCTACTCCTGAAACTTATGGGCCGATATTACCAATTTCATTATATGGTGCATCAAAATTAGCATCTGAAGCATTAATTAGTTCATGGTGTGGAACTTTTGGAGGTGAAGCTTGGATTCATAGATTTGCGAATATTGTAGGGCCAAGGGGCACACATGGAGTGATTTTTGATTTCATCCATAAACTAAAAAATAATCCTAATAGATTAGAAGTATTAGGTAATGGGTTACAAGAAAAATCGTACATGTCAGCAGAAGATTGTGTTAGAGCTATGACTCATCTAATTGATAATTCAAGCGAAAAAGTAAGTCTTTACAACTTGGGGACTGGCGACACATGTTCTGTAAGAAGAATTGCAGAGATTGTAGTTGAAGAAAGTGGACTTGATAATGTCTCGATTGAATATACGGGAGGAGATAGAGGTTGGGCAGGCGATGTACCAAAGACCTCGCTTGATGTGGAAAGATTGTTTGCAACAAATTTTATTCCAACTATGCAATCAGAAGATGCAATAAGATATACTGTAAAAGAATTAATCAAAGAAATCGGTCTTTGAATAGAATGACAGTAGAGACAAGAGATATTGCAAATAAAGGTAAAAATAAACTGATTCCATCAGATTTCTGGCTATCATCCAAAGTTAGTAAAACCGCTCCTAGAGTAGATCTTTGATTATCTATAATTTTTTCATGCGCCACCACAATAGATAAATCTTCAAGGTTTTCATTTTCTAATAAGAAATCTAGATTAATTTCGAAACCTTCACTATTTTTCATCATTGAAATATTATTAAATCTTGAATTAAAAATTGTTTCAGAAGTAACTTCTCCCAGTGAAAGATTTGTATCAATTTCCATATTTAGATATCCTATACTAACATCTTCATGATTGGTAATACCATTTGTCGCTTGGGATTTATCAACCGTAATTTCTGCTAGGAGAAATATGCTCACCTGAGAATTACTAAAATTCTCAACATTAAATAAATTAATCATTAGATTCATGGATTTTCTATTAAGACTCTCTGTCCCAGATATAGATATTATCGTATCTGAGTCGCGAACGCCTTCGGAATTGAGTAAAGCTCTATCTAGATCTACTGGAGATACTGTTCCTTTAATCTCATTATTACTATCAAACCAGAAAGAAGGTGCTAATTCCATACTATTCGGATGAATTGATAATCTTTCTGAGGAAATAGAGTTGCCTAAAGGGTCAGCGATTGGGTCATGTAAAGCAATCCGGACTAAACGAGAGCCGCGGTCATCTGCAAAATCCGAAATCCAAGGATCTATTGTTGCGCAAACATCGCACCAAGTAGCCGTATATTGTTCCATTAATACTGAATTTCCACCCTCAATATACCAATTATTAGGTTCATCTTCTGCAATTATATTAGATGATGTCATGACTAACAATAGTAAAACTGCAATACCGCAGAAACTAGATTTTCTTACCATCTGTATGCCTCTAAACGCCTTCACTTCATAACCAAGAGGCTAGACGAGCCTCACTGATGAGTAAGCGCTGGTATCAAGAAAACCGTCGCGACCCATGGAGAAGACAGGCTAAATCCAAGGGTTACAGAGCTAGGTCTGCATACAAATTAAAACAAATCCAAGAGAAATTTGAAATTATTCGAAAAGGAGACTATGTATTAGACATTGGATGTCATCCAGGAGGATGGACACAAGTAGCAGTTGAAGAAGTAGGAGAAGATGGATATGTCATTGGAGTGGACTTGTTATCAACATCACCAGTTGAAGGAGCTACAATAATTATTGGAGATATTACTAATCCAAAAACCATAGAACAAATAAATGAAGAAATAGAAGGATATTATCTCAACTGTGTAATCAGTGATATTTCTCCTAGGTTGACGGGACGTTACGATACAGATCAGGCAATTTCATTAGAATTGTCTACGATGGTACTAGATGCTGCGATGCCAATATTGAACCCTGGCGGTTCCTTTGTAACAAAAATTTTCCAGGGAGTAGGTATTGAGGGACTGATTGAAGCGGCAAAAATGAGATTCTCGAGCGTACAAAGATACGCGCCGACTGCATCTAGAAGTTCTTCTTCTGAAACTTACTTGATATGTAGAAATAAATTACCTAAGGTTAGGAAAGAAGCTGAGGGGAAAACTGCATATGATCATCTGAAAGAGCATCTTAAAAAACTTGACATTGTCGTTGAAGGGATTGAAGAAAAAGATGATGAAACTATAATTGGTTATAGGAAATATGTTGGTAGCGGAAAAAAAAATAACTAATTTTAATAATAAAAAAACTAATTTTTAATAATTAGTGAAAATGCTATTTCATAACGTAATTACACTATTGAATATCAATTCCTAAAAATGAAAAAACATTCAGTTATATATCCGATATTGTGGCATCTAAATTGAGGAACTTAATATGGAAAGTAAGTTATCAAAAATCAGCCCAAGAACGAATGCCTTGGTCGTTGGTGTTACAATGCTAGCACTAATGATGTTTCAATCGGTAAGTGCAGGTACTGTCAACCCTGCAGAACAAGGTTACAACAATCTAGAGATGTTAACATTCTTTACATTCTTTGTAGGATATATAGCAATGGGTGCAGCATTCGTATTCTTCCTAGTAGAAAGAAATAATGTTGCTCCACAGTTTAGAACTACTATGACGATCTCTGCATTAATTGTAGGTATTGCAGCAATGCACTACTACTACATGAGAGGAGTATACATAGAACACGACATGGTTAGCATCGAATACAGATACATGGATTGGATAATTACTGTTCCACTAATGGCACTTAAATTTCCAAGTCTAGTAGGTAAGGAGGCAATCACCGATTCCAAAGTAGCAGGATTAGGATTTACAGGAATTTGTTTCCTAGGTGCTCTAATAATGATTGGATTCGGATATGCAGGAGAGGCTGGATTGATGAATGAATACCTTGCTCTAGTTCTTGGAGGAATGGGTTGGGCTATGATTATCGTAGCTACTGGTACACCTTGGACTGATGGAAAAGGAGTAGACAACAGTAAAATCGCTCCCGAACTAATGTGGTCAACAAATGCTCTAAGATGGTTTATTGTAGTAGGATGGATTATTTATCCAATTGGTTACTTATTCAGCCCAGAGGTTGCTATTGCAGAAAACGTAAGTCAAGAGCAAATGGCAGTTCTGTACAATATTGCTGATATGATTAACAAGATCGGTTTCGGTGTTGTTGCATGGATGGGTGCTAAGAAAGCAACCGAAATGATGTCTTAAATTAAGAATAAAGCATATTCAGATAAACGTAAAGGAAGGGCTGGGGATTTAATCCTCAGCCTTTCCCTCAATAAAATAATTCATTTTATTCAGAACTTCTGTCATAGGGCACAATATTCTGCCATTCAGAAGCATCAGATCTTGAAACAATTGCTTCAACCCAATCCGTATCTGAGCAGTTGAATACTTCATGAGGGAGACCGGGTTCGATATAGAACATATCGCCAGCACTATGAGTCACAGATTTACGGCAACCAGGCCCAAATTCATGCCTGACACTTCCTTTCAGAAGAAATACCATTACATCAAAATCAACATGGATATGGGCTTTAGCAATGCCACCTGGTGGAATGAATGCTTTATTCATTGATAGTTTAGTTGCAGGAGTATTTTTACCAGATAATCCTGCCCCATATTGGATATTATTCCAACCTCTAACTTTGTGAACCTCTCTAAGTCCGTGTATTCCTCCTACATCTTCAACATATTTCTTGAGATCGCTTTGCTCACCTTCCAAAATCAATTCATCTTCGCCCATTTTATCACTAAACCTTGAGATTAGATTTTACTTACAAAATATCCGCATAGGAGGGAATAATTGCTGTTGGGTAAGATATTCTATTCTATCTCTTCAATCAAGCCTAAAAAGGGATGGTGGCTCGCCCGACTCATCCGAGGGACAAAAATGGGAAGTAGAGCAGAAGTTTGCACATCGTCGGGAGTGCCCTTAGTAGATAACAAAAGTACAGCATTTCCATGCCCTTCTTGTGGCAATTCAATCGGTAGAAGTGCACAATGCAGAACTCAAGCAGTCCCTTACATATGCCCAAGTTGTGGCTTCCAGGGTCCTTGAATTGAGGTGTTAATAATGGGTCATGTTGTTGTAAAGTATAAGGTAACCATAAATAATCCAGAAGATGGAACTCCTGATTATCAGGCTATTGCCAATGTAATAGATTCTTTTGATGAAGTTCAAGCTGTAGAAATTAAACCTTTAGCATTCGGAATGATGTTTATTGAAGTTCAAGTAGTCCTTGGAGAAGGTGAGGGTATCGTTGATGAATTCGAGGAAAGGGTCAGAAGTATAAATCCTCTAGTGGGACAAATAGAAGCACTAGAAATGGGAAGACTGTGAAAATCTAATTAGATCAATAATGATCTAAAGGTGAACGCATTAGTTCGCGCATCAAGACAGTTGCATATGTCCCTGGTGGAAGGATAAATTTCATTCTCATGCTACATCCTTCAGAATTCCATAAATCATTCTCTCTAGGGCCTTCTCCCCAACGTTTTGAGATAGAAGATTCATGAATTTCAGGCACTTCTTCTATTGAAAAATCTCGGAACATTACAGATAATGGCCTCCTAGTACCATTAGTAGAAAGACGAGGGATGGCAGATACTTTCCAATCAATAGAATCTAAATTAGTTATTTGAAGTGCTTTATTTTCTATACCTCCAGGAACTCCTGTGGCAATTGGTGCATCATTGCCAGGAAGTGGCCCCGTTACTGCTAAACGTCCCAATCTACAGTTTCTACGACATCTGTCTAAATTTGTCTCACTAACTTCAGACATCTTTCCCACATCAATTCTGCCACTAGGTTGTACTGGAGCTACTAAATCGCCAATTTCTGGTTCGACAATCCCAAGATTAGACTTAAGACGTCCAGCTAATGAGTGATTAAACGCTAAAGATTGTAAAGAATGAACAGTTAATAATTGTAATGAAGGAGGAAGTGTTTTGTATGCTTTAACCCAATTTTCGGGTTGTTTTTGCAAACTCTCCAACATATTTCTCTCAAATCCTAAATGTTTAGGAATGATTTCTAAACACTTTTCAGGATCTTGTGTATTTCTCCACATTTCTCTAAAAAGTTCTGTTTCTAGGCCATCATTCATTCCTTTCATTCCAAGATATAAATTAACTGCTTCCTGGAAATCTTCCGAAACAACTGCACGTCCAACTTCTGGAGTAACTGGCCTAGTTGAGCCAAAGCGTTGAGGGCCAATCCAATTAGGGAAAACATTCTCACCTAGTCTTTCAGACATATTAGAAATTAATTGTAATACTCTCCGCATGGCCTCCTTACCATCCATTGGGTCGCCATTCTCGTAACAACATCCTCTTACAGTTATTGAGAACCTATTTCCATCATGATCAGACATGCCTATTTTTTGATGTGTACGGCCTAAGATCTCTAATGTTGTATCTGGAATCTCTACGGATTCTACTTTTTTCCGTGGAGCATCAATAACAAGAAGTTGTGTAGTTATTGCTCTCTTATCTTTCAAACCAGATGCAAAAATACGATTTCTGTTGATTCCACAGGCTCTTGATAATCTCTTAAGAAAGCGATTAGTTTCCCAATTTACTAATGTGGCTCTAACTACTGTAAAACGACCTTTTGGATCAAGTGCAGGAATAGGTGAGACTTCTTCGACTCTGAAATCTTCGACTTGAACTTTCAAAATCCCCCCTATTCCTAAACCTTCCACGGCTCCAGAACCAAAACCAAGATACTCTTCAATGGACTTATTATCCATATTCAACAACGCTTATAATTTCAAATTAGATAATTCTTTATTGATACCTGAACAAAGATCACGGAAAACTTTCTCAGCTTTCTTACCTTTTACACAACGAACGTATAGTTCAGGTTCATCCAAATCAGGATGTTTTTGGAAGTAATTTGCATAGTCCACATCTTTGCTATCATTGAGACGTGAACGGAACAATTGCAGGGTTGAATGATTCTCTCCGATGATTCTGAGGCGAAGTTCGGTTCCTTCGTTTTTCAAGACTTTGATTGGCATAAGACAGCCGTTCGAGTCGCCACTCCTTTTTGAGGGCTTGCCTTCGAATGCTGGCTATTGAAGGGACGGAAGACGGTCTAACTTTAACACCGATATTGATTCGGGTTAATGATGATGGGGGGCGAATCAAGAGAAGAAAGGTTCGCCGAGGCTTTCGGAAGATTGGCACCAGCGATACTAATTATCAGCCTATTATTAACCGTAATAACTGCATCCGTACTTTTCCCATTACCGGAATTCACTACCGATCTTTCATCGTTCGCACCAGAAAGTGAGGCGAAATCTGCTGAAGAAAGAATGAATCTTGTAATGGAGGATACCCCTAATAGGATATATGTTCATGTTACGCCAAATGAAGAAGGCGCCAATGTTCTCGAAATCGGGGCATTGCAACAATTATACGAAGATTTAGAAGAAATTGACGAAATATTTGGAGATGAAATTATTGCACATATAAATGTTGCAAGCATTTTACAAAATATACTAGAGGAAAGAGATAATGAAAATAGGTCAATACAGGATTTTAATGAATGGGATAATCTACTTCTAGCAGTTATAGATGACGATGAAGAATGTACAGATGCAATTGGTAATGATCAAGCTATTGCATCAGCAACATTTGCAAATGATGCTTTACTAAATATTGATTTTGACTATATGCATGTTTGTGACTGGATTGTGACTAGAGAAGGTAGTTCAACTCCAATTTCATCTAGTACCATGTGGGTCATAGAAGTTGATGGTTCTTTAGATTCTAAGGATAGGCAAACACTTGCAAAGAATATCAGAGAGGTCTTAACTGGAAATATCTCTTCAGATTCTAGTACAGTATTGAATTATGGAGTTATTTCAGATGACTTGATCAGTAATGACATCAATGACACAACATTAGATAATTTCACCTGGCTATTGATGTTAGCAATTATTGTTGTAGTATTTGTTTTAGCAGTGGTCTTCCGTTCAATATTAATGATTGTAGCTCCTTTACTAGGGCTAACTGCGGCTCTAGTTTGGACCTATGGAACTATCACCTTACTAGGAAGGCCTTTTTCTATACTTGAAGTTGCTGTGGCTCCAGTAGTTTTTGGCCTAGGAATTGACTATGCGATTCATCTTCAAAGAGGATATGAAGAAGCTAGAAAAAATACTAATTCAGCCGCTCATGCATGGATAAGAGCATTTTCAATATTAAGAGTAGCTCTGACACTGGCAGTAGTAACTACAGTGTCTGCGTTCCTTGCAAGCTCTTTATCTCCATTACCGCCGTTACGAACTTTTGGTATCACATTAGCATTGGGAGTAGTATGCGCATTTATTGCTAGTACAGTAACCGTTGGAGCTTTACACGTAGTTGTGGAAAAAACTACAGGCGTTAAGAAAAGAAAACCTATTGATTTATCGAGATTTGCTGATTTGGCAACTAATTTCCAAAAAAGAAATACTGCAAGGATATTGCTTGTTGTTGTTTTGCTTACGACCAGTTCAGTATTTTTAGCAGGAACTAAACTTGAGACAAGTTTTGAACTAACAGATTTTCTTTCAGAAGAAGATATGCCAATTATGGAAGTTAGAGGGGACATGTACGAATCTTATGATGCAGCCGCTTGGAAGTCAGTAACTATACTCATTGAACCAAGTAATGACAAAGATTCACTATCGGGTGAAAGAGACTTGTTACGAGGACTGGATATGTTAGATCTTAGGATATCTACTATTTCTAACGTAGTCATACCGACTAATACTGATTCACAACGTCCATCTTATGACGGTTTATACCCTATACTCAGAGATGCTATTGAAGCAGATTCGAGCTTTGGAGAAACATTTCATCTCGGAATTTATGATGGAAGATTAGATGTGGGAGATGGTTTTGAAGAAGGAGATATTTCAGCAGCAGTTCATTCACTACTACTTAATGATTCAATTGGGGAGCCACTGAGAGGGCAATCTTGGAGTGAAAGAACATCGATGTATGTCGCACTAACTGAGGATAATAATAATCTAAAATATCTCAAAATAAGAGTCGATGTCATAGCAGAGACTAGCGAAGAAACTTCAGTACTAGCTATAGAATTTGAAAAACAAGCAGAATGGATAGAAGAATCCGGATATATTGATGCTAACGCTCACATTGGCGGAGATGTAATGATGATTCACAGTATTTTCTCAGGACTTGTTGTCTCACAAGTTGAATCTACTGGTTGGAGCTTACTTGTGTCGATAATAGTTCTATTCATCTTAACTAGAAGACTAGGGCAATCATTAGTAGTTATTCTTCCAGTCGGAATTAGTGGTTCATGGGTTGTTGGATCAATGGCGATTCTTGGTTTAAATTGGAATGTATTGACAATTATGATTACAGCACTTACCGTTGGACTAGGGATAGATTATTCCATACACGTGTGGCGAAGTTTTGAAAGTAATCGAAAATCAGGTTATGGAGTATGGGAATCTATGAAAATCATGTATCAAACTACAGGTACAGCCCTAATAATGTCGGCAGGTACGACAATTTGTGGATTTTTAGTTCTAAAATTATCGCCTATACCCGTGATTCAAGATTTTGGAATTGTTAGTTCAATCTCTGTAGCATTTTCTCTAATACTAGCGTTGTTCGTACTTCCAGGACTATTAGCTGCAGAAGTCAGAACATCCAGTGAGAACTAGACTGGTTCAATTAAAGATGAAACTTCGACCATATCTAGACCCTGTTCTCTAGCAACAAGAGCCAAAGACATCCATAAAGTAACAGTTCCCAATGAGCGCCTTTTTCTTTGAGCTCTTCTGACTACTTCCCGATTATCTATTTTTGATTTCTTTGCAATAAATCGAATTAAAGCGGGAATATTACTTTCAGAACGATCAGGGGGGTATTTTTCTTCAGATATATTTTCGGACTCAACAACATTAACAACAATTTCAGATTTAACCTCCACCTCATCTACAAAAGAAGTGGATTTAGAGTTAAATATTGGCGGGGATGAAATTATTCTTAACATTGGTTGCCAACCAAGACTGGGTGTAGATTCTTTATCGAAAAGAACTGGAGATACAAAATTATTTTCTAATTTTAACCAACCAGATTCAATTAATTTTTCAATTACTAAAGATGCCTCTTCTGGTTTCATCCATTGAAGTTCTAGAGACCATAGCCTCACTAAGTCTGAAATTCTTAATTTTTCATCCTCAGAAAAACTCACAAATATCAATTTATGAAAATCATCATTGGATTCATCATACATACTAACATACTTCTGAACATATAATGTCTATTGATTGTTTTCTAATCAATTCCAGAACAACAGAACCTTTAGTTGAATAACGGGGGTTACTTCCGGCGCTATTGAAATATATGGCGAATGACTACGTTGCAAGAGATCCTCGTACGGGTAAAATTATCCAACAAAGGAAAAAATCTGTTGAAATGGACATTCGTTCTTTACAACCATCAGATGGGCCGTGGCAAAGAATTCCTATTTTTGAGATTCTAAAATTAGCAGAAGGAAGAATCGAAAGATTAGAATTATCTTTAACAAATGGGGGAGGTTTTGTAAAAAGAACAGATGGCATAAAGGCTCTAGCTAGAGTATACGAAAACTCAATCCCAAAAGCGCATGAGATTTTACTAGAAGCATTAGATGATGACGATGTAGAAATAAGAATAGCAGGATTGGAAGTAATGCCTAGTTTTTCATTAAAACTTCATACTGATTTAATGGTTTATCTATCAGATAGATTGCAAGATGAAGACGTAAATGTAAGAAAGATTGCAATGCAGGCTCTACAGAAAATGTCTCCAATCTTTCCTTCCGGTTGTGAAGAGATTCTGAGAAGAGAGTTAAGAAGTGGAAACAAAGAACATAGAAAAAATGCTTTTGAGGCTCTAAAATTGACAAGTATTGCATGGCCAGAAACCGGCTGTTTACATATTGATGAACTAATCAGAGAAGATGAAGTAGATCTTAGAAGAAATGGATCGAAGATTCTAAAAAATATTGCCGCCAAAGGAGGACCTTCTGGGTGGGATTTAATTGGTTGGTCATTGGAAGATGAAGATGCACAGGTCAGAAGAAATGCAGCTAAATGCTTGGTTACTCTGACAAATAGTGAACCTAGGATTGCCCTTATATTGGTCGAACATGCCTTAAATGATGATGACACAGATGTTCGCAATTCTGTAATTCGCGCTATGAAGAAATTGGATATGCAGAGTCCAAGAGTCACAGACATGATTTTACGCGGAGCAAGATCAAGGGATATTAACCTAAGAACTGCTTGTGTCGAGCAACTTTCAATCATTCTTACTGGAGATAGATTAAGGGAAAGTGCAGCGGAATTATTGAGGCAAGAAACTAATCCAAAGCTTCGTAAACGTCTTACTGCTCTATCAATAGATGTTGAATTAGATGGTTCGGAAAGTGAGAAAAATAGATTTTTAGCACCAGTTGAAAAAGTCAATGACGATGATGAAAAAGAGTTTACTATGGAAATTAAGCAGGACAAGCCGAGGGGTGAACATGATAAACAGAAGGCAGGTCGGGCAAAACCTGAGGACTTGAGATGAGCGAACAGTTTGACGAGAAACTCGAACAATTTGAACGCCTGTGGGAGGGTGTTACACCAAATGGAATCAATAGACAAAAGTCATTAAAATTTCAGCAATACATGAAGCAACATGTGCTTCAGAAGTTCCATAAAAAGACAAATGACCAATTTGCATCTGCAGATAAAGGTCATTTTAATCATAATTTTTCTTCAAAGGATCAATTTCTAACAAAAGAGAATTGTAAAAAATACTGGATGGGAGAACTTCAGAAGGAAATCAAAGAATCCGAAACCTTCTGAGGCGATGAAATGTCAATTTTTGAGAAATGGAACTTAGAATCTAACATATTAGATGCTATAATATCACGAGGTTGGACCGAACCAACAGAAATACAACTAGATTCAATCCCTCTTGCAAGAAAAGGGAGAGATATAGTCGGACAAGCAAAGACTGGCTCAGGAAAAACTGCGGCATTTGGAATACCAATAATAGAAAGATGCCAGAGTAAAGGGTATCCTCAATCAATAATTCTTTGTCCAACGAGAGAGCTTGCAGTTCAGGTAACGGAAGAATTGGAAATACTACAAGGGAAAAAAGGATTGAAAATTATCTCAGTATACGGAGGAACAGATATTGAAAAACAAGCAAAAGTCCTATCAAAAGGATGCGATATTGTTGTAGGGACTCCGGGCAGAGTTATTGATATGGCCAAAAAAGATCATCTAAAATTAGAAAAAATTTCTATTTTTTGTTTAGATGAGGCAGATAGAATGCTAGACATGGGATTTTTCCCCGATATTTTATGGGTAATTGGAAAAATGCCAAATCGGCAACAGAATTTATTATTTAGCGCAACATTCCCTGATGAAGTATTGAACATTACTGAAGAAATAATGGATGATGCTGAGCATGTGATGACCGATGATTTAGAAGTTGATATTCCTGAAATTGACCTTTATGCTGTAAGGATAGGGAGAGCAAATAAATTATGGGTTCTTGGAAGATTAATAGCTAATATGTCCGAAAATGGACAAATGTTAATCTTCAGTAATACAAAGAGAATGGTAGATGTAATTGTAGAAAGATTAGGTAAGTTCCAAATGAAGGCAGTGGGGATACATGGAGATATGCCTCAGAAAAAGAGAGAAAAATTATTGAATAATTTTAAATCCGGAAATGAAAAAATAGTTGTAGCTACAGATGTTGCCGCTAGAGGACTAGATGTTGATGGTATTACCATTGTTGTAAACTATGACTTACCCGACGATACGGAAGCATTTGTCCATAGAATTGGTAGGACTGGTAGAATGGGTAGGAAAGGAGAAGCATGGAGTCTTGTTTCAAAAGAAGACAAGGGTAGTTTACAAAAAATTAGTTCAACTTGGGGACTAGAAATACCATTCGTAGAAACTCCTGAATTGCCCGAGGGGATGAATAGAGATCCGGTTAGAAAAAGAGAGGATTGGGATGAAGTAGCGGATTCATTTGGGATGGTTAAAATTAACCTTCAGATTGGGGGACAAGACTCGACAAAAAGGGCGTTAAGTGATTGGATTGTCAGTCAAGCAAAGATTCCAGAGATAATTATTGGTGAAATCAATCAATCAGATAAAAATACAGAGATTGAAGTTCATGTTGCAAAAGTTGCTTATGTTATAGATGTGATTAAAGCAAGAGAATATAATGGCCGCAATCTTAAACCACAAATTATTGAAGTATGAGGTAATTAAATGTCTGAATCAATTTCAGAAGATGGTATTATATCACTAGATTTAGTAGGTTTCTATTGTCCAATTCCAATTCATGAAACACGCAGACTACTTGATAAAAGTGAAGTCGGGACTATTGTTAAAGTGATATGTGATGATCCTGAAACAAAACATGATATGCCGGCATTATGTAATCGATTAAATGTGGAGATAATTAAATTTGAAGAAAAAATTGGAGAGTTTATTTACACAATAAGGAAATAAAATAATTATTTGAATTAGGAGAAATTATTATGGGAAATGAGAAAATCAACATTAAAGAAAACTTAGAGGTTCCAGCAGATGCTCGTTTACCGACAAAATATGGAGAATTTAGAATAAGAGTATTTCATGAAAAGGATACAGGATTAGATCATGTAGCACTAACTTTGGGAGATATGAAAGGTCCTGATCCAGTACTCGTTAGAGTTCACTCCGAGTGTGTTACCGGTGATGCATTTTCCAGCATTAGATGTGACTGTGGTTCTCAATTGGACGATACTTTGAAGAAAATACAAGAAAAGGGTTGGGGTTGCTTACTATACCTTCGACAAGAAGGTAGAGGTATAGGACTTCATGCCAAAATTCAGGCATATAACCTACAGGATAAGGGAGCAGATACATTAGATGCGAACTTAATGTTAGGTTTACCAGGAGATGCGAGAGATTATTCAATTGCTTCGATTATTTTGAAAAGTATAGGAATAACAAACGTTTCACTACTAACCAATAATCCAGACAAAGTAGAAAAATTAAGAACTCTGGGAATTAGAGTATATGAAAGAGTCCCATTAATTGTTGGAGTGAGGACAGAAAATAAAGATTATTTACAAACTAAAAGCGATAGAATGGGTCATCATATTTCATTAAGTGATCTCGAAAGAAATCGTCAGAATTAGTCTCGAAATACAAGATGGGGCCGTGACCGGGAATTGAACCCGGGCCGGCGGGACCACAACCCACCGTGCTAACCTCTACACCATCACAGCCGTCTTGGTAATCACTCGAGCATAGGGCCGTATTTCAAGCGTTCCAAAGAGACACGATGAGAATCATATTACCAACGCATTCAAGCGGTAGTTAACTTCGCAGACGAATGATGGTGAAGTCGGGCAACATAACGATATTATTTTTGACGATGTTTCTACTAGCACCGATGACCCCTATTATTCAGGCAGATACAGTAATTTCATCTGAATCTATAGAGTTAACTTCAGTAGGGAATTTTGATGACCCAAATCAGTGGGAGATAACTAGTACTTCGGGATTTAGTAATGACCCAGCAGATTATACAATAGGGATGATTGCTGATAATGAGCTTTCATTCACACATAATAGACCTGCCAACTTCGAAACACAGAACTCTTGGGCAAGTAGTAGTTTAACTGGTTCAAACTATAGCCTTGGAGCACCTGACACTTACTATACATGGTCAAAAGGTCCAGATATCTCAGTTGATGGTTTTAGTTATCCAGGATTATATGATAAAGAAATTGAGAATGTATCATTAGTACTACACTTCGAAATTCCTGATGTTTTATATCAAGATACTGTACAAATACTCTTACAGGGAAATGGGCCTGACAAATTAGTTAGAGAATTTGCACATACTAGTTCTGGAGTCTTTAGGATGAACAATCCGTTAGTAATAGAATTAGACGATTTACATGATTGGAGTTGGAATGAAATTGTAAACTCTCAAATTACTATTGATTATGTATCCATAGGTACAAATGATGATTCTGAAGTTAGAGTAGACGCGGTAGGAATACGTGTAAAATACCATATGCCATGGTATTCATTTGAGAATATCAAAGCAAATCATGAAGCTAATATTGAGAAATTACCAATAATTGATTTCTCACCATATGATGGAGACAAAGAAGGATTAGATATTGAGTCCTGTGGACTCACCCCCAATGGAGAAAATGAATCTTATTGGAATTTTGAAGTTGATGTACCATATGGCCAAGAATTGGGGAGAATACACGTTTATGGAACTGGAAATTATAGTATAGGAGTGATTCCTGAGGGTATTGAGGGGGATTTCTCTCCTAAACAATCTGGTGACCTAATTGATAATCCTACAGAGAAGCAATTTGTGAGAATACAAATTTTTGATGGTTGTATTGAAGCTGCCAGAGTGGATGTTAATGACCCTAGATTAATTGTAAATGGGAGGATATCGGGTTCTACAAATGGTCTCTCAAGTGCAAGTAATCTAAGATTTGCGATTGGAGATTATCTTATTGAAACTGTCTCTATGGAATCAGGAGAATTCTCATTCAATTCTCCAATAGGTCATGCATTCCCATTAGATAATAGTGAATCTACAATAGGAATTGCCTCTAGATTCCAATGGTCATCTGATGGAAATGCAGAAACTACTGTTGTGCATATTGAGGAATTAGCAATAACCGGTGGTTTTGAATTAGAATATGATTACTCGCCGACATGTCAGAATATTGCAAATTTAGAAATGATGGAAGATGAGGGAGGATTCCTAATGTCCTTACCTTGCAGTGACGACATCACTCCAAGATCGGGTTTAATGATTCAAACTTCAAGTTCGAATAATGATATAGTTAGAGTCGATTCTCTATATAGTGCCGAACAAGACTTAAACTTCATAGAATTACAAACAGTTAATGATGCTTCGGGAGAAGTGAAAATAACTGTAGAAGTTTTTGACGGTGAATTAAGTGAAGATAATAAATGGACTGGGATTTTTACAGTTAACGTTGCTCCTATTTCAGACGCGCCAGTGATTGAGAATATTCCGTCGATTTCATATATGGATTTAGGCGATACTTTGATTATTCCAATGAATGTTTACGATGTTGACTCTGAAGATATAGAGCTCACAACTAGCAAGTCTTGGGCATTAATTGATGAAAATAATCATCTAATCTTGACGCCTATCGATGCAGGAATTCATACCGTTAATATTGTAGCGAATGATGGAGATAATATAGTCTCTGAGAATATTACTATTGATGTTTCAGCCAAATCAGATTTGTTAGTTGAGTCGATTACTGTAAGAAAAAATGGAGTTGATATATCTAATGGAAAGCATGGAGATGTTGTAGAAATTATTGCCTATATTAGAAACGAAGGAAGAGGAAGTGCTAATGGAATTGATGTCAGATGCTACGTAAATGAAATTTTAATAGATACTAAAAGAATCGATAACTTACAACCTGGATCTCTTGTAAATACAATTTGTGATACTGCTCTATCAGGTAATGATCAAGATAATGAAATAAGAATATTTGTAGATAGCACATATTCTATTGAAGAATCTAACGAAGACAATAATGAAAAACAAATTCTAATATTTATTAGCGCACCCAGTAACGAAAATAATGATGAATCAAATGTTTTCATTAGTGAAACATTAGTAATGGTTTTATCATTAGCAATAATAGTGATTGGTTTAGTCTTAGTACAATTAGCACCTGGGAAAATAAAAAGGCCTTACGATAAAAGAAAGTAAGATTGTAAAAAGTACTCATTGGGCTGATAATGTAGATAATTCGGGCAATAGTTATATCAAATCTGATTGCGAATAAGAAATACTGCGCTCTGTCTTATATGGGCAGACCAGTGGTGTGTGTTATTATGATGAAACTTAAAGTTCGTTTAGAAACTGATGAATGGATTTACGAAGAACATGAAATGATTTAATCAGTTAATTCTGTTTAGACCAGTTCTGAGGATAAATGCCAGTGGGCATCAGTACGCTTTTTGCTATGGCTGCATGACCACTTTCCATAGTCATTAATTTATCAAAATCTACTAATGTTTCGGCTAAAGCTACTGCTTCGCCTTTCAAACTTTTAATTACAACAGTGGAACCGGATTCAAACTCTGTAGATGATGAAATAATACCGGGTTTAGCAAGTGGTGCGCCGTGAGTCATTGCAGCAACTGCGCCATCTTTCACAGTAATACTAGGGATTTTACCTAAAATTGATTCAATAGGCGTGAGTAATTTAATTAAACCTCTGTCGTCATTATGTTCTTTCCATAAAAATATTGCATCCTTAAGCTGATGCATGTCACAAGCCATCGTCTCATCAAAAATACTAGTCCTATCTCGATGAAGTTCCAACATCTCACAGGATGTGTCGAGAAGTAATCCTATGTCTCTAGTTAATGTTCTAATGTAAGTTCCTGCAACGCAAGAGATTTCTATAACTGCAATTCTAGCAGATTGATCATAATCAATTAAATTGAGAGATTCAATAGTCCTTGTTCGGACTTGAACTTTGACTGCTGACTCTTTTGGAGGAACATTATAAATTTCACCACTAAGATTACTAAGAATATTCTCTAATTCTTTTAATTCAATATCTCTTCCAAAACGAATAACTGAGATATATCGTTTATCACCCTTAAGGATAATATCAGTTAATCGTGTTGCTCTACCACATAATATTGTCAATAAACCAGTTGCCATTGGATCTAAAGTACCACCATGTCCAATCTTTTTAATTCCTAAAATTTCACGTACCCAAGCGGTCAACTGGTGACTGGTTGGACCTCTTGGTTTTTTGACTAATAAAATACCTGAATTTAATAATTCATCGAGTGATCTATCTAAAGGTTGACTGCCAAATTTTAAATTTGTAGTGGAATTTTTATCGAAAATAATTTCGCTCAAAACTTTCACCCCTTAATTCTTGATTGGACAATTGAAAATACTTCTTCTGCGCCTATGTCATCAGCATCAATAATAAGGCTATAAGGACTCATGTCATCTAAATCAATATCATACAGAATTCGATATCTTTCTTTATCGTCAATTTGTCTCTGTTGTGATAAAATTAATTGCTCCTCAAATGAACCTCCTTCTCTATTTTGGATTCTACGAGCACATTCTTCGGGACTGACATTTACCCATACTCTAATGCAATCTATTTCCATTAAATATGCCCACCAACCAGAAAGCCTACTTTCTATAATCTCAGAACCATGAGGATTATTAATCTCATTTTTCAATTTGTTATCTAAAGATTTGTCAACATCAAGATCATTCTTACATAGATCACTAAATTGCCCCACTGTTAAATCTCTATTTTTTGCCTCATTACGAAAAATGTCTCCTCCATTAAGAGAGGTCCAAGAATTTTTCTCAGCTAATCTTTCAACCAAAGTTGAAGTCCCACTACCTGGAGGGCCACTAACGGTTATTTTAACCAAAATATCACCGCCATTCATACCGACATACATTGCAGCGTAATTTGCCTCTAGTGGTTCTTCCAATCATTTCTGAATCACAAGACGGACAGAGAGTTCCTCTTAGAGGAGGTGCAACCTGCAGATTACCACCACTACGTCTTAAAGATTCAGATGATTGGTTACCAGTTTTTCTTGGGCCTGCCCTCTTTCTCTGAGACCTACGTGTTCGAGAATCGGAACTAGATCTAACTTTGTCATCTTCTAGAAGATATAACAAAGGTTCAGGGATCATATCGCCTGAGAGTACTAATGGATGAGTTTTGTAACGTAACAATTTCAGATGTCTATCTACTATCCTCCCTAAAGGGGCACTCATTGTGATGTAAGTGGCAATCCATGCCGGAAAAATCCACATTATCCTATTATCAAAGCCCCACATTGGTTGCCAAGGTAGACTAACATAATCTACTCTAAAATCAATTACTGTATCGGCCATCCAACTGAAAATACCGATTATGAATATCATAGTAAACATCATAGGTTTCATCATAGCACCTTGCATAGCCATTTGTTCGGGCATCATTTCCATCTGTAGTTTCTGCATTTTATCAGTCTTAGCAGTATCTCGAGATAATCTAGCTTCACGCATTTGCTGACTAATTTGCTTACTACGATGACTGTGATGAGCTTGCTTCAAAGGATCCATGAAAAAAGAACGTATGACTGTGTTAACAATCATTATACTGGAACCAAGAATGAAAACAGTTGGTACGAAATATTGCTCTAAGCCCAGAGTGCCAAATAGGAACGGCTCAATTACAGAACCTGCTCCGCTAGAAAGTGAATTTCGAATACCAGGGAACAACATCAATGACATCATCATTAATAGAAGAAAAAGCATAGGTAACATTGCTGAACCCATACCAGCAGGTTGAGCATTTCCATTGGGGCCAGCATCCACCATGACCCCGTGGCTTCATAAGCATTGAATGAATACTTCGGTTAAGTGGCTTCTGTTTTGGCTATTGATTACTTGAAAGAATATCCACAAACTTGGCAAATAGAAGATCCTTTCTTATTAATCGACATACAGATTGGGCAAAGGTTCTTGTCTTCTGAAATATTATCATCATTATTATCAATTTGAGAGTCTTCAGATTCTTCAATTAATTCTTCTTCAATTAATTCTTCTTCAATAGATTCCTTAATAGAATTATTTTCCGGAACCGCTATTTCCTTTACTGGGATTGACATCGGGATTGAGATTAATTTTGGTTCAGAGACTTTATCTGCCCATTCAGGAACATTAGGCTCTTCGTCCACCTCTTTACCGAATGTTGCACCGTGGAAATCTTGAGCATCTGATACTTTATATTCTGATTCAGTATCACCTTGAATTTCGTATAATACTTCTATTCTCTCATTAGTTTCAATGCGACCAATCGCCCATGTAACTTTATTCCCATCTCTCGATGATTCTTTAGTAAATGAAGAATCTTTTTCACCACTAACTGATGATTTAACAGATGATTTTTCTATTGAAAATGTCCCTGGAACTATATCGTGTAAAGCTAGGTCATCGAGAGCAGAATCAGAAGTGTTATGGAACATTAGTAGTATCTCATAACGTCCTGCTCCACCTCCAGGGAATACTTCTTTACCAGTACTAATCTTTCTTCTACGATGTACCACCCTAACTACCGGAGGTCTATCGACTGTCCTAGTTGCTACTGGCCCAAAACGTTCCATACTAAAATCAGATCTTATTGGCGCAGCTAATAACTCATTCTTAGGAGATGGATCCGGAGCATGAAGAGGATATCGTATAATCAAAGTCTTACCTGGCTTTAGGCCAAGTCTAGAGGAAGTTCCAACTGTGATTCTTAATGCGTGCCCAGGATTATCGGGAGAAATTAATTTCTCTTCAATTTGATTTCCGTTTATTACTTCAATGCGATATTGATCATCACTTAGATCTAAACCTTCAATCTCAACATGTACCTTTTCAAGAGATGGTGGCAAGAATATTCCAGGAACATCATCTATTATTCTCATAACATTAATTGTAGCCGAACCGGTATTCTCAATTGTAATCGTTGCTTCTAAATCTGAAGAAACATATGATTTAATTCTTGAAATATCAAACCTCTTTAGAATTTGTGCATCTAAAATGGATAGGTTTTGCTCAGCAATTGTTATTGAACCAGATGATTGGACAGACACCCTAGGTAGAATAGAGTATCTAACTTCTTGAGTGAAACTAGGTTGATCATCAGACTCGACTCTTTTTTCCATGGACTCCCAACTCCCCTCAGGAGGGATGTCTTGTCTTAAGTCTGAAAGATCTAATATCGGAGATTCACGACCAATTAATCTTACTGAGGCCCCTGAAAGTGAAACCACGAATGAGGATTTATTCTCAAAAATACATTTACAATGCCATACACCTGGCCTATCATCTTCTGTAGCGTTAACATAAGAAAACTGCCTTCCTGAACTTGAAACATCCTCAAAGCCGATTCTGGAAACTGTTGATTCTGCTTTGTAATTTACTTCTGAAGAACCTGCGGGGATTTTTTCAACCGAATTAATTGAGACATTAGGGAGTATTGACAATTTCCTATTCTCACCCACAGACATTCTACCGATTTCCCATAATACAGAGTTTCCTTCGATTGAATATTCAGGGGAGTCTGGAATTGTAAAATTGGGTGAGAAATTACGCCTTAATGTCACATCATTCAACGAAACAGTTGAAATATTCTCGATTTCTATTGTGATAAGAACTTCCTGAGGATTATCAGAAAGTACTAATGAAAGACTTGATTCTTGATCTCTTTCTGGTTCGGTATCAATTATTTCTCTAACATCTATCATTCTAGGGCCATTTGAACTGTATGGTATTGTTGTTTCTTCAGTAGCCTCTAGCTCCCTGACTGTTACCGTCTTACCTCCTAAATCGGTCGTAGAAGTATTTGATAATTCAACCTCAATATCCCATGCACGATGTTTCTTACTGGGATTCTTAATAATCAATTCTCCTTCAATTGTTTGCTTAAGAGAACTACCATCTGCATTAACTAAAGAAACTTCTTTTTCGCTAAGAATGGCATGTAATTTATCCCCAGGGATTGAATCAACTTCAGTATAAGGCCGTAAATGATGAGGAGATATTGAGGAAGAAGACTCTTCTTCATTATTTTCAGATTCTGATTCTGATTTATCAAATACAGCCAAATTATCTAACAATGATTTGTCCTCAGATTCGAAAGATTCAGGATTTGATTCAGATATATCGATATCCAGAGGAGGAGAAATCTCAGAGGTCTCTAAATCAGATGGAATAGAAGGTGATGGAATTTCTAAACCTGGAGGAATAGGGGGGGGAGATGGAATTTCTAAACCTGGAGGAATAGGGGGGG
>Ga0208410_1000196_pt1 | contig 37839 bp, 26 predicted proteins | sample ETN02SmetaG_3_FD_185787 | JGI IMG/M metagenome (GOLD analysis project Ga0208410, IMG submission 185787) | Marine microbial and viral communities from oxygen minimum zone, Eastern Pacific Ocean - ETNP2014F10-02SV257 (SPAdes) (version 2) | ecosystem: Environmental > Aquatic > Marine > Oceanic ... | reverse complement strand
CAAGCCGCCGCTCGCGCTCGACGCTGGCGCCGCTCCCAACGCCAAGGCTGGCGCGGGCGCGCTCGCGCCGAATAAACCTCCACCACCGGTCGCCGGGGTCGACGCGCTGAACAAACCTCCACCACCGGTCGCCGCCGGTGTCAACGCGGGAGACGCGCCGAGTAAACCTCCGCTCGCCGACGCGGCGGCGGGCGTCCCGAACAACCCGCCGCTCGCGCTCGACGCCGCCGGCGCCGCGCTCCCGAACAATCCACCGCTCGCGCTCGACGCCGCCGGCGCCGCGCTCCCGAACAATCCACCGCTCGCGCTCGACGCCGCCGGCGCCGCGCTCCCGAACAACCCGCCGCTCGCGCTCGACGCCGGCGCCGCCGATCCGAACAACCCGCCGCTCGCGCTCGACGGCGCCGCGCTCGACGGCGTCGCCCCGAACGAGAACCCACCGCCCGCGCTCGACGCGGGCACCGCCGCGTTCCCGAACAATCCACCGCTCGCGCTCGACGCCGGCGCCGTCGTCGCCGGCGTCGCCCCGAATGAAAACGCGCTCGAGGTTGCCCCGGCCGGCGTCACCGGCGCCCCGAACATCGCTCGCGTCCGCGCGCGCGCCGCACCCTCACCACCGACGACGTCACGCGCGCGCGCTCGACCGTTTCCCACTCGCGCGTCGCCACCGCTCGCGCCTCGCGCGTCGAGTTCTCGGGCTCCAGCTCTCTGAATGTCCCGAAGAATGAATGAATGAATGAATGAATGAATGAATGATTGGGCGCGACCGCATTCCGAGACGCGACGCGCGCGCCGATGTCCTCCGCGCCGCCGCTCCGCGCGGGACTCCCGCGCGTCGTCGACGTCACCTGGCGCGTGGACGTCACGCTGAGCACGTCCGAGGCGTCGTCGCAGGCGATGCGTCCGAGCGTCCTGTTGCGTTTGAAGATGGATGACGGGAGCGAGCGCGCGTTCGAGTGTGGGCTGGAGAAGTTTCACGAGCTTCGAGAGGCGGCGGCGATGATGCTGAATGAGATGGATTGGGCGGCGAGGGACGTGGGGGCGGTGAAGGAGATCGGGGAGCGGGCGCAGGCGCGATGGGACAAGATGAAGGACGCGGCGGGACGCGGCGGCGCGTGAACGCGCGAGCGGGCTCGAGACTCTACGTTGTAACGCTAGTATTAAGAATCGTCGGTGTCAGGCTTTGTATCTCTCGTCGTCGTCGTAATATTCTGGGAATCCCACGGACGATTGCAGGTCGACGAACGTCGGGAGGGTGTCGTCGCTCGGGTACCCTTCGTCTTTGATTTCGCGAAGCGCGCGTTCCATCGCCTTGACGCTCACGGCGAGAAGCGAGAGAGGGTACGCGACGATGCTGAATCCCATGTCCTGTAACTCCTCTGGGGTGCAGATCGGCGTCGACCCGCCGCCCTCGAGCATATTTGCCATCTTCGGCACGCCCGGGGCGACTTTACAAAAGGCGCGCATTTCCTCCTTTGAGCGCAACGCGTCGATGAAAAGCGCGTCCGCGCCCTGATCCGCGAACGCCGCCGCTCGCCAGAGCGCCTCGTCCAAATCCACCGCACTTCTCGAATCGCTTCTCGCGAACACGACTATTCCGGAACCGCTCTCGTCGCGCGCGTCGCACGCAGCGCGTACGCGCGTCGTCGCCTCCTCTCGAGACACGACGCGTCTATTCTTCGTGTGCCCGCACGCCTTCGGCGCCACCTGATCCTCTATCAACACCCCGGCGAACCCAGCCTTGGCGTATCCTTTCACCGTGCGCTTCACGTTCATGGCGTTGCCGTATCCATCGTCGCCGTCGCCTATTATCGGAAAACTCGCGCTCGTGGCGTCGTTGCACGTTCTGCCCACATCAACCATCTCCCCGTACGAAATCAACCCCGTGTCCGGGAGCGCGAGACGCGACGCCGACACGCAGAATCCGGACATGAATGCGGCGTCGAAACCGGCGCGCTCGATCAATCTCGCGCTGAGCGCGTCGTGCGCACAGGGCGCCTGAATGATTTTGGGCGACTGGAGAAGGTCACGCAACACGTGACTCTGCGGCGACGCGCTGGACGCGCCCGAGGCGTGACATCGCGCGCGATGACGCCTGTGGTGGTGCGTCGCGCGCACGTGCCCGCAGACGCGGGCGGACATGGTCGGCGAACCGTGTCGGGCGCGTCGGTATGGAGTCGACTCGGGACGCGCGAACGGAAAAAGCGCACAACAGCAAGCTTCGATTCATCACAATGTTCGCGTCTCGCACTATGTCTGTCTCGAGACACGTGGACTAAGCGGAAAACCTTCGTACACGTCGCGTCCATCGTGAGTGGCGACGTGATCGATGGTGAAAGCCGGCGCGCCGGCGAGGTGCGAGTTGAGTAAAGCGGTGAGCGGTCCCGGCGAGGGACTCAACTTGTCATGCGCGTCGCCAAGCAAACCGTGCGCGTGTTTACCGTCGTCGTCATACATACATTCCGGTATCAAAATGGACAGGTTCCTCGCTCGTCCCGATGAGCCGTTCGCGTCCGTCATCGACTTTTCCCCGAAATTTGGCGGCGGAAACGGCGAACCGAGCCATCTAAAAGTTGGTGATATGAGCTCCATACCTTCTGGCGGTATTTCTAAAGGATTGTCGTCTTTATCGACAAGAATTGCCATGTCATTCATTTCGTTGGCTTGTAGCTTGTGACCGAACGCGGACGACGCACCGCAGTACTCAATGTTTTCGTCGTCGTGCTCTTCTTTAATTTCCTCTGCCACCTCAACTTTGAACCGACGTCTCGCGTTGCGATCACGCTTAGTCTTATCGTTGGACGCCCCAGTCACGTGTTGATTGCTACCTTTTCTGTTCTCATCTCCATTCGAAACTTTATCACGTTTCGCGCGCGCATGCGCGTGAAACATCGCCGATCTCGACACCGGAGTCAAACTCTCAGTCTTTCGACGCCTGTTCGACTGACGCGACGCGACAACCTCTTTACCCTTTGATCTACTTGAAACTTTACTATCATCTTCCTCCTCCTCCATCTCGTCCTCCTCCGCATCTTCGTCGTCATCTTCCATCTCGTCGAAAGCCTCCTCGTCTTCGTAATACGAACCAGTCTTTATCGCGACTCGGCGCCACACGTTTCCTCGACGCTTACTCGTGCTCGCCGCATTTTTACCTCGCGCGCTCGTGTCAGCCTGCGATGAAAAGTGCTGATCGAACAAGTCTTGATTATTTCTCACCTCGTGCGCCTCGGCGCACTCCGTGTGAAATCGGCGCAACACGTCTTCGATGTTCCCGGAAGAATACTGATACAACTTTGCGTGCGAGTTGTAAATTACCAACGCGATGTCACAATCGCACAGAACGCTCAATTCCATCGCTTTTTTCATCAACCCATTCTTACGCTTCGTGAACGTCACCTGTCGATTCCGTTCATCCGCGATGCGTTCAATCTTAATCTTCTTTCGTCCCATGCCCGCCTCGGAGCGCGCCGCGCCTCAACGACTCTTCCACCCGCTCGCACGCTTCGCATGCCAACCTCCGCGCGCGGGACACGACGACGACGAAACCACCGATCCGTTCTCGCGTCTCGAGCGTCGCGCCTCCCGCCTCGCGCGTCGCGCGTCGCGCGTCGCCGTATCTTTTCGCCCCCGTCTCTCGAGACGACGGTTGACCTCGCCGCCGATGATCTCTTCGTCGTCGCCGCCGCCCCTCCGCGCGCGCGTCGTCCAGACGACCGAGTGCGTTCGTTTGCACGCGTTCGCTCGTTCCCGCGCGCGCGGAACCCGACGACTCGTCGTCCGTCGTCCGAGGAGTGACGACTAAAGTCAAACGCGCCGTCTCGACATTGGACGATTGAGTTCCCTCGACGCGACGCGCGGCGACGTCCGCGTTCAACGCGCGCACGGCGCGGAGGGCGCGGTGCGCGGTGATCGAGACGCATTCGAGCGTGACGCGCGCGCGCGCGTGCGTGCGCGCGCGCGAGACGGGGGATTTTGTTCGACCGCGTCCCGTTCGAACCGAGGGCGGGACGCGAACGTTCGCGCGGAGCCAGAGCGCGACGCGACGGGAGCGCGCGCGCGTCCGAGACGCGAACGTGTGAAACGGACGTCGCGTCATGGCGCGCTCGGACGAGGCGTACGTCTCCTACCGGGGCGAGTATCAGCTCTCAAAGACGGGACGAGGGAGATCGGTCAAGTACTATCTCAAGGACGCGTCGGGCGAGGAGACGCTCGCAGCGTACGCGGACGAGAGCACGCCGGGTGATTCGCACTACACGTACAAGAATCACGCGACGTTCACGCACCACGGGACGCTGACGTGCCACAACCGGAAGGCTTTGCACGCGTGGCTGGATGAAATCGTTCGAGTGACGAGCGGGAAGGTGGTGAACGGACCGGTGACCGCGTCAAACTCGAAGAAGAAGGGTGGACATCATAAGAAGAACACCGTGCCGAGAAGTGGGGGATTGGTGCTGTCGCACGCGGACGCGACGTCCGGTGCGGCGGCGGCGGTGACGGTTTCGACAACGAAGCCGGACGGTTCGGCTCGTTTCGTGAGCTACTCGCAGGAAAAGTTTACGTTTCCCGATGGCAGGCGTGGGATCCGGTTTTACGTCATGGACGAAGTCGGCACGCCGACGTTGGCGGTGCTCGGCGAGGAGCGCGAGACGCGGGATGGACACTACCAGTACAAGCGCGTCGACACGTTTACCGCCGGCGCTCCGCTGAGGTGCGGCAACTTGAGCGGCGTGCACAAGTGGTTGAAAGATCACATTTCGGGTGGGCAACTCGTTGGTGTGAACTTTCCTTACTCAGCGAACGGTGGTGGAAACGAAAAGAGCGGTATGCCGAGCGCGGCGGCACTGGCTCGAAAGAAGCGCGGCGATATCGCGGACGGAGCAAGTTTGATCGATCCCGTCGTCACCCTACAAAATAAAATTGAGGAGCGAGAGGCGCAGTGGGCGCTCGCGCGTCGAGCTGCGCTTGCGTATGTTCGTGAGCCGACGCATCCCGATCACGTGAGTGAGTTGGACGTGATCATTCCGGTACTCAAGGCGGTGAAGAACGAGAACAAGGCCGCGGTGAAGGATTTACTCAGTGCGGTGGAAGCCTTCAGAACTCTCGATTCCGTGTATGTTTCGTTACACACTCTCGACGGTACGGAATTGAAGGACATTGTGCTAGCGTTACAGAAGCATCCGAACGACACAATCGCGCAACTGGCGCAAAAATTCATTCAGCAGTGGTTAGGAGCGCTCTACAGTCACGTCGGCACGCTCGCGAGTGTGTATCAGCGGCCCATCCCGCAACCGATGCGAAATAAGACGGGTTACGGACCTCCGAAAGACACAATGGACAAAGATGAAAAGTCACAACCTAGCCTGAGAACCCGTCCTTCGACGCCACCGCCCACCGTTTCAGGAGCGAAGCGAAGCGCAGAGGAAGCTCTACCGGCGAGCTCGGCGAAGGCAACTCCCCCAGCAAAAGTACAAAGGAATAGCGCTGGTCTGCCCGGTTCTACGCCAGTCGGAAAAGGTCACAAACTTTGTACACAGTGCAACGGCACGTGCGGATCACCGACCCGCGTGTGTCCACACTGCGGCGCGAGTTTGCCCACAAAAGTGAAAAAAGTCAAGGAGGGCGACAAAGGAGGGTCATGAGCAACTAGTGTACGGTGAAAGGAATAGCTTAGCTCAAGGTTTTAATGTTGGTACTGTACTCGTCTTAGAAATAATTTCACCGCAATGAATGGTTTATGCGAAAGTGCCTGCGTTTTTCTCGACCCACTTGCGGAGGTGCTTACCCTTGACGGCAATCAAGTTGGCTGCACCCACCTCTCCGATTTCAAACTTCAAATCGCCAGCTCGAAGCACAGCCCCAATGGCGAGAAGTCTGCGCGACGCCCCACTCTTACCCGCTTTGGCCTTGCCGGCGTAGATGAACGTCGCCGGCGGCACATTCGCCTCGGCGAGCGTAGACAACCTCTCGAGTAACACGAGAGATGCCACAGTGGCCTCAGTGCGAGAAAGCATGTTCATATTTATCGTACACGCGCCCGAATCGGGTTCTCTCTTTGCCAGCGATGTTGTGAGATCTTCATAGACGCCATCGGCCACGGCGCGGGCGTACAAATCGCGCAACTGAGTCACTTGAGCGCTGTGCACAAACGACACCCCGTCTCCGCTATCGAGGGTGTGTTTGGCTATCGCTAGTTCGGCGCCACTTGGGCCGATGCGGGCATTGAAGATGGCGGTGTACGTCTCTCGATTCGGCATGAGGCTCTTGTTCGTCTCAGCCTGCGACTTCATGATGTCAAAGTACTTCATCGCCTCGTCGCCACGGTCCGAGCGACCGAGAGCGTTGATGAGAACGTTGAACAAAATTCTGTTCGGCTCGACACCTTCTTTAAGCATTTCTTCGTACAGGTGAATCGCGACGGATGCTTTGCGAGCTTTGGCGCACGTCGAAATCAAGCTGCCGTACGTTATAGCGTCGGGCTTCACACCGAGTCTCTTCATCGCTTCGTAGAGTTCGAGGACTGCGTCGACGGAAGTTTCGTCTTCCTTTGCATTCAATCCGGTCGCGTGGATGAGCCTGTTGAGCGTTCCCACTTGCACTTCCACGTCGGAATCTCGCATTTTACTGAAAGCTTCGAATGCCATCTCCGGTTTTCCAGCCTTACAAGCAGTATCGATCAGCAGCGAGTACGTGCTTCTGTCCGGAGTGATGGTTTCGTCCGCTTGCATCTCCTCGAAAATTTCAAAGGCTTCTCGAATGCGAGGCTGAGGAGCGTTCGCACACGCGCTAAGAAGCGCGTTGTACGAAGCTTTTCTAGGTGTTAATCCAGACTTCTTCATGCTCAAGAAGGTATCGAGAGCTTGACAAATCATACCACTCTTGGCCATTGAGTCGAGAGCCGTCTCGAACGTCATGCGAGTAGGCGTAACACCAGTGTCCACGAACTCCTCGAACGTTTTCGCCGCGAGATCGTGTTGATTTGCACGCGCCGCCGCGACAATTAAAATGTGATACGCCGCCGGCGGAGGATCGATATCTTGATTGAGCATTTCTTCAAACAAGCGACACGTGCGAATCAGTCTGTCCTTCGGTTTGTTTCTCTTTCCCACGTCGTTATTCGACAATGCTCGTAAAAGTGTGACGTAGAGCGTTGGGCTCATGGTCATGCCGAGGTATCGCATGTCATCTTTGATTCTTAGCGCATCTTTGTATTGCTCAGCCTTGATGGAGCACTCGATGGCGAGTTGGCAGGTGCGACTGCTAATGCTCACCTGCGCCTCCTTCATGGCGTCGTACACTTGCACCGCGCGCTCCGGAGACCCGATTCTCTGACACACGAGCATCACTGCCGCGTACGTGCTCTCCACCGGTTCGACCCCAGCATCGCGCATCTCCTTGACGAGTTTGAGAACCTCCTCCATGCTCGAGCACCATCGGAGCGTATCGTTGCACCTCGTCAACGTGTCCGCCGAGTCTAAATCCGTCGACGTTTCGTACAGAAACGCGAGCTTCGATCCACTACCTTTCGTGCGATCACCCATCGCGCGCGCCGTCTCTCGCGCCGCGCGCACCGCCGATCGTTTTTGTCGTCTCTTCGTCTTTTGCTCGTCGACCCTCTCGAAGACGTCCTCATCCATGGTACCCTTGAACGACGCACCCCCCTCGCGCGCGGCCGCCTCCTCTGACACCGACACCGACGTGTCTTCCTCGTGAAAACTCTCCATCGCGCTCAGGATGTCGTCGGCGCCGAGATCGTCGCCGAACGCGCGCGTTCTCGACGCCGAGACACTTTTTCCGGGACGCCGACCGACGGGTCGATGCGGCGAAGATGTCGACGCGGCGGCGTGACGCGACGCCGCCGCGGTGAGCGTCGCGCACTTCGCTCGCATATCGTCTCCCGATCGGCGCTCGAGCGTTCGGGGCGCGACGGACGGGCGGCGGCACGCTCGAGAGTGCGGTGTCGAATCGACGTCACTGACTTTTTATGTGAGGCGACAAAGCGAGAGGCGCGCTCGGCGAGCTGTCAGAGGCGCGTGTGAGACGCTCAAATAGGCGCTAAAGGACTAGTGTGTATGAAAACAACGTGAACTAATCTCGGATTCTAGGCTTTTTCTCAACGCCGACGTAGCCGCTGCGTGTGCTCATGAGAGAGGTATCCTTGGCGACGACGGCGTCCTTGGCGGTGGTGATTTTCGCGTCGCGGCCCTTTTCGCCGTACGCGTGCGTGAGCATGGATTTCCACGTGCGCGTGTCGGAGTCTTGTGAACGCCAACCGTCGCTGTTTCCTGGGTCTTTTCCCTCGCCGAGCATGAGCGCGGGCACGGCTTTGTCGATGGCGCCGAGACGAGCCTCCGCCTTGAGGAGCTCGGTTTTATCACTACCGTTGATGCCGGAGTTGAAGTCGAGCGAAAGCGACGGAGTCGTCGGGTACGCGCGTTGGGCGAACGTCATCAGACGTTTCACGCTCTGTAAGAACTTGCGCGTCTCTTCGTCGTGCATGGCGTGCGCCTGAGAGGAAGCGCCAATTTTTTCGCGAGCGCTACGGGCGTGAATACCAACCATGGTCACACCGATCGGCCACGCGGCGTTACCGATGGCGATCCCAACGTACGCGTCGGCGGCCTTTTTATAGTTTCGCTGCTTCATCGCCTGCATGATGAGGTACAGAGCGCGTTCGACGTCTCCCGAGAGCAAGCGTTTCTTGATGCGCTTGAACAACGGCTTCAAGTGTTGCTTCAACGTCCTGAACGTCGAGATGGACTGCCGACCCTCGTGCGTGTAACACCACTCCTCTGATTTGGCGTCCAGCTCGGCTTCCCATTCCGCGACGAGAGATTTAAAGTAGGCCGCCACCTGGTCGATGGGTTCGGCGTTTTCGGCGTCACGTTGCTTTTTCAGTTTCGCCGCCGCTTGCGCGAACGCCCCCATCAGCGCCTCTTCCTCCGCCTTTTTAGGGTCGATCTCTTCGTCGTCTTCCGCCGACCCATCCCCCGCGGCTTTCCCCTTGGTTGCCTTCATGCTCTGTTCCTTTTTCCTTCGCGCGAACGCCTCGACGTGCTCCTTCTCCAACAACTTTTCATTCACCTGCGTCGCCGTCACCGTCGCCTCATCCTGCACCGCTATGTTCTTCGTCGCCACCTTCAATCGCAATATCCGATCCTCCCTCGTCTCCCCGAACAGCGTCGCCGGCTGTCCCAACGACCGAAGCCTCGCCACCGCCTCCTCCGTCGTCAACGCGTCCAACGCCGCGTCCGCCTCCTCGTCCTCCAACACGCGCGCGATCGTTCCCACCGCCTCCGACTCTCTCACACGCTTCACCCCGCCTCCTCCGCGCGCCTCCTCATCGTCGCCGCGTCCTCCCATCGCCGTCCCCACCGCGTCCTCGTCGCCTCCCTCCGCCTCCACCGCCGTGGACCCTCCGCGCGCGAGATCCCCTCGTCGCGCGTACTTCGTCCCCGTCGACGCCACCGCACCACCATTCGCGCGCGCCCGTCGAGCGTCGCGCTCTCGTCGCATGCGCTCCATCTCCGCGCGCGCCGCGTCCATGGCGTCCGCGTCGTCGCGCGCGCGGAATGCCGTCGAGGAATGCGTCTCGTAGTGGAGACATTTTACACCCAACAACGTCTCGGCACCCGTCCGAGACGCGGTTTCGCGCCAAAATTCGATTCAATCGCGACGTCGCGACGTGGTCGACCGCGCGGCAGTGCTCGACGGACGTGCATGCGGACGTGGACGACGCGACGAACGGTCGAGAGCGTCGTGCGAACGATCACGCGCGAGATGACGCACGCGGCGACGACCGCGACGGCGTCGGTGTCGACAGCCGCGACGATGCGATGTGGATTCTCGGGTGGGATGCGCGCGAGACGCGCGGGATGGGGGACGCGCGGGATGGCGATCGGGGCGCGCGGACGAGGATCTGCGGTGGCGGCGACGCGGAAATTTTCCGCGCAGGCGCAGTTTGCGAATAATCGAGGATCGTACACGCCGGCGGGACCGAGGTCGGCGCGGGCGCAATCGTACGGAGGAGATCAGCAGACGCAGACGACGGCGCCGCCGAGCGTGGTGACTTGGTCGCCGGAATTGGCGAACAGCGTGACCATCATCGGCAACGTCGGTGCTGATCCGGAGATTCGACACTTCCAGAGCGGGACGTGCGTGGCGAACGTGCGATTGGCGGTGAACGGGCCGCGCAAGCAAGAGATGACGGACGGCGCAGTCGAGGAGGACAAGACGAGCTGGTTCGCCATCGACATCTGGGGCGAGGAGGCGATGCGCATGGCGGAGCACGTGAGCAAGGGAAAGACTATTTGCGTGCAAGGTCAACTGAAGACGGACACGTGGACGGATAAGGACACGGGTGCGCCGCGTTCTCGAGTGAAGATTGTCGCCAAGAACTTTTCCTTGGTGCAGAGCGCGAAGATGCAACAGGGAGGAGGCATGAACGGCGGAGGATACGGTCAGTCGAGCAACTACGGTGGTGGGGCGCCGACGCAACAGCAAAATGCCGCACCGCCGCAGCAGCGTCAACCGCAGCAGCAGATGGGCATGCCGACTGGCGCCTCGCCGAAGGAGGCGCTCTGGCGCTCGCTCGCCGAGGAGCCGGACACGTGGTGGGACAACCGCGAGCGCAAGTCTCAACCGGGCGCCAACCCGCGTTCGCCTGATTTCAAGCACAAAGAATCCGGTGAGGCGCTGTGGATCGAGAGCCGCGATACTCCGACGTGGGTCTTGGAAACGTTGGGTGGCGGCGTTGCTCAGCAAGACGCGCAGCAAGACGCTGACGCGTACCGTGGAGCCACGAATCCGACCGCGTATGAAGCCGATTACAGTCAACCATACGGTCAGCAAGGCCAACAATACGCCGGTGGCTACCAGCCTCTGGACGCCGGAGGATACGAACCGGTGGAGCAAAATTTCAACCAAGATGACCCCCCGTTTTAGTCGCGACGACGAAACATGTGACGTTACTCAAGTCTCAGGATGAGTTGTGATCAAAAGAATACTTTTTTTGAAATAAAACAGTGCGTGCGCGTCGCTCGCTCGCTAGTCTACTTTGCAGCCTCCATGCGCTTGCCTTTGTGCATCTTGATGGCGTTTTCAATGTCAGTCTGAGCGCAACCAGCATCGTGGAAATACTTGAGCGCTTCGTCGAGCATCGGCTGCCATGCCTTTCCTATGCGAGCTAAGAGTTGAGAGTGCTCAAAGAGCGTGTTACCGAGCATCACACACACTTGAGACTTTGTGGTGGTGTCATCCTCGGGAGGCGGTTCTTCGCCTCTCGCGACGGCTTCATCCACGAGCGCCTGGTACTGCGCCTTCTCCTCCTCAGTCTTTTCCTTTGGGACTTCCTCCGGCAAGTTCGCGAGAGCAGCCTTGTAATCCGCCGCCGCGCCGGTGAATTCCTCTTCGGCTTCGGCGGTGCGCTTCTTAGCGTCGTGACCGGCCGGAGCCTTGCCGTTGTCGCCGCTCAAACCGGCGGCGGCGCTGAGCAAGCGAGAGCGCTCGTAGCGTCGTTGCGCGAGAGCGATGATAGAATCGTGGTGATCCGGTTTGATGGAGAGAGCCTTCTCGAATCGAGTCTTGGCCAGGTCAAAGAGCGCCTCGACTTCGTCGAACTTGTCGGCGACAGCGATGGCGGCACCTTGTTGACCACCCTCTTCGAGCGGCTTTTCACGGCCGCCGTCCATCATCATGCGACCCTCGCACATGTGAACGTTACCCCAGTTGAAGATGGTAACCGCCGCCGCCTCTTGGAACTTGGCGATGGCGGCGTCACGAGTGGTGGTGGTCTCTTCTTCAGAGAGGTTCACGTTCGTGAGATCCGTAGACAAGTTCATACCCTGTAACGAAGAAGTATAAAATTATGCGTCGTCAGTCGAGGTTTTCCCGCGCGCCCGATGTAAACAAGAGAGGTGAACGACGAGCTCATCCCCCATCGAAGAAGCTCACGATAGGAGCGAAAGACATTTGCAAAAACATTCATCACGGTAGTCAGTGAAGTAGTAAGTTTTGGTGTATCGTCATCGCTTCTTTCGCTGAGAGCGTCGTCGTCAAAAAGCGCGCTCTGCAAGAAAAACGAGTGAAAAAGCGCGCACCTCTTGGTGGAGATCCAAGTGTCCCTCGGCGTCGATGCCGAGATGTTCGCGGAAGAGCGAAGAGAAATCCAAGATCCATTCATCAATCTCCACGACTTCGTTCGGCGCCAAACCCGTGGGATTGCCGTCGTCGTCGACGAGGTTGATCTCTTCAATCTTGGGAAGGTCTTGCACGAAGAGCTTGACGTAGGGCATGATGGGAGGCTTTTCGAGAGCCTTCAATCGAGTGGACGTGGCGTAGATGGACTTTTGAAAGTCAGTCCTGGATTGAAGATTTCTCATCACGCCCTCTTCGTCCTCGTACTTGATGGAAAATTGAGCAGTGGTGGCAAACTTGGTGGAGATGCTCGCCACCAAATCCGTGAACCCGATGTGCGCGTACACGCTAAACATGCGAATATCGTCCCCGTACACAGCCTTGATTTGGATAGCCGAGGGTTGTTCCTTGTACGTCTGCGCCGCGCTCGCCGACGCTTGTCCCGCCGCGCTCACACCTTCGGTCGACGACGCAGCCTTCTTCTTATCGCCTCCCGCGGCGCTCTTCTTCGACGACGGCTTGAGGTTCATGCCCCCCAAGCCCGCGGGCGCGGACGGCTTTTGCACCCCATTCAAAGAATTGAGCGTCTCTTGCGCCTCAGTGTGCGATCCATCGAGCGCGAGCACGTTTTGTAAATCCTTCTTCGCCTTGGCCACCTGTCCCAGGTGCAAATACGCCTGCGCCCGATGCCAATACGCCTTGTGGCTCTTCGCGTCGACGCGCAGCGACTGGCTCGCCTCGGACACCACATCCGCGTACGCCCCCATCTTCGAATAACACGCCGCTCGATTCGAGTGTATCATCGCACGCGTCGCGTCACCTTCCTCCAACAAACTCAGCGCCTGTTCGTACACCTCCAGCGCTTGTTTCAGTTTATGTTCCCCGTACAACGCGTTCGCCTCATCCTTGAGCTCGAGCGCGCGCTGCTGAAACACCTCATCGTCCGGGTCCGCCCCCATCGCCGCGCTCGGCGCGCGTTTCGTCACCTTGACCATGGACGTCCGTTCCGATTCGTTCGACCTCGTCCACCACCGTCACCGTCACCGTCGCTGTCGCTGTCGCGCCGACGGACGCCGCGCGTCGCGCACTCGCGCGCCGCGCCGCGCGCGCGAAAACCCGTGGGCACGGGGTCGACGTCACGTCGAGTCGAGTCATGACCGGTCACAGGAAGGACACGCATCGAGGGTCCACTCGACCAAACCCTCGACACCGCCCGAACCCTCGCGGGGGGCGCGCGCGTCGAGTCGAGTCGAGTCGAGTCGAGTCGAAGTCGAGTCGAGCGGTCGGTCGGTCGAGCGGTCGGTCGAAATCGAATCGACGAGTGGGATCGACGACGGCGCGCGCGGGGGCGATGACGATGAACGATTGGATTGGTGGGTGAAGGATGCGGGCGCGAGTGGGGCGCGCGCGCGGTTCGGTCCGTGGTCTTCGCGAAAGCGCGTGAAAGAGGAACGCGCGTTCGTCGTCGTCGGCGGCGGCGTCGTTCGTCTCTCTCGCGCGCGGAAGCGTCGTGGATAGAGGCGCATGGAGCGCCGCGCGATGACATCTCCGGCGCGCGCGAACGGGTCGACGACGCGGATGCGCGTGCGCGAACGGCGTAAAACTCGCGCGCGCGTGCGCTGGGTGATGAAACTGTTGGTTGCGTTGGTGTTGGTGGTGTTCGCGCGCGCCATCTTCGCGAGGTGGTTGACGGCGGAGACGGCGCGGGACGAGCGCGGCGACGGAGGAGACAGAGAGGCGTTCGCGGCCGAACCGTCGGCAGATCCGACGCTTTGGGTGCAGGGTGCGTTGGAGGGGGGAGATGGCGCGTGTGGGGTCGGTGGGGCGGCGTTCGGGGAGCGAGGAGGGACGTGCGCGAACGAGCGTTCGTATCCGGATTTGGACGTCGTGACGGTGGCGGTGAAACCGTCGTGCGTGAACGCAGTCGCCGTGGCAGCGCTGAATCAGTACGTCGGACCGCGAAGGATCATCGTCGTGACGAAGGATGCCTCGAGATGCGCGTCGTACGAGTCCATGGCGAGTAACGTCCGGTGTTTCGAGGAGGACTCGTTCGTGCGAGGCCTGACGAAGAAACTCGTCAGCGAGACACTCGAAATGTTGTACAGCTTCGAACTCGGCGCTGACGGCTCCCGAGGACGATTTGTCGGACGCGAACTCGGGGGGTGGTATCTGCAGCAGTTACTTAAACTCGGGGCGGCATCGTCTGATTTAATCAAGCCCGCGCTGAGCCGCCGATTTTTACTGTGGGATTTGGACATGATACCGTTGCGACCGTTGGATTTATTCCACGAAGACGTCGCGGGAACGATGCGAGACGTGCGAGAGATTGGCGGCAACGTCATCAAATCGTACGAATCATCGTACGTCGATCTCACCGGAGAGGACATGACGTACGCCGCGGATGGGACGTCGTACGTGACGCATCAAATGGTGGTCGACGCGGACATCATGAATGAAATGCTCGACGTCTTCGTGAAAAAGGTGGAGTTGACGCCGATGGCGTCCTCGATGAGCTCTAGCATGCCCAGGTGGGCCACGGCGATCTTGTCATCGCTCGATCGTAAAGATCTTAAACTCGGTTTTAGCGAATACGCGTCGTACGCGTCGTACGTCGCCACGCGTCATCCAGAGCGGGTGTACACGCAGCCGAAGAAGACGTGGTCTCGCGCTAGCGGTGGTAAGCTCGGCATCTCGTTACAACGTTTGGTCAACCATGACGGTTTGTGCTGCCCCGGACCGTCCGTGCTCGCTCTGATGAAATCGCGGGGCTTTAATTACGTCGGTCACGAAATCGGTCACGTCGAAGGCTGCAAGTACAACTCGCCCGAACACGAACAATCGTACGGGTTACCCATCGCGCCTAGATTCTGATAGAGGACGTATATTATTAATAACCTACTTGTCGCTTTTCTCGCCTATGTTCCAGAAACGCAACTGCCCGTCGTCTCCTCCGCTCGCGAGTCGCTCTCCTCCGTGATAATCTACCGCAAAATTTTTCCCGTCGTGCGTCTTGACGCTGTGCAACGGGACTCTGCCTCGAATATCCCACAGCTTGATACTTCCGTCGTAACCACTGCTCACGACGTGATTTTCGTTGTCTGGGTTCCAACGAATGCACGACACCCACCCCTGCGTAAAGAAAAGAAGACACATCACAGTCAGTCGCGATTGTCGCGAGAATGCGTTTGCGGCGCAAAGCGCGCGACGCCGAATCGCCAAAGTCTCAGTAAAAAATTAGAGTGATTGATTGTACCCTCACTCACGAGTGTCGGGAATCAAAATATTTTTCATCACTGACTTCGCGAGTGGACGTAAAACATCGATGTCGCGCGCCGTGACTCGCGACGACGTACGTACCTCGTGCGACTTCAACTTGAGACACGCCTTGGACGTCGTCTCACGCGGATCCCACACGTTTACGAGTCTATCGTTACCGCCGTACGCGTATTTCCCACCATCCGGAGCGATGGCCAAACAGTGTACACTACTATTCGTCCGGTTGGATTCTCTCTCTTGACCGGTTTCGACGTCCCACGCGCGAACGGTGTGATCGTACGATCCCGTCCAGACGACGTTCGGGCTTTCCCACGCCACCGCGCGCACTTGGTCGGTGTGACCGGTCAACACGAGCTCCTCTCCCAGACCGTCCTGTTCGTCATCGGAACCTTCGTCCTCGTCGCGTTTCTTCAATTTGCGCTTCTTCGACGCCTTCTCCGCCACCGGTTCGCCGCCCGCGAGTTTCCACACGCGCGCCGTATGGTCGACGGAACACGACGCGAACAAATGAGCGCCCATGGCGCTCGCCACGTCCGTCACGGTCCCTTGATGACCCTTGAACACCTTCTGTTCCTCGATTTCACTCTTCTTCCCACGCAACGTCACCGCGTACGAGCGCACGTGCCTGTCCGCCGACGCCGACAATACGACGCACGAATCGTTCGCCGCCGACGCGTCCGCCGGCGGAGCCAGACTGACCGCCACCACTCTCTGCTCGTGCCCCTCCAACTCGCACAACAGCTTACCCTTGGGCGTCCACAGACGTGCCTTCCCATCGAACGAGCCCGTGACGACCGCTTTCGCCCAGCTCCCATCGACGGAACTGATCCACTCCTCGCACCGCGCGCTTTCCGCCTCCTTCGGCGGTCCGAGCGCGGGAACGTACTCCACCTCCAACGTCGCCTCCGCGCTCTTCCCGAGACGAAGCGCCAACTTGGCCAAAGACGTTCGCAAAAGCACGCCATCGATCAAGAAATCGAACGGCGTCGGCGCGTCGGCGCCCAACAGGTGATTCACCACCTCGGACAAGCCGTACCGCGTGAGCTTCCCCGGAACCTCGATCGCGCTCTCGGACACCCTGTACGCGTCCGGCAATCGCGTCACGAAGCTCACCGCGATCTGCACGTCGTTTTCATCCCCGGCGCTCATCGCGCGCGACGCGCGCTCGACGAGACGGCGACCGCGGTCCCGTCGCCGCCGCCGCCTGGGAATCGATGACGCGCGCGCGCGCCGTCGGCGGGCGTCGCGCGCGACGAACGAACGCGAGACGAACGCGCGCGAGGTACGAACGGTACGCACGCCGCCGAGCGAACGAACGAACGAACGAACGAACGAACGACACGAACGCGCGTCGAGTGACGCGTCGAGACGACGATTCGCGCCCACGTCGGGCGGATGGGTGCGCCCAGAGGGACTCTTCTCGGGTCCTGACTCATCGATCATCCCACGACCGGTGTGCGGGCCCTCGGCCGTTGCCCCGCAATCGACGCCTCGCGCGCGCGAGACGGCGCGCCGTCCGCTTCGGAAGCGCTCTTCGCCGTCGATTCTCTGGCCGCCGCGCGTTCTGGCCGCCGCGAGGGCGTCGCGCGAGGCGAGAGGGCGCGATGTTCATCGCGCGACGACGTCGAGAGTCCCAAGGCGAGGGCGCGCTTCCGGAGCGTCCCGCGCACGCGGCGCCGACGATCGCGGTCTCGGGCGGGCGAAGGGATGAAGAGGAGCGCGCGTCGAGCGTCGGACGCTCGAGCGTGGGGCGCTCGAGCGAATTCTCGGGACGCGCGAGCGCGAACGGGGGGAGAGACGGAGACGCGGGGCTGGCGAGGAGGGAGGACGGCGCGCGGAGTCGAGAGGGCGGTGCGTCGACGGCGAATCGAATCGGAGGGAGGAGTGGGAGTTTTTCTCGAGCGCGTGCGAAAGAGGACACGCTCGGGAAGCTGTTGGAGAAGATGTGCGCGACGGAGGAGGAGGATTCGGGGGACGGCGCGTCGGCGCTGAGCGGAAGCGGCGCGCTGAGGGATCGGGTGGAGACGGAGGCGAGGAGCGCGGATCCCGCGGAATTTCTCAAATTTAGGAACGCAGTGCACGATAGGGTGGGGGTGATGATCACCGGAGAGGACGTGGGGAGGAAAATCGGCGGTCTTCGGGCGATTGATCAGCTCATAGAGATTGAATTTGGCGAAGAGGTGGAAAAGGTGAAAAAGTTTGCCGATTACTTGTTGAGCGTCATGAGCACGAGCAGCGATGAATCACCGCAAATGTCGATGATGCACGACGCTGACCATCCTGTTTCGATTCACGATCCACTCTGGAGCGGCGCGCGAGCGCACGATTTGGTGAGAATGACGAGCGCGGTTCTCGGGAGACTCGTGCTGCACAGCGGCGCATTGACGACGGAAATCGTCGACGCGCACGTACAACGCGCGATTGAGCTCTTGCGGGCGAAAGGCGACAACAGGAAAGTGACCGGAATGAAACGCTACGCGGCATCGTTGAATCTGGTGCAACTCGCGAGAAACGCGCCGACCATTTTCAACGTGCACGTGCCGATTTTCGTCGCCTCCATTTGGAGCGCGCTGCGAGATCCGTCGCTGGAAGTTCGCGAAGCCGCCGTCGTCGCTCTTCACGAGTGTTTATTGGTCACCAAGCGTCGAGAAACGAGATATCGCGTGCAGTGGTACTACGCGCTGTACGAGGAGTGTCGCGCAGGATTGAAACAAAACGCAGCGGTTGAAGAGATGCACGGTTCGCTGTTAGTCTTTGGTGAATTGCTCGGACACACCGGCGAGTTCATGTTGAGTCGATACAGAGAGGTCGCGCGCACCATCTTGCGCTTACAAGACGTCAACGTCTCCATCATTAGAAGAACCATCGTCGGACTCATTCCGAAATTGGCGGTGTTCAGTCCCAAAAGATTCGCAGAGTCGTATCTTGTCGAGTCGTGCGCGTTGATTTTGACGACGATTCGCTCATCGACGGACAGCGCCGCGGGCTTTCTCGCCCTCAGCGAATTGGCCGATTCCATGTCGAGCGTCATGAATCTCGGCGGCGCAGAGGACGAGCATTCGAACGGCGGTACGATGCTTCGGTATTTACCAGAAGTAAGCGCCGTCATGTACGATTTGTTTACTTCTCGAGCGAGAGGACCTCACGCGTGCCCCGAGGCACTCGAATGCGCCGGCGCGTTGATGAATTCGCTTCAGGGGGCGTGGAAACCTCACTTTATGAATTTGATGAAGCCGATGTTCGCGGGTGGATTATCGGAATCGCTCGTCATCGGATTGGAGTCCGCGATCAAAGGCGCGCCGGACTTGATGCCAGCCATTCAGTTGCAACTGGCAGAGACAATCGCAAACGAGTTGTACCGCGCGCCTGCGCAAGACGACAGGTGTCCAATCTTGCCGAACAAGAAAACCGTGCAAGTCGCGCTGCGCACAATGCGCACGTTTCCATTCGAACCCGCTATCTTACTGCAATCTATTCGGAAGAACGCCATCGTGTATTTGGATGCGCTTTCGACGGATTCGCGCATCGAAGCCGCGTTGACGTGTTGTAGCGCCATGCGGTTGCGAGTCGGCGCGAGTCGAGGCGCCGCGAACGCGGTCGAGCACATCATGGAAGCCTTGATCCCGGTCGCCGTCGGGGATAGCGATAAGACCATTCGAACGGCGTTGCTCACGGAATTCTGCAGACCGAGCGCGTCAATAGATTCGTACCTGTCGCAGTCGAAGTCGCTCAGATCGTTATTCTTGACGTTGAACGACGAGAGCGTTGACATCAGAATGTTAGGCGTCGAATTGCTCGGACGTCTCGCGACGAGGAACCCGGCGTACGTCTTACCCGCTCTGCGATCGCACATGCTGCAACTTCTGTCGGAATTGGAGTACAGCAGTGAAACCATGCAGAGAGAAGAAAGTTCCAAGGTGATGGCGGTTCTCATTCGCAGTTGTCCTCGCTTGGTCGCCCCGTACCTGTCTCCCATCATGCGCTGCCTCACGTCGATTTTGAGACAAGAGGAAAGCTCAGGGACAAAAGGATCGGGCTCTCGTGATGGCATGAAATCAGCGTCGATGTCTACTGTGAGCAAGTCAGTCGGGGCCGGTTCGAAGGCATCGGCGTCGGCGAAGAGAAACGACATCACGGGGAGAGAAAAGTCAGCCGTTCTCATGACGATCGGAGAACTCGCCAACGTGAGTGGATATGAAATCAAACCATTTGTACAAGAATTACTGGCCTTACTTTTAGTGGCCTTGAAATCTGCGAGCACCAGAGATTGTGCCGTGGTAACGCTAGGAAAAATTATCGAAAGCTCCGGCTACGTGGCGGAACCGTTCACGACGCACCCGCAGTTGCTACCGCAGTTGCTTCGCATGCTTGGGAATGAACGAGATATCGTACGGAGCGAAGTGCTTCGAACGTTAGGAATTTTAGGCGCGCTTGATCCGCACGCGCACAGAGGCAATAAGATTCGTTCGCACGGAGAAGGCGTGTTGAGCGAGGAGGGCGTACGAGGCATCAGGCAAGCGCGTTTGAGCATGAAGCCGGCTGATCGAGTCAAGAGTGGGAACGATGAGGATGACTACGGTAACAACGACGCCGACGACGATGAGTTAGATATTCTCCCGACGCTGCATTTGACGTCGTTATCCGATGATTATTACCCGACGATTGCGCTCAATTCATTGCTCAGGGTCCTCAGAGATCCCTCTAGAACGAGTCATCGTCACATGGCGGTGTGCAGCATAGTTTACATTTTCCAAGTCCTCGATACCGAGTGCGTCCAGTATCTGCCGAACGTCATTCCGGTCATGTTGAGCGTCATTCGCACGGCTGATGACGCTTTACGCGAGGCCATGTTCAAAGAGCTCGCGTCTCTGGTGAGCGTCATCAAAGCACACATCAGACGTTACTTGTCTGACATCTTGGACCTCATGCATCTATCCTGGGAGAAGAATGGAATCACCAAGAACACTCTCTTGCTGTGTGAAGAACTTTCAATTTCACTGAACGATGAGTTCAGAGTTAACGTTCCGACCATCATTCCTCGCATCGTCTCGGCGCTCACCGAAGCCGAGCGTTTGCGCCGATACGATACAGTGCCGTACATTCTTCACGCTCTGGAAATGTTCGGGACGTCTCTGAACGATCACTTGTATTTGCTCCTGCCGACGCTCGTCCGTCTGTTCAAACCAAGCGTTTTATCGGTGCCCGATGAAGTCAAGCGCAGTACTTTGCAATCGCTGCAGCGAATGATCCCGAGAATGCGTTTGGCGGATCAAGCCAGTGTTCTCATTCACTCTTTGACACGAATGTTGGAAGACGAAGACATCGAGCTCAGAATCGACACGGTGCACGTCTTGACAACGCTCGAAGTCGCACTTGGGCGAGACTACGCGATCTTCTTACCCGTCGTGAAACGTGCCGTGTCGAGGTGCGGAATCTTCGACCCCGCGTTTCACGAAATGGTGACTCGAGTCGAGAGTGGGAATCCGTTACTTTACAGGGAAAACGATATAGAACAATCTTTGACCGCTTCTCCTCTCAAGCAAAAGAAACCGGAAATCGAGAAACGTCTCTCTGTGAACCAACTCGCCATCCGTCGGGCTTGGGAGAGTAGCCAACGGTCTACAAAGGAGGATTGGCTCGAGTGGATGCGTCGACTCGCTCTCGACTTGTTGAAGAGTTCTCCGCTCCCGTCCCTTCGAGCGTGCAGTGAACTCGCGCAGGTTCAACCTGGTCTCGCCAGAGATCTGTTCTGTGCCGCGTTTGTCTCGTGTTGGGCGCAACTGAACGAGAGTCACCGCGAAATTCTCGTTCGATCGTTGGAAGCCGCGTTGGGGAGCCCGACGATTCCACCCGAGATTGTCTCCGTGTTGCTCAATCTTTGCGAATTCATGGAGCACGATGAGCGACCGATTCCAGTCGACGTTCGCACGCTCGGTATGATCGCACAGCGGTCTCGCGCGTACGCGAAAGCGCTCCACTACAAGGAATTGGAGTTCATAACGAATCCAGGCTCGTGCGTCGCCGCGCTTATCGCCATAAACAACCAACTTCAATTACCCGAAGCGGCGAGAGGCGTGTTGGTGTACGCCCAAGACAATCTGAAGGTGGAGATTAAAGAATCCTGGTACGAAAAGCTCGAGCAATGGGACGATGCGTTGGAGGCGTATAGAAGAAAGCTTGACGAGCTCATGCACGTGGACAGCACTCAGGCGACTGAGGACAGGCGCGAGGCGATGGTGGGACAACTTCGTTGTCTGGCGGCGCTCGCGGAGTGGGAAGAGATTCAAACCATCTTCGAGGCAGGGAATCGTGCGAGCGTGGATTGGGATGAATATCGTAACGATGTGACGACGATCGCCGCGAAAGCTGCGTGGCATCTCGGCGACTGGGATCAAATGGAAAAGTGCACAGATCAGCTCGAGCGGGATCTTCATTTGCGTGGTCGATTACCGAACGCGGATCGCGTAGACGCCTCCGGCAAGTACAAGTCCAGCGTCGTGAACAGTACCGATTGTGACTTTTACAAGGCGATTCTCGCCATTCGCCGAGGTTCGCAAGATGAAGCTCGCGTGCATCTCGCGGCTGCTCGCGAAGTACTTGGGACGGAATTGGCGGCGCTCGTCGGCGAGTCTTACGATAGATCTTACAACGCACTGATCCGTGCGCAGCAGTTGGCAGAACTCGATGAAGTTATTGAATACTCGCAGCTCGCGTCTATCGCTTCCGCAGCGGCTTCGAGGCGTCAACAGACCATTCGTAAAATGTGGCGAGACAGAATCTTCATCGTCAAGCGCGACGTCGAAGTGTGGCAATCGCTCCTGCAGGTTCGATCCTTAGTTTTACCGATGAGTGAAGAAACAGAAATTTGGCTCAAGTTTGCGGCGCTGAACAGAAAACAGGGACGTGAGCGCCAATCCCGGCGCACGCTGTTGAGACTACTCGAGTATGATCCCATCATGTGCGCGGACGGCACAGCTGGTTTCGGCGCTGGCTCTGGTCGACCCGTCGTCATGTTTGCATTCATCAAGCATTTATGGCAAACCGGTCAGAAGCGCCAGGCTTTCATGCGTCTCCAATCTCTCGCGAACGAACTGCGCGTACAGTGGGAGACTGATCGTGCATCTGGACAAGCACAACCAAAAGAACAAACCAAAATTCTGTCTCGTGCCTTCTTGAAGCTTGGCAAGTGGCGTTGGACTCTCGCCGAAGGTATGGATGAGGAAGCGCTCACAGACGTCTTGATGTCCTTTAGGACAGCCACGACGGCCGATGAACAGTGGGCAAAGGCGTGGCACCACTGGGCGCTTTTCAATGCTACGGCGATGGAGCATTTCAAGCGACAAGACGGAACCATGAGTGCTGATGCGATGCGCCACGTCGCGCCGGCAATCAGCGGATTTTTCCGTTCAATTGCGTTGAGTGGATCGTCAGTAAGGGCAAAGGGCGGGTCGCTGCAAGACATTTTACGCCTCTTGACTCTTTGGTTTAACCATGGTGGTTCGCCCGAAGTCGAAACGGCGTTGATAGAAGGTTTCGGTCACGTGAACATTGACACGTGGCTCGCCGTCATTCCTCAAATCGTGGCGAGAATTCACACACAAGTCCTCCCCGTGCGGGACTTGATTTATCAGCTGCTCGTTCGTGTCGGGCGACAGCACCCACAAGCTGTCTTGTACCCACTGCTCGTCGCGTGCAAAAGCCAGAGCGCGTCCCGACAAGCTGCCGCGCACGCCATTCTCGATAACGTGCGTCTGCACAGCGCTCTTCTCGTGGAACAGGCGCAGATTGTTTCACTCGAGTTGATTCGCGTCGCCATCGTGTGGCACGAAGCCTGGCACGAGGCGTTGGAGGAAGCGTCTAGGCTCTACTTCGGTGAACAAAACGTCGACGGTATGATGTCAATCTTGACACCGCTCCACCATATCTTGGAGAGACAAGGGGCCGAAACGCTCCAAGAGATGGGATTCGTGCAAAACTATGGTCGAGAACTTCAGGAAGCGCATGACCTCTGCCAAAAGTATCAAAAGAGTAAGCGCGAAGAGGAACTGAATCAAGCCTGGGATTTGTACTATCACGTCTTCAAACGAATCACGAAACAGCTTCCGACGATGACGACTTTAGAATTGAGGTACGTGTCCCCGCGTTTGCTCAACTCACGCGATTTGGAGCTCTGCGTCCCGGGTAACTACATTCCTGGACAAGTGGAACAGGCGAAAATCAGAGCATTTGCGCCGACCATGCACGTCATCACGTCGAAACAACGACCCAGACGACTCCAAATTCACGGCTCCGATGGTAAAGATTACGGATATCTTCTGAAGGGCCACGAGGACTTGCGTCAGGATGAACGTGTCATGCAGCTGTTTGGCTTGGTAAACACTCTGCTCAACAGTAACATGACGACGGCACATCGGGATTTGGGCATTGCGCGTTACGCCGTCGTACCACTCTCGCCAAACAGCGGGCTCATTGGCTGGGTGCCGAATTGCGACACTCTGCACGCATTGATTCGCGAGTACCGCGACGCGCATAAAATCCCTCTCAATCTGGAGCATCGCATGATGCTCGCCATGACGCCCGACTACGATCATCTTCCCCTCGTGAACAAGGTTGAAATCTTCCAACACGCGGTCGAAAACACCTCGGGTGGAGACTTGACTAGAGTGCTTTGGCTGAAGAGTCGCAGCAGCGAACAATGGCTCGAGCGAAGAACGGCATACACGCGATCGCTCGCGGTAATGTCGATGGTCGGTTACTTGCTCGGTCTCGGCGATCGACACCCATCGAATTTGATGGTCGATCGATACAGCGGAAAGGTGTTGCACATCGATTTCGGTGACTGTTTCGAGGCGTCCATGTATCGTGAAAAGTTCCCAGAAAAGGTACCGTTCCGTCTCACGCGCATGCTCGTGCACGCGATGGGAGTGAGCGGCATCGAGGGTAACTTCAGAAACACGTGCGAGAGCGTCGTCACCGTGCTGAGGAATAACAAGGACTCCGTCATGGCGATGCTCGAGGCGTTCGTCCACGATCCCCTCATCAATTGGCGTTTGTTGACGCACAATGTGCCGGCTGCCGAGGATGACTCCATGACAAATTCTTCCATGGAACCACAGTCGACGGACACTCCGACGCCCGACGACAGTCGTGCGCCGAGCGCCGGCACGGATCACGATACGACGCCGCCGCCCGGGAAGACGCAGCGTCAATCACGACCTCCGAGCGTTGGAGTCGTCGAAACGCCAAGTGGACCTGTTCCGTCGAGTTCATCCGTTATAGGTCTTGAAGCCACGCACGCGATGGCCGTGATGAGCTCGAGTATTAACGACACAGCCGTGCCGACGTCTTTAATTTTGCGAAGAACTGAGCTCATCAACGCCATGGAAGCGTACGGAACCGAAGATGGCCAGAACGATGCGTTAAATGAAAGAGCCGTGAGTGTCATGCAACGCATGAGCGCTAAGTTGACTGGAAGAGATGGTGATCTCCATCACTCGGACACGATGATGTCCGATTCTGTCGAAATGCAAGTCGAACGTTTGATCACCGAGGCGACGAGCGCGGAAAATCTCAGCGTGAGTTACGTCGGCTGGTGCCCTTGGTGGTAGGAAATTGATTATTTTGTAACATAACAACGTGATTCAAACACAACATGACTATCTATATTTGCAACTTGGCGTCGATCGATGCTGCTTCTGTTTTATCGTCCCTATGGTCCACGCTTCGCCTGGGAGAACGCGGCGACGTCGGTCCTCCGCCGGTGGTGGAGGAAACCGTTTGAGACGTCTGCGAAGACATGACCCTGGACAATTCGGGCGCGGGCGGAGGTTTCCACGGGGACTCCGAAGTATCGTCGAGATTGATGCGCTTGATCGGGACTTCGTCCTCATCGGCTGTTTGAGGCGCCTTTGGATACGGTTTCCCCGGTCGAGAGGAGCTAGAACGCGGAATGGTGATGTCCGGGTTGGGTGGAGCGTCGTCGATGTCCTTGATGCCCGGCGGCGTCGTCCCGGACTCAATCATCTGGAGAATATCCATAAACTTTCCAGGGTGCGGGGGATCCGTCAAATCGTTCGTCTTCGCATCGGCGAAAGGCCTGCTCGGTCGAGTCTGCGGTTGTCGAGCCGAAAAGAAATTCACCTCGCCCGAACTGCTCACGTCTTGATTCGACGCGTTGTTCAGCGTGAATTCGCCCTCGCTCCGAGCGGCGTTTTGGTCGGGTGTGAACACGAGACTCCCCGGGCTCTCTCCGGATTCGCTTCCCGGCGGACTCGCCCTCAACGGCCACTCTCTCTGAATCACCGACGACGTCTGCGAAGGCGTCGACCGCTCGCGAGCCAGCGCGCGTTTTATCTCCGCCAATTCCTCTCGCAACTGAGTCTCCAACAGCTTTCTCATATCGCTCATGCTCTCTTTCAACGTCGTCGTCATCTCACTCTTGATCTCCTCACGCAACGCCTCCGTTCGCGACTCCGCCTCCGCCGCGCGTTCCACCGCGTTCTCAATCTTCGTAGCCATCTCCGGCGACACGCCCATCACCATCGGCGTCGTTCCAGGCGTCGACATCGTCGGCGTCTGCATCACCGGCGTCGACGGCGTCACGACGCTCGCGTCCGCATCCTTCTCCGTCGCGCTCGCGCTTTTCGCGTCCCTCTCTCTCGCCCGTTTCGCCGCGAGCTCCAACCACCGCCGCGCGCTCGGATACGCCAGATACGCCGCGCCCACAGTCGCCGCCAACCGCGCCACGGCACCGACGACGCCCACGCCCGACGACGACGACGAAGTCGTCGCCACCGCGCTCCCGCTCGCGTTCCACGTCTCCCCCCCTCCACCACCACCGCCCGCGCGTCGAAACGCCTCGTCTATCTCTTCTCGCGTCAATCCCTTCCCCTCCAAAAATCCACGCTTCGCGCTCGCATCGCTCGAATTCTTCACGCTCTCGTGCGAGAGAAACGCCACCGCGTTCAACACCTCGTTTTCGCGCATGCCCGCGCGCCGTCCGTCGCGCGCGGTCGCGACGATGAATGATTGACGACCGCGCGATTCGATTCGAATCGCATCCACATCGCACGAGGGACACATTCTCGAGTCACGACTCCCGAACACACTCACCGATCACGACTCACCAGCCGTACCCACAGCGTCCCCCGACCGCGCGGCGGTCGGCGGCGCGGTCGCGTCGTCGACGCGTTCGCGCGCGCGCGCGTCGCACACGTCGTCGTTCGGAAGAGGACGAGCGAAAACGATGCGCGCGGCGACGATGCGCGGCGGTGTCTCCGCCGTCGGTGGACGCAAGCCCGCGAACGGGACGACGAGCGGGACGACGACGGCGAGGGTGGCGCGCGCGGGACGTCGCGACGCGATCGCGACGCGCGTCTCGTCTCGAGGCGGTGCGGGCGCGGACGCGCGCGCGAACGATCGAGGCGATCGTCACTCGCGGTGCGTGCGCGCGCGCGCGGGCGAGGGCGGCGCGAAAGCGTCGGCGCGCGCGCCGAGACCGGCGTACACGCCGGGGGTTATCTCGGACCCGAATTACGTGCGCGTGTTCGACACGACGCTGCGGGACGGGGAGCAGTCGCCGGGGGCGACGCTGACGAGTAAAGAGAAGCTTGATATCGCCACGTCGCTGAGCAAGCTCGGAGTGGACATCATCGAGGCTGGATTTCCGATCGCGAGCCCGGACGACTTGGAGGCGGTGCGAGGCATCGCGAAAAAGGTGGGCAACGAGGTGTACGAAGACGGATACGTGCCGGTGATTTGTGGTTTGTCGAGAGCGAATAAGAAGGATATCGATGCGGCGTGGGAGGGCGTGCGTCACGCGCTTCGACCGCGCATTCACACGTTCATCGCGACGAGTCCCATTCACATGGAGAGCAAGCTGCGAAAAACCCCGGATGAGGTTGTGGAAATCGCGGTGAACGCCGTCAAGTATGCGCGCTCGCTGGGATGCGAAGACATCGAGTTTTCTCCGGAAGATGCGGGAAGATCCGATCCTGAATTTTTGTATCGCATTTTGAGCGCCGTGGTGGAGGCGGGCGCGACGACGCTGAACATTCCGGATACGGTTGGGATTTGCTTGCCGGAGGAGTTCGGCCAGCTCATCGCGGGCATCAAGGCGAACGTGAAGGGTATCGAGGGTGCGGTTATTTCGACGCACTGTCAAAATGATTTAGGATTGTCGACGGCGAACTCTTTAGCGGGCGTCGCCAACGGCGCGCGCCAAGTGGAGTGCACCATCAACGGTATCGGCGAGCGCGCCGGTAACGCATCCTTGGAAGAAGTTGCCATGTCTATTTACATGCGCGGACAGTCGCGATTGATGGGCGCGTACACGGGCATCAACCCGGTGCACATTTACCCCATCTCTCAGATGGTGAAGACGTACAGCGGCATGGCGATCCAGCCGCACAAGGCCATCGTCGGTGCCAACGCCTTCGCGCACGAATCCGGCATTCACCAAGACGGCATGTTGAAGAACAAGCTCACGTATGAGATCATCGCTCCGGAACAGATTGGTTACTTCCGCGGTGAGGATGATTGCGGTGTGGTCATGGGTAAGCACTCTGGTCGTCACGCGTTGTCGTCCAAGTTGAACCAACTCGGCATTCCGTTGGAGGGCGCGCAGCTCGACGACGTTTTCAACCGCTTCAAATTGGTGGCTGAAACCAAGCTCGGTGGCGTGAATGATGACGAGCTTTTGGCGATCGTTCGTGATGGTGAGTCCGTGCAAGATCCGGCGTGGTCTTTGGAGACTGTTCAAGTCGTGTGCGGAACGACCGGTTTGCCGACGGCGACGGTGCGAATGCAATCCGCCGACGGCACGACGCACGTCTCCGCCGTCGTCGGCACGGGCCCGGTCGACGCCGCCTTCAAGGCCATCGACGCGGTGGTTGGCTTGGACGTGGTCTTGACCGAGTACAGAGTCACGGCGGTCACCAAGGGCATCAACTCCTTGGCTGAGACCACCATCAACATCAAACCGAGAGAGGGTGCGGAACAAAAGCTCGGCTCGGATGTCTTCAAGACCAACTTGCAAACCGGTGAAACCGCCGTCCGCTCGTTCACCGCGACTGGCGCGGACACCGATATCGTGGTCTCCTCCGCTCGTGCTTACGTCATCGCTTTGAACCGAATCGTCGAGTACGTCACCAAGTCGTACATCCACGAAGAAGCCGTCGTCTCTCGGTGAGCTCTTCATTCAGTCAGCGCGACACACCTAGCCATTCAAACCTAGAAGCACGTTATTCACATCACGTTATTATTCACGTACTGTCTCTCACTCGCCCCGCCCCGCGAGCGCTTCGCCCGCGTTCGCCCCCGCGCGTCTCGCGCTCGATGTCGCCTCTCTCGTAAACCCAATCCCGGGATCGGGATCGTCACTCGGCGTCGGTTCCCGTCATGAGCACGTACGTGTACGTGGACGCCGACGGTGGCGGTACCGACCGTAAAGCCGTGCAGCGTCGCACGGTGGATTACACGGCGACGACGGTGCGATACGTCGAGGAACGCGTGTACGCGAAGGATCCGTGGAATTCCCCCCATCCGCGCCCGTTGCCCGGCGCGCTGTTGGATTTCATGCCGCCGGTGGCGTACCCGCACCTCCCGGCGACGTCGTTCGCCACCAAGTTCGTGCACGTGAGCAGTAACAAGATCAGAACGAGCGTGAACAAGGTGACGTTCATGCCGGACGGGAGACGTCTTCTCACGTGTTCGCAAAACGGCGAGTTTACGCTTTGGAATGGGATGTCGTTCAACTTTGAGACGATTTTGCAAGCGCACAATGGGCCGATCAGATGCGCCGAGTTTAGTAACAACGATAACTGGCTCCTCACCGGGGATGACGAAGGGAACATCAAGTACTTTCAGACGACGTTTAACAATTTACGCTCGTTTCAGGTACACAAGGAACCGGTGACGTCCATCTCGTTCGCGCGATCGGATTTGAAACTCGCGACGGGTAGCGACGATGCGACGGTGAAGATCGTGGACTTTGCGCGCGCGGAGACGGAGCATACGCTTAGCGGACACACAGGGGACGTGAAGACGGCGGAGTGGCACCCGTACCTCGGACTCGTGGCTTCTGGGGGTAAGGACGGCGCGGTGAAGATGTGGGATCCGAAGAGTGGACACTGCGCGACGACGCTACACGGGCACAAGAACTCAATCACGTGCTCAAAGTGGAACAAGAATGGAAACTGGCTCGTCACTGGCTCGAAGGATCAAACGTTGAAGGTTTGGGATTTGCGAATGTTAAAGGAAATTGGGACGTATCGCGGACACGGCAAGGATGTCACGGAGGTCATCTGGCACCCGACGCACGAGGCCATGTTCACCTCCGGCTCATTCGACGGTTCCATCAACTATTGGCTCGTGGGCGCGGGCGAGGCGCCGCAAGCCGAGATCAAGGGCGGTCACGAAGGCTCCATTCTTAGTCTCGCGTGGCACCCGGCGGGGCACATTCTGGTGAGCGGTTCGTTGGACAACACCACCAAATTTTGGTGTCGTAATCGTCCCGGCGAAGTGGCGAGAGACACGGCCGCCGGACGCATGCCCGCCGGCGGCACCGTCGAAGCAGTCATTCCCGCCTCTGTGCCTCGTCCGAGCGCTCCGCCCGGTTTACCTCCTGGCATTAAGCAATCAGGCGCACCTCCGAGACGTTCCGCACCCCCAGCGCGCGGTCGCGCGCCTCCTCCCGCGCCTCCACGCGGCGCACCGCCCGGTCGCGGTCGTCCACCGCCTCCCGCGCCTCCCGGCGGCGCGCCTCCGCCGGCGCCGCCCAGCGGTCGTCCGCAGTCGGCGCGTCCGAACCGCCCGCCGAGAGGTCGCCCCCCTCCCGGACTTCCTCCCGGGCTTTAAACAATCGACGCTTTAGACATCCATAGCACCCAATTAGCGCGTTGTGACTCATAGACCGAGTGTAGAAGACGCCGTCGCGGAAAAGCGCGTCTTCGTCGTCTCGGATAACGAAAACCGGATTACGTCACTCGCCTCATAACACACCGCGCTCGACCACCGATGTCCGCTCAATTTGCCACCGCCAAGACGGCCGCGCTCGCGCGCACGCCCTTCACCGCGCGCCGATCGTCGCGCCGCGCGTCCATCGTCCGCGCCGGCGGAAGCGCGACGCAACAGAAGGGTCTCGGTGATCTCGACACGGTCGAGCTCAAGGCTGCGGACGGAAGCGCCGCCACGGTGTACCTGTTCGGTGGTGTCGTCACGAGCTTCAAGCCGAAGGGTGGTGATGACGTGCTCTACGTGCGACCGGACGCCAAGTTCGACAAGAGCAAGCCGGTGCGCGCGCCGATGCGTTCGTCTCCTCGCTCTCGCGCGCAAATGCTCTTTTACGCGCGCGTCCTTCTTCTTTCCCCGCGCGCTTGCACTGACCGGTCCGCGTCTTTCGACCGATAGATCTCCGGTGGTTTACCGCACTGCTGGCCGCAATTCGGCCCGGGCGCCATTCAAACGCACGGTTTCGCGCGTAACGTCGACTGGACGCTCGTCTCCACGACTGACGGCGACGAACCGTCCATGACGATGGAACTCACGCCGAGCGATTACACCAAGGCGATGTGGGACAAGGATTTCAAGGTTACGGAAACAGTGACGCTCAAGGGTGGTGCGCTCGAAGCGGTGCTCGTCGTTGAAAACAACGGCTCGGAGGCGTTCGATTTCACCGGTTCCTTCCACACGTACCTCAGCGCTGACATCAACGCGGCGGCGGTCGGTGGCTTGAACGGCTGCAAGACGTTCGATCGCCTCGCTGAGTCGGATTCCACCGTCTCCGGTGACGTCAAGTTCACTGGTCCGATCGATAGCGTGTACTATGGCGTTCCGGAGATGCTCACGCTCGCCACCGGCAAGCGCACCGTCAACATCAAGTCGAGCAAGACTTGGACCGAGGCTGTCGTCTGGACGCCGTGGACGGACATGGAAGCGTGCTACAAGGAGTTCGCGTGCGTTGAAAGCGCTGCGGTGACCCCGGTTGTCGTCGCCCCGGGTGCCTCCTGGACCGCGACCACCACGCTTTCCGCGTAAGTAATATTTCCGCGCATAGTACTTGGTAGACTCTCGCATGTAAAAGGCACTGACGATTTAAATTCGTATCACTCGACTCTAATTTTGCATTTACATAGCCTACCTCGACGCGCGATGAGGACATTATCGGCACTAAAAGTACTTGTTGCCAAAAACTTTGGCGTCGTGATCCATTTTGAAATCATCGCGCGTTTGCGTTCCCGCCACCGTGCCGTAATCAGTCAACGTGGTGCGGTCGAGTCGCACGTGATGGGGAGGCTGCAACACAGCCTTTTGGGCGTCGGTCATTCCTTCTTCCGTGCCTTGCGGCCACGTCGGATAGTAGGACCGTCCGTACGCGGACGTCGGCGGCGCGAATCGATACAGCACCGCGCGACGCGTGTGCTTCGCCGTCCAGGCCAGCGTGCCGTGCGTCGCCGCCTCGGAAAAAATTAACACATCACCCGCGATCAAGCGCGGATTCACCACGAGGTCGTGGTGATCCTTGTATTCCAAAATTTTTTGTGGACAAGGAAAGCTCGACTTGTGAGAACCGGGAAGGATGCAAAATCCACCGTCGCCTGGCTCCGTGTCCGAGAGAGCGACGCTCACGCCGATAAGCTGATTGTACATCGTACCGCCCTCGCATGTGTAGGCGAGCTCTTGACACCAACTCCCGTCAGGATTCATGCGTCCTCCGTGAAACACGAAACCGTCCGCCCCCGTCCTTTGCTGAATCATCAAAGGCAGGTGGTCCATGCGATAACCCTTGCCGACGAGCGCGTAATAATACGGCACCAACGTAGGGTGGTTGAGAACGGATCGAAACACCTCGGCATCGCCGTTTTCCCACGAGAGCATTCCGCCCAAATCCTCTCTCCCCGTCGCGCCGTCGCCCGCGAGCGGGTCCCCAGCCTTTCCGCCCAAACGCAGTCGTCCCTTACGCTCGATGATCTCGTCCGCGCGCGCATCGATCGCGGCATTCATCATCTTCACCTCTTCATCCGTGAACACCCCGGGGACGACGCAGTATCCTTGCAAATCGAACGCAAACTTTTGTTCTGACGTCATCCGCATTGTCGCTGAACCGCTCGCCTTCGCGCGCGCGAGTCGAATGGGCGCGACGGTACGCGCACGTGAGCGAGGTGCCCGCGAGAGCGATTCGATCACACGTCCGAGGGCGTTCGAGCGCGCGCACGTCGACGTCGAGGACGCCATGAAGTGCGGCGCGGGTGCGTCGGGTGCGGTGCCCAAAGCTGCACTTTAACAATATTTGTGAGAGTAAGAAATCGCGCGCCATCGCGCGCCGTTCGAGCCGGCGTCGAGGGCGGGGGTGACACTAAAGAGCGCAATCGAATATCATGCGAGCGTCTTGCGCGAAAACCCGAGGTCCGGGGCGCGGCGTGTCGAGAGTGGATCTCGCGGCGCTGCGTTTAATCGAAACTGAAAATAGAACTCTCGCGAAGCGACTCGCCGACGAGTTAGATTCGAAGAAGAAGGAACTCGCGGATGAACTCAAAGCGCTCACGCGCTCTCGAAGTCGCGCTCGGAGCGCGCGAGCGAGTCGACGGAGACAGGCGGCGCTGTTGACGCGCGAGAGGCAATCGAAGAGACTTCGTCGCCGCGGCGCCGCGGCGGAGTCGGCGGATGACGACACCGTCGCGCAGAGAGACTTCGACATCGTCGCGTACATGAGAGTGTGTCGCGAGTTCGAAGAGATGATGTCGCGCGCGCAAGAGTAGCGGGCAGACGCGCGTCTCGCTCATATTTCACTAGCAATTCTAAAAAACTCGTTCGGTACTCGACAGACTAATCCATTCTGTTCTTCAACGTCCGAGTGAACGTCCCTTGGTCCTTCGTGATCACCGTCACCGTACCACCCCAACCGCTCAAGCAATCGCGGTTCACGCCAGAGTTCAAGCAGTGCGAGATGACGTTGCACAGGCTTTCCGGATCTAAATCTCTTCTGTAAAACGACTCGCACACGCCGAAAAGCGACTCCACGTTGTCCCCGGAGACGACGAAATCATCCGTCGACGCCTCCGCCCCGATCAGGTCCATGCTCGTGATGTACGGCTTCCCATCATTATCTAATCCAGCGATCACCGGCTCGGTGTAATACGGCGAAAATCGCTTCTCGTACAGCGTCGCGCTCACCACGCTCCCAAACACCTTCGGCGACATCTTCCTGTTCTCCCTCAACTCGTACATATCGTGCTTGAACCGAAGCTTTTGCACCAGCGTGAGCTGATCGGCGATCAAACCCGTGAGTCCGACGTACAATCTGTCGTGAATCTTGTGCAATTTAGAGTAATCCACCGCCGCGGTTTGGTTTTGATTGATGCCCAACCTGAGATCGGACGCGATCGCCACGCAATCCTTCCCCGTCATCGCTGCGTCGTCGCATCACCGTTCGCGCGTCGTCAGTCGCGCGCTCGCGAAACACACCGTTCAATCGCGCCTCTCTAGCCCTTCGTCGAGTCACCCATCGTCCTCGTCACCGCGCGCACGCCCGAGACGACCGCGAAATCAAAAAAACGCCCAATCGCGCGCATCTCGTCGTCGCTCTCGCGTCGCCGTCGCCGTCGTCGCGCACCTATGACGGCGGCGCCGTTGTAACTCATGATGCTCATCTCGCCCTCGCGTATCGACCGCGTTCGCTCGCGCGCTCGTCCGTCGTCGATCGCCGCGAGGTCAACGACTGACGCCATCCGCGCGCGCGCGCGTCCGCGCCGATGCGTCGCGTCATCGCGTCGTCTCGCGCGCGCTCGCGCGCGCGGTCGACGCTCGACGCGATCGCGCTCTCGTCTTCCGCGTCCTCTCGCGCGCTCGCGTCGTCGACGGGTCCCGACGGCGCGTCTCGCGCGCCTCGTCCGCGCGCGCGCGTCGACGTCGACGCGCTCCCGCGTCCTCCACCGAGCGCGACGACCGACGCCGAGCGCGACGAGCGCGACGAGAGCGACGAGAGCGACGAGATGGACGCCGAGACCGTCGCGCGCGAACACGCCGAGCGACGTCGCGCGTTTCACGCCGCGCGAGGGATGGATGCGCTCGAACACGGTGGGCCGTCGGGGCCGTTGGAACCGACGCGATACGGCGATTGGGAGCGTCGCGGGCGGGCGAGTGATTTTTAGGACGCGTCGGATTCGCGCGCGCCCGTCTCGCGCGCGAGACTCGTCGCGTCGGCGAATTCGCGCGTCGGATTCGGATTCGGTCGAACGGTTGTACAATCATCAGAATCATTCGATCGATCGATTCGCGCGCGTCACACGGTCGCGCGACGCGACGAACGCTCGTGCGGACGTGCGGTCGCGCGGTCGACCGCGCGCGCGTGAACTCGGGAGATGCGTCGCGCGGGAACGTCGAGCGCGCGCGCGGGTCGCGCGCGAATCGGAACGATGATGCTGACGAGGCGAATGGGCGCGGTGGCGACGACGACGACGACGACGACGACGCGTGAGACGGAAAAGAGGGCGACGACGACGACGGCGGGAACGACGACCGAGGCGAGGGAACACCTCGGGTTCGCCGCGCACGGATTGTTGGCGGAGACGGCGATGTTCGCGCCGATGGATGTGCCGAGCACGGGGGGGACGCGCGCGGCGGGCGCGGGCGCGGGCGCGAGGGGAGGGTTCGCGTTCGACGTGAAAGCGCTTCCGACGCCGAAGGAGATGGTGCGAGTGTTGGATGAATACATCGTCGGGCAGGCGCACGCGAAAAAGGTGCTGTCAGTGGCGGTGTATAATCATTACAAACGCATCGGCGCGGAGAGCGAGAGGCGTCGCGCTCGAGAGGCGAGCGACGAGGACGAATCGTTCGGCGAATTGAATGCGTCGGTGACGGAGGGAGCGTACGATGACGTCGCGCTGGAAAAGTCGAACATCTTACTCTGTGGACCGACGGGGTCCGGGAAGACGCTGTTAGCGAAAACCTTGGCGAGGTTCGCGAACGTTCCCTTCGCCATCGCGGATTCCACGACGCTCACGCAAGCCGGATACGTCGGCGAAGATGTGGAGTCTATTTTACACAAACTTCTCCAAAACGCCAACTATGACGTGCACGCCGCGCAAAGAGGAATCGTTTACATCGATGAGATTGACAAGCTGTCTCGAAAGAGCGACAACGTCAGCATCACGCGCGACGTGTCAGGCGAAGGCGTGCAGCAAGCGCTTCTGAAGATGGTCGAGGGTACGACGGTCAACGTTCCGGAAAAAGGTGGGCGCAAGAATCCAAACTCGCAGTTTGTCCAGCTCGACACGTCGAATATTCTGTTCATATGTGGCGGTGCATTCACTGGGCTGGAGAACGTCATACAAAACCGCTTGTCGAAGAGTTCAATCGGCTTCGGGAAGCCCGTCATTTCTCGCGATGATCCGAACAGTAAACAAGCCCTTGAAGTCGCCGTAAAGGCGTTGCAGGAAGTTGAAACCGGCGACATCGTGTCTTACGGACTCATTCCAGAATTTGTCGGCAGATTTCCCGTCTGCGTCCCGCTGACGGCGCTCGGCGAGAAGGAGCTGGTCGACATTTTAACGAAGCCACGCGACGCCGTGGGAAAGCAGTACCAGCGTTTGCTCGACATGCACGGCGCCGATTTAAACTACACGGACGACGCTCTATCTCGCATCGCTCAGGCTGCCATCCGACGCGGAACCGGCGCACGAGGATTGAGGACGCTGCTCGAAAGATTACTAACCGACGCCATGTACGAAGTTCCGGACGATCCGACAGTCTCGGGAGTGCTCATCGACGGCGAGAGCGCTGAAGCGGGCTTGTCTCGACGAGGTGTCGCTGGGGCTAAACTCATTCGATCGAAGATTGCTGGAAAAGGAAAGAAAGGGAAAGAGAACTCTTCGGTGGAAGAAACGGGATGAAACATTTACCACCACTTGGCGCATTACGAACCACGCGCATTACGAATCACGCTTGTACAAAGTCGATGTTGAAATATATGTACTTCTCTTAACTTACAGCTTGCTCTGAACAGCGATGTTCATATTTTTCTCTCGTTTCTCGACCCCGTGACTCAGACGCCGTCCTTCGCGAAATAACCGTACAACCAGGGGATACTGAGCGTAAACTTCACGGTGAGATGATTCATCCACTGTCTGTCCACGGTGCCGTCCTTGAGAAATGTGTACGCATTCTCTTGAAAAACGATGACCACGACGCACAGACATTCGATGAAGAGGTGAAGTAGACAATACCTTTTCTGTAACACGGGAGGAAACGACGACATGGCGATGTTCATGGTGAAGACGCACGACCAGATGCCCACGGCGAGATAGTTGACGATGACGTACTCCAACTTTGAGCCAATCTTAAAGTAGTACAGTTCGACAGGATCCGCGTACGCAAAAGAGAGCGCGTACAGTGTCAGCATCACCCAGTTGATGAGCATGACGGCGTGCGCCGTGCACGCGGGTTTGTACCATTTCCTAACTGGCGGCGCCACGCCGTGCGCCGAGACGCTACTGTACATGTACATGAGCACGAAGCAGGTGGAGAGCGCAAAACTTCGCACGAATGAGTCCAAGGTGATGATGTGCCTGCCCACCCCGCGGCCTTGCGCGCCCTCAAACATGAGCAGCCCAGCCTGTAAATAATTGCCCATCGCCAACCCGCACACCCATCTCTCCTCTACGCGTTCCTCCCCGTGTCTGAGCACGATCAACGTCTCGAGCGCCGTTCGCACGTGTATCACCGCGCACCACATCGACATGGAAAAGAACGGCAGCGTCCCATCGTCCGACGCAAAGTACAACTGCGCCGCGTTTTTCCCAAACCACTTGAACGGCGCCCCGCTCAGCGCCTGCACCGCGCGCACCGCGCACGACACCCACAGCGCCGTGCGCGCCCTCGACCCTCGCGCGACGCTCGCGGGCGCGCCCACATCCTCCGATTCGTGTCCCACCGACGTCTTCCTTCCGCTCGTCACCGTCCTCGACCTCGACGACGCGCTCGATCGCGTCACCATCGTCGTCGTCACTAGTCTCGGTCCACCGCGCGGTCGTCCGTCCGTCGTCGTCGTCACCGCGCGGTCGTCCGTCCTCGCGCGTCCACCTGGGGACGGCCCGACGCGATCCATCGATATCAGACCGACCCATATTCGATAAGGGTTGAGAGGTAGGGTTGAGAGGTAGGGTTGAGAGGTAGGGTTGAGAGGTAGGGTTGAGAGGTAGGGTTTAGACATCGATCGATGACGGCGGGATGGATGGATGGATGGCGCGAGCGTTCGACGCGCGCGCGACGCGACGTGGAGACGCTCGGAAGTCGAGAGGTCGAGCGAGAGATGGTGTTGTACGAGGCGATGATACTCGTCAGCGCCAAGGCGCCGCGAACGGCGTGTGCGGACATCCTTCGACGTTTGGGCGCGAACGTCATGGAGCGGGGAGGGGTGGTGACGGACGTGACGTC
>Ga0208410_1000195_pt1 | contig 38027 bp, 19 predicted proteins | sample ETN02SmetaG_3_FD_185787 | JGI IMG/M metagenome (GOLD analysis project Ga0208410, IMG submission 185787) | Marine microbial and viral communities from oxygen minimum zone, Eastern Pacific Ocean - ETNP2014F10-02SV257 (SPAdes) (version 2) | ecosystem: Environmental > Aquatic > Marine > Oceanic ... | reverse complement strand
GGGCGCGCCGGCGGCGGCGGTCGACGCGGAGGAGGAGGTCGAGACGAAGGAGGTCGAGACGACGACGCCGGCGCGTGAGACGGTGGTGGTGACACCGGTGGAGGCGGCGGTGAGGGAGATGGACGAGGTTGACGAACGTTTGGACGGGTTTACGATGCCGCCCGTCGAGGGGGACGGTTTCGGCGTGTGCGCGTTGGATCCCGCGCTCGAGGGACACAAAGGGCATCTCGGACATCGCTTTGAAAAGTTTAAACACTTGCGCGCGGCGATCGAAGAGCACGAGGGTGGCATGGAAAAGTTTAGCCGAGGATACGAAAAGATGGGCTTTACGCGCACCGCCGAGGGCATCACGTACAGAGAATGGGCGCCGAACGCGACGGCGGCGTGCCTTCGCGGTGATTTTAATGGGTGGGATCTCGGTGAAAACGGCAAGTGGATGACCAAGGATGATTACGGTGTCTTCTCCGTGTTCCTTCCGAACAATGAAGACGGATCTCCGGCGATTCCGCACGGTTCTCGCGTGAAGATTCACCTTCAAATTCCGAACGGCGAACCCGTCGACCGCATTCCGGCGTGGATCCAGTACGCGGTTCAAGCGCCGGGTGAGATTCCGTTCGACGGCGTGTACTGGGATCCGCCGAAGGAGGACTCGTACGAGTTCAAGTACGCGCGTCCGGACGCTCCGAGCGAGCTTCGCATTTACGAAGCGCACGTCGGCATGTCGTCCACCGAGCCGAAGATTAACTCGTACGTGGAATTCGCCGATGACGTATTGCCGCGCATCAAGGATCTCGGTTACAACGCGGTGCAGTTGATGGCGGTGCAAGAACACGCGTACTACGCGTCTTTCGGCTACCACGTCACCAACTTTTTCGGTGTCTCCTCGCGATGCGGTACGCCCGAAGAGTTGAAGTACTTGGTGGACAAGGCGCACTCCATGGGCATCACCGTGCTCATGGATTTGGTGCATTCGCACGCGTCCTCCAACTCCATGGATGGCTTGAACATGTTCGACGGTAGCAACGGCCAGTACTTCCACTCCGGGCCGGAGGGCTACCACTGGATGTGGGACTCCAGATGCTTCAACTACGGCGAGTGGGAAGTCATGCGCTTCTTGCTCTCCAACTTGCGCTACTGGATCGAAGAGTTCAAGTTTGACGGCTTCCGTTTCGACGGCGTGACGTCGATGATGTACAAGCACCACGGTCTTCAAGTCGCGTTCACGGGCAACTACGACGAGTACTTCGGCATGGCGACGGACGTCGACGCCATGGTGTACTTGATGTTGGCCAACGACATGCTTCACACCCTCTACGAGGGAAAGATGACCACCATCGCCGAGGACGTCAGCGGCATGCCGACTCTGTGCCGACCGGTGCAAGAGGGTGGCGTCGGTTTCGATTACCGTCTTCAGATGGCGATCGCAGACAAGTGGATCGAAGTGTTGAGCGAATGGGGCGCGGATGAAAACTGGGACATGGGTAACCTCGTGTTCACCATGGAGAACCGTCGCTACGGCGAAAAGTGCATCTCGTACGCGGAATCACACGACCAAGCGCTCGTCGGCGACAAGACCACCGCGTTCTGGTTGATGGACGCTGAGATGTACACGAACATGTCCACTTTGGTTCCGGACAGCCCGGTCATCTCTCGCGGCATCGCCTTGCACAAGATGATTCGTCAATTCACGATGGGTCTCGGCGGCGAAGGCTACTTGAACTTTATGGGCAACGAATTCGGTCATCCCGAGTGGATCGATTTCCCGCGCGACGATCGCATTGAAGCGTCGACAGGTGAATTCATCCCGGGTAACGGCAACTCGTACCACTTGTGCCGTCGTCGATTCGACTTGGCCGATATGGACCACTTGCGTTACAAGTACCTCAACGCCTTTGACGCCGCGATGCACAAGGTGGCAGGCGCGTTCAAGTACCTCGCGTCCAACCACCAGTACACGTCGTGCAAGAGCAACGAAGATAAGGTTGTCGTCTTCGAACGCGGTGATTTGGTGTTCGTCTTCAACTGGAACCCGACCCAATCGTTCAGCGACTACCGCATCGGCTGCAAGGAAGAGACGAAGTACAAGCTTGTGCTGAGCTCGGACAACGCCGAATTCGGCGGTTACTCCAACTTGTCCACGGAAACGGCGGGTGAATATCACGCCGAAGACTACGCGTTCAACGGCCGTCCGGCGTCTTTCTTGGCGTATTTGCCGTCGCGCACCGTTTCTGTTTACGCACCGGCGGATCTCGCCGAGGAACTCCTCGGCTTCTCCGCGCCTAATGTGGCGAAATAAACGCATCACGCAATTCACGCAATTCAATTATTCATCGTCTGACCTTGCAGTATGTTGTATCATAGCGCACGCGCACACACGAGACAATTTCAATGACTACAAGTAAATGTTGCACTTCCTACTCGTTACTACTCTTGGCGTCCGCCTTGGATCGCTCTTCCCACGACGTCTTGCTAACCTTGCGAATGATTCCCATGAAGTACGCGCCTTTGTTCCTCGCCGTGTTACCCTTGACGCACACCTTCTTGATCTCGTTCACCGCCTTTTGACACACGTCCGTAGGCAACAAACCCAAAAAGGATAACACTTTTTCGTCGCAGTCGCTCACCGCGAGCGTTCCTTCGCTGTTTTCCGCAGCCTCGGCAACCATGGCCTTTACGACGTCCGGTTCGACCAAAACCTTCAACATCTTCTTTTCCGCGCCCTCGCCCTCCTCACCCCCATCCGCGCGCTTTCTCTTTTCCGCCTTGGGCGCCGTGTACTCCTTGCGCGTGCACCTCTCCACCGTCACCGGGCGTCCGCGAAACAACGTCTGATGCAATTTCAACGCCTTTTTTGCCGCCTTGTTCGTCGAAAAGTCAACGAACGCGTACCCTTTAAATTTCTTCGCCTGTCCGGGCATCCCCGTGCCGTCACCGCCCGCCATGCGAATGTCCTTGATGTCGAACCCGCACCCGTGTCTCGTTAAATTCGCCTTGAGCCACGGCATGATGTCAGACGCCTTGGTATCGAACGGCATCTGTCCGAAGAAGAGCGTGTGACGCTCCGACGGCGTCACCGATCCCTTCCCCTCGTCCCTCGTCGTTTTCTCATCCCTCTTTTCCTTTTTCTCCTTCTTTTCCTTCTTGTCCTTTTTCACCCGCGTCTCGGCGGCGCGCGCCTCGTCCGACGCCATGACGTTCGACGCGCCCGAACGCGCGCGGTCGCGAGTCGTCCGAACGTTCGAAGACGATCCACCGATCGTCCTCGATCACCGCGCGCGCGAGTGTGACGCGCGACGGACCGATTCACGCGAATCATCTCCACGACGCCGTGCATCAAACATTACAACCCGAGCTCGACTCGACTCGACTATTCTCACCCACCCCCACCACCGCGCCTCACATCAATCCCACCCCCCCCTCGACGAGCGCGTCCATCAAACTCTTAATCTTCCCGTGAAACCGTTTCCCGTACGGTCTGTGCCATCGAACCGCGTCGACGTCGGCGCGTCTCGCGCGCGCCGCCAAGGTTTCGCCCACGCGCGCCGCCGCGCGCGCGTCGCTCCTCGACGCTCGCGCACCTCCCCGATCGCCCCCACCGCTCGACGCCGACGAATTCGCGTCATCGAACGCGCGTTCGATCGTGCTCGCGCTCGCGACGACGTGTCCATCGACGCGTCGAACGATCTGCGCGTAGACGTATCGATTGCTCATGTGCACGCGAAGGGCGTGCGGGGCGCTCGCCGCGCGTTCCGCCGCGCGAACGGTCGCGCGGGCGAGCTCGCGCGCGGACATGGTCGAGCGCGACGAGCGCGACGAACGGACGGACGCGCGGACGGACGAGCGCGCGCGCGAGGCGCGCTCGGACGTCGAGACGCGCGCGCGGCGCGGGGGCGGGCGCGGGTGGTCTGGGGGGACACATCGGGGATTCGTGAGTCGTCGGTCTTTGTGTATGAGTCACGACCGGTCGTTGTGTGTCCCATGGCCGACCGACCGACCGACCGACCGCGTCACGTCGCCACGTGGCGATCGGGGGCGTCAACCCTAAAGTCAGGACGTCGACTGTCACGTAGTGTACACGTCTCAAACCGGAACAAACACCGAGGCTCCGCCGTACATAAAAGCAGGGGTGGCGGCGGCGCGACCGACCGACCGACGTCACACGCGGCGGCGACGGACGCCCCGCCGACGCCGACGCCGACGCTCGACGTCGATTCGACGGACGTCGATCGCGCGTATATTTTTTCTCTCGCCCCGCGCGCGTCTCGCGGTCGCGCTCTCGGCGTCGCGAGCGACGCGCGCGCACACCGGTCGGACGGACAGATCGGATTCTCGCGCGCGGCGGCGGGCGCGGTCGATCGAGGGGACGAATCGTCGACGCGGTGGACGACGCGACGCGCGCGTGGGGACGGACGCGCGGGTGGGAGGTGAAGAGGAAACGTCCGCGCGCGGTCGCGGAGACGCGAGGTCGGAAGACGCGCGGGCGGCGGCGGCGGCGGCGGCGCGAGCGCGCGACGGATCGGAGGCGCGGACGTCGTTCGAATTCGTGTGACGAGTCGTGAGTCGAGAGCGGAAGGTACGTGTCACTGTTTGTGCATAGTGCCGTGAAGGGGGTCCGGGGTGCCATGGCGACGACGGCGACGACGGCCAAGGCGCCCGCGGCGGCGGCCAAGGGGACGGCGACGACCCCCGTGCGAAGAGACGGTGCGCCGGGAGCGATGAGGTCGTATAGATTCGATAGCGCGCATAACGCGGGCGTGGATGGAGAGGCGTCGCACATGGCGGATCCCGCCGACGCGCGCGCGTTTTACGCGGATCCAGTGCTCAAGGCGGCGGAGCGAGAGATTTTGAGTTCGACGAAGGAACAGAGACGCATCGCGGCGGAGTGCTCGGCGTTGTTGGAACAAGGAAGAGAGTACGATGCGATGCTCGGGGGTGGAATTTCGACGATTTTGGCCTCGGGAGGGAGCGACGACGACGACAAGGCGTCGACGCAGAGCGTTGCGTATTTGCACTCCGGCATCGATCCCTCGGGACGGTCGTACTCTCCGTTCGACGCGGCTCTAGATGAATCCGCGGAACACCTCTTGTGTGATTTCGGCGCGCCCATCGTGGATGGATCCATTGGTCTCATCGACGACGACGGAGCGGAAATTGTGGTCGAGCGCACGCCGCCGCCGCTCTCGTCTTGGATGAGCAACGGCAACCTGTGCGACTTGGACGTACCGAACGGACACGAACCCGAGTGGGCGTCGGGCGGTGGTGCTCGTGGTGCGTACTCCCACATTCCGGCGGTCGTGGAATTCGGTGTGCCTGGACAAATCGAGATGGAATCCATCGCCAGTTTGCGCAGCCAGTACAAGGCGGTGTTTGGCAAGGAGACGAACTCAAACAATAGACAATGGATCGTGAAGCGTCTTGAAGCCTTCAGAAACGGTGACGAATTCACGCCGTCGTCCAGTCGGTTTAGCTCGCCTCTTTCCGGTGAAGACACGATGCTGACCATCGGAAACTCGAGATTCAAACCGCAAGGTTCACCCAAGCGCGCCGCGGGTCGCCGGCACGTCAAGTCGTCGCGATCTCCTTACGACGATGACGTAGAGGAGCCGGAGAGCCCTAGGCGTGGCACTTCCGCCAAGAGTCGCGCCAAAAACGCAAAGGGTAAGCGCACCGCGGATACCGCGCTTCCCAAGAGCGCGAATAAGAAGGCGAAGGGCGAAGACGACGACGCGGGCAAGAAGGGCGCTCGCGCGGCGAAGGCCACTGGACGAGGCAAACCCGGTGAGAACGGTACCGGTCGACGTAGCAAACATCACAATCCTTGGGCACTCGAGGAGGCAGAAGCTCTCGTTCGAGGCGTCGCGCAGTGTGGAGGCGGCAAGTGGGCCGATATCAAAAAGCTCGGCTTCCCCGCCATCGAGCACCGCACCGCCGTCGATCTCAAGGATAAGTGGCGCAACTTGTTGCGCATCGCTATGTTGCCTCAACAGTCGGTCAAAACTGTAAGTGATAAGAAGCGCGAAATACCGCAGGAGTTGCTCGCAAAGGTGCGAGAGCTAGCAGCGAAGCAAGCGAAGGCGAAGGCGGCGGCGGAGAGCCGTCGATGATTGCTTAATACAAGGCTGAGGGAATTTTCCGGTTCCCTTGCAAACGGTCGTCTGGACCACAATTTTCATTCATTTATTTTTTTCGAAAGTCGCTTTGGAACATAATATAGTAAAGCGAGCTACTTTCGGTGAGTGAGCGTACATCATTTTACGCCGAGTTGTTTAGGACACGACGATGTAAGATAAAGCAAATTATTTGTTCACTCCGTCCGTCGCTCGGTCGAGCGCGCGCGAGCTAGACCGAGATATAAATAGTATAATTTATTTTCATCACAAGAAATTACTTGGAGAACGCCTCCTTGAGGCGGCGCGCGGCTTCGTTGATATTTTCGCGAGAACCGAAGGCGGAGCATCGCACGTAGCCGTTACCGGCCGGACCGAAACCGGCGCCCGGGGTGGTGACGATGTTCGTCTTCTCGAGAATCTCCGTGAAAACTTCCCAAGAATCGCGGCCGTCGAAGGAGACCCACACGTACGGCGCGTCCGTGCCACCGTACACGGTGTAACCCATTTCTTCCCACGTCTTCTTAAGGATGGCGGCGTTCTCCTTGTAGAAGCCCACCAAGTCGTCCATGGCGGCGAGGCCGGCGTCCGAGAGGCACGCGAGACCGGCGCCTTGCGCGACGTTGGACGCACCGTTGAAACCAGTGCCCATCATGCGAGACCAATCGGCGCGGACGGAGGAACCGTCGGCAAACTTGAGCGCCTCCGGGAAGACGGTCCAGCCGAGACGCAAACCGGTGAAACCGGCGTACTTGGAGAAGGAGCACGTCTCGATGGCGCACTTTTCCGCACCCGGGATCTCGTAGATGGTCTTCGGGCAGTCCGGGTTGCCGACGAACGCCGAGTACGCGGCGTCGTAGATGATGATCGAACCGCTCTTCAAGGCTTGGTTGACGAGCGCGGTGAGTTGCGCGCGCGTCGCCGCGGCGCCCGTCGGGTTGTTCGGGGAGCAGAAAAAGATGAGCTCCGAATCCTTCGCCATGGACACATCCGGGAAGAAATCGTTCTCGGCGTTGCACGGCATGTACGCGATGTTCATGTACTGCTTCGTCGCGTCGTCAAATCCCGTGGAGTGACCCATGATGACGGAGCTATCGACGTACGCCGGGTAGGACGGATCCTGCACGGCGACCTTGCGTCCGCTGCCAAACATTTGCAACATTCTCGAGATGTCGCACTTGGATCCGTCCGACACGAACACGTCATTGAACGTAATCGGCGTGTCCGGGTACAACTTGTCCGCGATCGCCTCTCGAAGCGCCATCTGCCCCTCGCCCGGACCGTATCCGCCCGTCGCCGAGTACCCCTCCGCCGTGCCCAACGCCGCCGCCGCCGCCACCATGCCATCCGTGATCGGCTTCGGAATCGGTTCCGTCGTGTCACCGATGCCGAGAGAAATAATGTCCGCCCCCGGGTTCTTCTTCATGTGTTCACCTCGAATGCGCGCAATCTCCGGGAAGAGATACCCAGCCTTGAGCTGCGCCATGCGCGGGTTTCGCTCAACCTTACTCGCGCGGGTCACCGTGGTCTTCCGTCCACGATCGCATCTCCGCGTCGTTCGTCTGCGAGACCGAGTCAAAAACAAAGACGAACACACGTGTCGTCAGTCGGGGTCCTCACGCGCGCGCGTCGAGCGCCATCTCGCGCGTCATCGGCGACGCCCGTTTCATCCATCGAGGGACAGGGCTTTCGGGACCTCGCGCCTCATCCGCCCCCATCGCCTCTCTCGCGTCGTCTCTCTCGCGTCGGTCGCGTCGGTCGCGCGTCGCGAGAGGTCGCATCGAACGCGACGCACGTCTCCACCGCCGCGGCGCGGGCAAAGCTCGCAGATTTCGCGTGCATGATGACGCGAGCTCAAAAGTGACGCGATGGTGTCGACATCGATCGAGAACGCCCCGAGAGCGCGTCGCTCGCGAGACGCGCGATGACGCGCGCGTACGTCGGATCCGTGGACCAAGGGACGACGTCGACGCGATTCGTCGTGTACGAAGCGGCGAACGCGCGGGATCCGTCGACATACGAGGCGATCGCGTCGCATCAGATCGAACACGCGCAAAAGTATCCGCGACCGGGATGGTGCGCGCACGACGGTGAGGAGATTTTCGAACGCGCGGTGACGTGCGCGAGAGAGGCGTTGAAGCGTGCGTCGATCGAGGCGAGCGATTTGGCGTGCGTTGGGATCACGAATCAGCGAGAGACGACGATGGCGTGGAGACGGAGCGACGGGACGCCGTGTTGCGACGCCGTGGTGTGGTTGGATACGCGCACGAGGGAGACGTGCGAGTGGTTGGTTCGAGAGAAATGCGGTGGAGATAAGCGTGCGTTCGCAAACGTGTGCGGTTTACCGGTGAGCACGTATTTCAGTGGGGTGAAGATGCGATGGTTGTTGGACAACGAACCGAGCGTGCGCGCGGCGGCGGACGCGGGCGATTTGTGTTTCGGAACGATCGAGAGTTGGCTCGTGTACAAGCTGACGGGCGGTAAAGTGCACGTCACGGACGCGTCGAACGCGTCGCGGACGATGTTGATGCGTTTGGATGATTTGACGTGGGACGACGCGACGTGCGAGGCGTTTGGCGTGCCCAAGGAGGCGCTACCCGAGATCAAATCGTGCGCCGAGTTTTACGGCGAAGTCGATGCGAGCGTGGAGGGATTGGGTGGAATTAAGATCACCGGGTGCATCGGCGATCAACAATCGGCCACGCTCGGGCAGAGGTGCGACGTGGGCGAGGCGAAGAATACGTACGGAACGGGTTGTTTCATGATTCTCAACACGGGCGCGACGGCCGTGCCTTCCAAGCACGGTTTGCTCACGACGCTCGCGTGGCAACTCGGTGGGAGAGACAAGGCGCCGAAATACGCGTTGGAGGGATCGGTCGCGATCGGCGGCGCCGTCGTGCACTGGTTACGCGATAACCTCGGTTTGATTACAAAGGCGAGTGAGATCGAAGGTTTGGCGAGCGGCGTCGAGGACGCCGCCGGCGTGACTTTTGTTCCCGCCTTTAGCGGTCTCTTCGCGCCGAGATGGCGTGAAGACGCGCGAGGCGTCATAGTCGGTCTGACGCAGTACGCGAACAAAGGCCACATTGCTCGCGCCGCTCTTGACGCGATCGCGTTTCAGTCGAGAGACGTTCTCGAAGCGATGCGCCAAGACGCGGCTGAGTCGACATCGCACGCGCTGAACACTCTAAAAGTGGACGGTGGCGCCAGTGTGAACGATCTACTCATGCAAATCCAATCGGATTGCGTCGGAATTAATGTTATTCGCCCCTCAGATATCGAGACGACGGCGCGAGGCGCAGCCTACGCCGCCGCCATCGGAGCCGGCTTGATGACGGAGGACGACGTCTTCTCCGTCTCAAGGGACGCCGTCGCCACCGGTAAGGTGTTTCAACCTCAGTCTTCGGCAGAAGTCCGCGAGGCAAACTACGCGCGTTGGAACGATGCCGTTCAACGTACGCTGAACATGAACCCGAGCGCGTGAGCTCGATAGTATGTATCAATAATGTATCGAATCGAATACGCCGCCGCGTCACGTGTTGCTGAAGACCAAAAGTTGTCCTCCGCCTCGTCCACCGCGCCCGCCTCGTCCACCGCGCCCGCCACGTTTCGGTTTCTCCGCGCCCGCGCCCGTCGCAGATACCGGGACGCCGCGCCTGTAATCGGGATCGTCGGCGTCGACGTTGGATGGTTTCGCTCTCGTCGATTTACTCGACTTGGGTTTCACCTCCAATTTCTCAACCTTGTCCGCCAAACACAACGCGACGTCGTTCGCGTCCGCCTCACAGTCGCGCGCGTAATGCCCTTCCATCCCACACCGTCTGCACGCCCCCTTGACCGGTTTCGGCTTGGCCTTTGATTTCGGCTCGACGCTCCGCTCGCCGCCGCTCGGCGCGGGCCCTCGACGATAATCCGGATCGTCCAGATCCGCCAACGACCCTCGCACGCGAGGTACATCGTCGTCATCGTCTCCAGAGCTCAACCTCGCGTCCAAACCCGCGTCACCCCTGACGCCCTTACTCTTCCTCGCCTTCGCGTAGTCGCGCTTTCTCGCCGCGTCCACCAACTTGGAGTGCTTCGCCTCCTCCACGTCCAGCGCCGCCTTGAGAAACGAATACGCGCCCGGATTCTTCTTTTCCAATCCCGTCGCGAGCGCCACGCGCATCTCCTCGCGCAGATCGGCGAGCGCCTTGGACGGTTTCACGTTGGCGCCCAACGCTCGAGTCCGTCGTCTCGGCCCCGTCGTCCCGCCCTCCCGCTCCCTGCGCCGCGCCTCCTCGCGCGTGAGCCGACGGCTCTCATCGACGCGCGTGCGAGCGATCGCCGCGCGCTGTTGCGCCGCCCACTCGTTCGCCGCGCGCTCGGCGACGCGAGGATCGTTCGCCAGCTTTGCCGCCCGCTCGGCTTTCTTGCGAGCCTCGAAGGCGGCGGCGTCGACGACGGCGCCGCTGGCGTCGACGGGACGGTAGGTAAACTCCCCGTTTGCCTCTCGCGTGCGCACGAGCTCGGCGCCGCCGACGCGGACGATGTCCGGCATCGACGGCGCGAGAGGCGGCGACTGCGGCGGAGAACGTCGAGACGCGCGCGCGGGAATCGAACGCCGAGAGGTGAGGGGTCGAGGAATGCGCGGGATGCGCGGGAGAAATAAATGTAATCAATACGCGTGCGTCGCTCGCGGGGGGGGGTCGGTCTAGACTAATCGAGCGCGATGGCTCGAACGCGGCGTCACGGCGAAGAAATCGTAAACGGCGCGAAACGCTCGACGAGCGCCTCGGGACACGAAATCGGACGCATGGAGACACCGTCGAGGCACGTGCACGTGATGGCGGCGTATCCAACGCACGCACCGTCGTCTGTGACGAGGGACTGGTGAAAGACGATCTGGATACCGCGTCGCTTCATCTCGACGGAGGACGCCACCGTCCAGTCCGGAATCGTCGAGGCGGCGGCGCTCGACGTGATTCGCTCTGCGAACCGCGCCTCGAGTCGTGACACGACGACGACGACACCAAATGTTTCCTTGAGTTCGCTCAGCGCGTCGGGTCCGCCGATCGCGTCCGTTCGCCCCCTCTCGAAAAATCGCAACGCGTCGACGTGCGAACAACTCGAGCCGAGCGAACGTTCGTTTCGAAACAGTTTCACATCCGTCGTCGCGCCTTCGCTCGCCACGAACGGACACTCCAACGACGCAACGTTCACATTCGAGTCAGAGTCATCACTGGGGTCGACGACCCCGTACGTCACGTCGGCGACGAGAAATACCGTCTCCTCGTCATCCGCCGAGACGATTTCCTGCCGAAGCGTCGCCTCGCCCTTCTCGACGCGCGTCGCCGTCGATCGCACGCGCACGACGTCCCCGAGCGTCGCCGCGCGCGAGTACTTACAATTCTCAATCTTCACGCACCTCGCCCGCGCGAAATCAAATCCAGACCCCTCTCTCCCCGTCCCCGTCCCCGTCCCCGTCCCCGTCGTCGACGCGCGCGCGAACGCTTCGCACGCCTGCGCCAAGAATCCAAAGTACCTCGCGTAAAACACCACCCCGTACCCGTCCGTGTGTTCGATGTACACTCGAAACTCGCTCACCGACGTCACCGACGCCGATGCCTCGTCCTCGATCGTCGTCGTCGCTCTCGCGCGTCGTCCTCGCCTCGGGACGCCGCGCGCGTCCCATCGTCCCGCGCCTCCTCGCGCGCCCCCTCGCGCGAGCCTCGCGCCTCCTCGCGCGACGCGCACCGCGCGCGTCGTCACCATCGCCCTCGCGCCTCCTCGTCGCGCGAGAGCGAGACGCGTCTCGCTCTCGCGCGCGCGTCCCGAGCTCGCCCAACGACCGAACGAATCGCCGCGCATCACATCGACGCGTCTCGCGACGAGAGACGCGGCGAACCGACGCGAGCGAGCGGCATGTCCGTCGTCCTTCGTTTCTCGGTGGTGAAGCGAGAGAGACAGACGAACCTTCGACTCGCGTGCGTCGCGCTCGAGCGCGTCGTGGTGGTCGCGGATGGTGCGGATGACGACGAAGATTCCACCGCCGACGGCGATGCGCGGAAGGGAACGCGCGGTGAGACGTCGAGAGAGGCGAACGAAGGGTTACTGCGTGATCTGGACGTCGCGGGAGGAGAGCTCACGATCGTGGGGTTTTGGGAATCGAGGGAGACGTTTGATCCGCTCCCGGCGTTGCACTTTCTGTCTCGGGACGCGGGAGGGGCGCCGTCGTTTCGGTGCGCGCCGAGCGATGGGTGCGACGCGGAAGAGCGGGAATCGATCGAGGCGTTGCACGGGGAGATGCTGGGGGAGAATAAGACGGCGGTGGTGCAGATGAAGGGGGCCGACGGGACGACGAGCGAGTTGCACTTGGTGGCGGTGCCGGCGCGCCGGGCGAGCGAAGACGGAGGGGAAGAGAGCTCGATGACGGCGGCGATGGTGGAGAGGGCGCGATTCATCGCGTTTAAGACGAAAGAGATGGCGCCCGCGTACGCGATGCCGCTGTTGAAACACAACAGATTGGTGGTGGTGCTCGACTTGGACGAGACGCTTGTGCAGGCGACGACGCTGCACGCGCTGGACAAACGCGTGGAGAAGATGCGCGGGCGCATGGTGAGTCTGATGAAATTCGATCACACCAATCCGCGGGCGTCGGCGGTGATGGTGGAGGAGGTGAAGAAGGAGCGCATGGCGTGTGAGGTGGCGCTCAGGCGGTTACAGACGGATCGCGCCATGTTGGCGCAGTATTGCGTCGAGGGCGCGGTGACGCTGAATAATCGACGATCGGTGACGATTCCAGAGATTGAATCGCTTCCGAACGGGACGCAGAGACTTAAAAATGTGATTCGTCTGCCGAGTCCGCACATAAAAGGAGGGATGATGGTGTTTACGGTTGTCAATCCCGCCGATCCCGGCACGGCGATGTTGGTGCACGTGCGACCGGGATGGGAAGAGTTGCGCAAGTATCTGTCCGGGCAGGATCGGCAGTCGAAACGCGCCGAGGTGTTCGTGTGCACGATGGCGAATATCGAGTACGCTCGAGAGATGTGCCGAATATTGGATCAACACGGCACCGTATTCGATCCCGCGCAGCTCGAACACAGGGTGAAATCCGTCGCGCCGAACGAGTTGAAATCGTTGTCGACGACGTGCGGCGCGCACTTCCCCACTGAACTCGCCGTCATCGTGGACGACAGAACGTCTGTGTGGGAACCCGAGGCGCGTCCACACATCCTCGCCGTGACGCCGTTCATGCCGTACGGCACTGACGTCGAATTCGGGACGACCATCGAGCAACACGAGGCGCGAGGGACGGGGGGCGTCCTCGGCACGGCACAAAACATGATGGAGGCGCTTCGATTGCGTTGGCACATGGATTACGAAAAGTTTGCGCACAAGGCGAGAAAACACGTTCAGGACACGGTCATGCACGGCGCACTGCGTCCACCGCCGCCGTCGCCGACGAGGGACGAGGACGCCGCGCCGACGACGTCGAGGGACGACGCCCTCGAGGGCGAACACCACGTCGCCGCGCAGGGGCCGGCGGACACGCTTCGCGCGGATCACGCGCGTAAAAAAGCGATTCATCTCTTTTATCCACCGAGCGCGGCGGATTTATTGACGCCTCTCATGGACGCTGAGGCGAAAGAGGCTGCGTTATCCATCGCCGAGCGCGGCGGCGCGGCGCGCGCCGCCGCCGGCGCGGGGTCGCGACTCGCCGCGGCGTTGGGAACGTTGGACCGGTACAACAAGACGAAGATTGACATGCAAATGGCGAAGAAGAGGGCGGATGCGGACGCGGAGGGGGACACTGACTCGAAGGACGCGACGAACGACGCGGAGGTGAAGAGTGAAAATGTCGAAAAGGAGAGTAAACCGCGGTTCAGGCACATCGACATGTCGGAGATTTCCGTAAAGACGCCGGCGACGAAAACGACGGCGTCGACGGAGCAGACGTCGCCTGCGAAGAAAGTCTCGCCGAAAAGTCACGAGAGGACCTTGTCGGGGAAGAAGCGATCTCGCAGAGACTCGTCCGATTCGGAGAGTTATTCCGAGCCCGTCTCGGAGTCCGAACCGGAGGAGGAAGACGAGGAGGAGGAGGAGATGGTGAATGACGACGACGAGGACGACGAAGACGACGAAGAATGCGACCAAGAGGAGGAGATCAAGGCGACCTCTCCCAGGGCGAAGGCGAGAAAAGCGCCCGCGAAACCCAAGACGAAGGCGTCGCGAAGCAAGTCTCCTGCCAAAAAGGCGCCGGCCAAAAAGGCGCCGGCGAAGAAGTCTCCGGCAAAGAAGTCTCCGGCGAAGAAGTCTCCGGCCAAGCCGAAGAAGGTGTTTCGTAAGGGGACGCGCGAATCGACTCGTCTTTCGCAATCGCAATAGGTCCTCGCCGTTAAAACTCTAGCTCTACGTACTCTACTACCGTGTAAATCAACAAGTTGCAAATAACTTAGAATCCTCCGCTGTCGCGCTTCGGACGTCCACCGCCTCGCCCTCCGCCTCGTCCACCGCCGCGCCCACCGCCGCGTCGCTCAGAGCGCTCCTGGCCGACGTCGGCGCCGGTGGCGACCGCCGCGGCCGCCCCGGCTTCGGGATTTTCCTCGAGGAGCACCTCCTTTCGACTGAGACGCGTTTGTCCTCTGCTGTTGATCTCGATCACTTTCACGTCGATCAAGGCACCTTCAGACGTGACATCGGCGACGTTAGGAACGCGCGCGACGTCGAGTTCGCTGATGTGCACCAATCCCTCGAGACCGGGCAAATATTCCACGAAGCAACCGAACTCGACAATCTTTTTGACTTCGCAGTTGCGGTAGGTGCGACCAATCTCCGGCTCGACAATCATGCCCTCGATCATGGCGATGGCGGCTTCGAGATCGGCATCACCGCCGCCGCTCACGAACACCATCTCTTTCTCTTTGTTCACGTCGATGTTCTCGGCGCCCGTCTTCTCCATGATGGAGCGAATGGTTTCGCCGCCTTTTCCGATGACTTTTCCGAAGAACTTTTCCGGCACGGGGATGGAGAGAATTCTCGGCGCGTATTTGCTCGCCTGACCCGCGGGCGGGGGGTTACACTTGTCCATCTCGCCCAAAACGTGAACGATGCCCTTTTGCGCCTCTTCCAGCGCCGTCTTCATGACGTCGATGGTGATGCCCTCCACTTTGATGTCCATTTGGAACGCCGTGATGCCCTCGGCGTCGCCGGCGACCTTGAAGTCCATGTCGCCAAGCGCGTCTTCCGAGCCCAAGATGTCGGTGAGGATGATGGGTTCGAGCTTTTCACCACCACCGGCCGCTTCAGAACCCAAAATAAGACCCATGGCGACGCCGGCAACCTTCCTGCGAATGGACGAAAACGAAGACGCGGTCAGAAGCGAACACAAAAATACGGAATGAGGAAAATAAATGCAGTGAATATCCACGCGGCTCTCGATCGCAGTTTGGGTGAGTTGACGAATCAGCCCATCTTGCTTTTCGAACGCTTGCGCGGCGGCGAATGATCGACGCAAGACGCGTCGAATCGCGTTTAAATGTCGCCAAGTTATGACTCGATCTCTCTCCATACGCCGCGAGAGCGACACGACGGAGAGCGTTCTTAAGGACCTGGCTTTTCGAGAAAAACGAAGAGATCGAACCGAATCACGCACCTTTTGATGGGAACACCAGCGTCGAGCAGAGCGAGCGTGCCCGCGCACACGGTCGCCATGGAGGACGAACCGTTACTCTCCGTGATGGTGCTCTCGAGTCGGCACACAAACGGAAAGTCATCCTCGGACGGCATGATGGGCGCCAACGCGCGCTCGGCCAAGTTACCGTGACCGATCTCGCGTCGAGAAGCACCACCGACTCGCCCAGTCTCGCCCACGGACGAGGGCGGGAAGAAGTAGTGCAACATAAATCGCTTATCTTCGCCCGCTTCGACGTCGTCTTGTCTCTGGGCGTCTTGAGTTCCGCCGAGAGTGGCGACGCCGATGGCTTGTGTTTCGCCGCGAGTGAAGAGAGAGCTGCCGTGCGTTCGCGGAAGAACGCCCGCTTCGCACGCGATCGGACGAACCATCGTCGTCGTTCGGCCGTCTTGACGGCGGCCTTTGTCTCTGATGTTGTCGCGAAGGGCGCGCGATTCAATCTTGCCGCACGCGTTGACGACGGCGGCAGCCTACGGCGTGTACACAAAGAACCAGGTCAGTCACCGCGTGCGCTGCGCGAAAAACAAGAGATTTACAATGCGTGCAAAGGGCGCGTCCAGAAGTACTCGGCTGCGACACCAAGGTGGGCTGGCCGCCCGTTCGAAGCATTCACGTTTATATACGCGCTCGCAGTTGAGCCACGACCAACAAGTTCTCGAGAGAAACGGTGGTGACTATTCGGTAGAGCGCGATGTTTGTTCGAGAAAAGACAAGAGCTCGTCACACGAACGCGACGGATGGACGTACCTCGAATTGATCCTTGAGCGCCTCGACGGCGCGTTCGCGAGCGGCGCCGATCATCGCGCCTCGCTCTTGTTTAATGGGAATGACAATGGCCTTCTCCAAATCCTCCCCGACGAGAGCTTCGACAGCCTCTTCGACACCCTCCGGCTGAACGATGAGTTTGTCCATCATCTTCACCGGAGCGATGCTCGCGGCCCACGCCTCGATCTCCTTGCACGCCTTGGATACTGCTTGGTGACCTTTTTCGATGGCGCGCAACATTTCATCCGTCGTCAAAAAGTCGCAGAAACCTTCAATCATGAGCACAGCTTCGTCGGTACCGGCGAGCACCAAGTCCAAGCGCGATTCCTTCATCTGCGCTGATGTCGGATTCACGATGGGCTCGTCGGAACCGGGCATCAAACCGACTCGAACTCCCACGACGGGCTTCTTCAGAGGAATGTCGCTCACCGCCATCGCCGCCGAAGCGGCGGTGATGGCCAACGCATCCGTCGATCGCTCCGCGTCAAAGCTCATCAACCACTGCAAAACTTGAGTCTCGTAGCCCCAACCTTTGTACATCATCGGACGAATCGGTCGATCGACCAATCTCGCCTTTAACGTCTCGTTCTCTCTGAGCCCGCCGTCGCGCTTCTTGTACCCGCCCGACGTCTTTCCAGCCGCCGAAAACCGCTCCGCGTAGTTCACCGTCAACGGCACGAACGACCCGTCGCCCGTACAATCTCTCGACGCGCACGCCGTCGTGTACAGCATCGTCTCTCCCTCGTGCGCGAAGACCGCGCCGTTCGCCTGCAAACCGACGCGTCCCGTCTCCAAACGAATCGTCGACTCACCGATCGCGAGCTCGAGCTCTCGCGCCTCTCGCACCGCCTGTCCACCGACGTAGAGTTCATCCAACCGGTGTTCGGCGCCGCGCGCGCGCGAGAGTCGTCCCCGCGTCGTTCGCGCGGTTCTCGTCGTCGCCCTCGCGCGCGGGCGTCCCTCGCTCGAGCGTCCCTCTCCGGCGCCTCTGGCGTCGCCTCGCGTCGCCATCGCGCGTCGAGACATCGTCAGCGCGCGTCCGGCGACCGTCATCGCGATCGTCGTCGCGGTCGGGAGCGAGCGCGTGTGCCGGCGTCGTCGCGGTCGTCCGCGGTCGTCGCGGGCTCGCGATGATGATGTCTCGCATCTCATATCATCGGACATTCGATACGTGTTCTAATTCTTCAAAATACTAGCCGTATAACATTTATCTAAACACACATTTCAAACCATATAGAGTTATAAGAATATACTGTATGGGATTCCCGTCGAGACCGAGCTTCGGACACACGGTGCAAAGCCTAGGGTCAAGACGACCGCGCGACCGCGCGACCGCGCGTCCTCAGAACGACGGCGCGTGCGGCGATCGCGAGGGCGACCCCGAACCCGCTCGTCCGACTTCCCCGCGCCCTCTCCGCGAGGACGCACCGCGAGGTCGACAGAGGCGGTCCGAAACCGCGCGACGGACACGAACGGCGGCGGGTCGTCCGAGACGGATCGATCGCGACGACGACGGGTACGCGCGACGACGCGACGCGCGAGCGCAACGCCAGGGCGACGAGAAAGGCGATCGTGCGTCGAAGGCGCGCGGCCGTGCGAAGAGTGGGCGGCGGTGACGCGTGCGAAGGGTGGGAAATCGTGAGAGGGAAGATCGCGTTGGCGAACGGCGAGCGACGATGGGTCCGAGGACGGACGAGGAGGGGATCGCGCGCGCGGAACGCGTGCGAGCGAGCGAGGCGCGTGGAGTCGCGCGCGGGTGGTGGAACGGATCGGAGGTCGTGGAAGCGAGGGACTGGGTGACTGACGAAGGAGACGCTTTTTTCTGATAGGGACAGCGATCGTACGCGAAGAAGCGTCGCGTGAATAGAGAAGAGAGGGAAGTGCGTCATGTCGACGCCTCCGCCGCAGAGAGGACAAGGCGTGCCGCAACCACGAGCGAACGGGGGCGGTAAGGATGGAGAGGAGAAGAAGGTGATTGCGAGCGCCGGCGCGGGCGTGCCGCCGCAGCAATTCATGTTCGGGACGATGAACATGGCCAAGAGTCCGGGTGGACAGCCGGGCATGCCAGGTATGCCGCCGGGTGGACGACCGATGCCGGGAGCGCCCATGATGGGCATGATGCCACCGGGCGGTAAGCCGGGCATGCCGGGCTTGGGCATGCCGCCAGGTCAAATGTTCACGCCGGGAAGCGCGCCGTTTAATATGGGCATGATGATGGGTGTGCCCCCGATGGGCGTGCCCGCGTACGCCAAGCCGCCGGGCATGAAGCCGCCGTCGTCGCCCTCGACGCCACCGGTGAAATCTGCGAGCAAAGCGATCAAGATTGTCAATCCGAAGACCAAGCAAGAGGTCAAGGTTGGCGCTCCGGCGACTCCGCCGGCGGCTCCGGCTGCCTCTGCGCCCGCTGCCGCGCCCGTTGACGCCGCTCCACCCGCTGCTGCGTCGCCAACGCCCGCGGCCCCGGCCTCGGCGCCGACGCCGACGCCGGCCCCGGTGCCTGCGAAGCCTGCGCCGGTCAACTTCGCGGCGATGGCGGCGAAGCCCGCCAGCCCGCCGAAGCCGACGCCTGCGCCGGTCGCGCCCAAGGCTCCGGAACCGAAATCTACTGAGCCACCGGCTCCGAAGGTCACCAAGCCCGAGGAAGCGAAGGCGCCGGTACCCGCTCCGGTCAAGCCTGCTGCCCCGACTGCCGCCGACATTTTGCGAAAGGCGCCCGAGGCGCCCAAGCCACAGCCGCCCAAGCAAGAAGAACCGAAGGAACCGCCGAAGCACAGGGCTGTCGAACAACTCGCCGAAGCAGTCGCCAAGGTTGACCTGAAGAAGTCAGAGTCTGCGTCCAGCTTTGCTTCTGATGTGACCTCGGACGCTGGCTCGGATGCGACGGAAAACGTGCCGAGGACGCGCTCTGCGCCGCCCGCGATCACGGAATTCACTCTGGCCGAGAAGCCGGCGGATGGCAAGTACACCCTTGACGAAATGAAGGCGATGCGTGACTCGCCGCTCGCTCAGACGAAGCCCGCGAACTGGATCGTGCCGGATGACACGGATTACTGGCCGGTTCCCGGTTTCATCTGCCCGCCCGGTGTGCAATCCTTTGGCGGAGGACGTAGTGGCGGACGTCGCGGCGGTAGCCGCGGCGGTGGTGGTTACGATAAGAAGGGAGACGACAAGTGGGCGCACCGTCAACTTCCGGCGGACGGTGGAAGACGCGGTGACCGCCGCGGGGGAGGATACAACCAGTCTCAATACCGTATTCCTCCGGGCGAGTTGCCGAAGTTGCACAAGACGGATAAGAAGTATGTCATCGGTGTGGTCGATGATGAAGAACAAAAGCGACAACGTGCGTTCAAGGCCATTCTCAACAAGCTCACCCCTGATAACTTTGAGAAGCTTCTCGAAAAGATCCTCGATGTCGGCATCACCGAGGTCGAAACCTTGGTGGGTCTCATCGGCCAGTTGTTCGAAAAGGCTCTGCAAGAGCCGACGTTCTCTTCCTTATACGCCCAACTGTGCCGCGTACTTTCTGATCGATTCGAGAGTGAGGGTGTAGAATTCTTAGATCCAACTGCCGAGAAAGGACTGCAGGCTATTACATTTAAGCGCGTCCTTTTGAAGAAATGCCAGCAAGAGTTTGAGTCTGGCGACAAGGCCATCGCGAGGGCTGAGGCGGGTGAAGATGAAGATGATGAGAAGAAGGAAGAAGAAAAGGAAGGTGAAGAAAAGACTGAAGAGAAGAAGGAGCTCGAAGAGGGCGAAATCGACGAGCCGCCGAAGCCAAAGACAGAAGAAGAACTTGCCCTCGAAGAGCGACGCAAACAGCTGAAGAGAGAAGAAAAGATCCTTCAAGCACGCAGACGTATGCTTGGTAACATTCGTTTCATCGGTGAACTGTTCAAGAAGTCTATGCTCGCCGAGGGTGTCATGCACACGTGCATCATGAAGCTGTTGGGCGACGGCAAGAGAGATCCGACGGAAGAGGACGTCGAAGCCTTGTGCAAGCTCATGATGACTGTTGGTGGTCAGCTTGACTCACCCAAGGCGAAGGCGTACATGGATGCTTACTTCTCACGCATAGCAACTTTGAGCAAATTGACCGATTTGTCATCTCGTCATCGATTCATGTTGCAAGACGTCATCGATACGCGCTCGAAGGGTTGGCGCGAGCGTCGCAAGCAAGAGGGACCCAAGAAGATTGAGGAAGTTCACCGCGACGCGCAGCGACAAGCGATGGAGCAAACGCGCCGCGCCGGTATCCGACCGGAACGATCTACGTCGTTTGGCAATCTGTCCCGTTCTGATAGTCGAAGAGGTGGTGGTGACTTTGAGCGTCCTCCGAGCCGCGGCGCCCGCGGGGGAGACGATCGAGGCAGTTTCCAACGCTCTGATTCTCGAAGTGGATTCGGAGGCGACCGTCGTGGCGATTCGAGAAGCGGAAGAGACTTCGATGCCCGATCCACGATCCCGGCGCCGAACAGAACCGTTCCGGCTCCCAACAAAACGGTGCCGGCGCCCGCCTCGGCTGTTCCCGCTCCGAAGACGGCGACTGACGAAAAGGAGTCCGCCGCCGACGATGAGGCGTTCATCGCTGAGCGCAAAAAGACCACGGAGTACTTCTATGACGACAAGGACGTGAGTGAAGCCATCAAGGTGATCGCCACGTGGAGTGGCACGCGTCTCGTCGGTTTCATTGAATACTTCTTGACGACGAGCTTTGAGCGACGCGACATGGATTGGGACGCCGCATACGGTCTCGTTCGCGCTCTCGCCGCCTCTGACGGTCCCATGTCCGGCGCACAATTGATCGAGGGGTTTGTACCGCTCTTCAACAACATCGAAGACGTCATGTGCGATCTTCCCAAGGCTGGTGAGCACATCGCCGCGTGCGTCGCCGGTCCCGTCCTCGACGGTTCGTGCGCGCTCGCCGACGTCGCCTCCGCCCTTCGCAAAGCAACCCCAGAGGGCGAAGAGCCCGGATACACCTTAGCCGAAGGTTTCGCCCTCACGATTTTCGCGCACACGCTCGCCCAAGTCCAACGTCTCGCCGGCGACGACGACTCGGCCAAGATGCCCGCGCTCCTCCGGGCCTCCGGCGTCGCCCTCGCCGATCTCCGCGGCGACGTCGACAAGGAGGACGACACCGTCGTGCCCAAACTCATTGAAAAACTCGGTTTGCGCGGCGTACAGTAGACGATAAAGTTCCAGACTATTGAAACAACACCATTATTCGTAGCACACCGCGTCCTCCGCGCGCGAGACGTCCGCCGTCCCTCTTCGCGCCCGAAGGCACTCTGGCGCGTTATCCGATACACACAGGTATCCCGACATTCCTGTCCGTCCCATTCCCCCCATACTGAACGACCATATAACCCATAGTAAAAACATACCCAAAAAAGTGCTTCCACGAAAAAGCACTTTTCGCACCCGTGGGCACGGTGACGTCGCCCGCGTCCGCCGCAGACGCGGACGTCGCGCGCGGTCGCGCGAACGACCCCCCCCGCGTGCGCGCGAACCGGCGGTGTCGTTATTTAACCACCGTTTGCGCGCGTTTTCACAGTCTCGATCGTCGCGCGTCGCACGTCGCGCGCGGGCTCGATCGCGCGCGAACGGTCTCGCGGGGACCGAGGGAAGAATCCTCGCGCGCGCGCGGGCCCCCGCGCGGGAAGACGACGCGGACGTCGCGATCGAGCGCGCGTCGACGCCGATCGAGCGTGCGTTCGGTCGAGGGAATTTTTAACCGTCGATTTCGCGCGGTCGCGCTCGGGAGACGCGCGACGCGCGCGCGCGACGAGACGCGCGCGTCCCGACGCGGTCGCGAACGGATCCGAACCGAGGTGGGGCCCTTTTGTTTGACGAGTCATGTCTCGTGAACGTGTCCCCAGCGACGCGCGAATGACGACGAGTGGCCATGAAACGGGGGCGTACGGGAGCGATCGAGGCGAAGGGGTCGCCGTCAAGGCGTCGCAGGACCAGCACGGGCGACACGTGTCGCCGGACTCGCAGATCGAGGCGAATCAGTTTGCAAAGGCGGAGAGCGCGGAGCCGTCTCTGGACACCGAGCGCAGAGAGGCGAGGGAGGAGGACGTCGCGGCGACTGGATCGAGCGCGGGGGTTGAGGCCGCGCATCTCGTGGCTTTGAACGTTTCCGAGTCGTTGAGCGCCGGTGAACACGCGTTGACACGATCGGCGTCGAGACAACAAATCGACCGTCTGCTCGACGAAGCGCTGTCCAATTTTCACGCCACCGGACCTCTGGTGAATCCTCTCGAGCGAACGGCGAGTTCGAGCTCGATGGACATGCGCATTCGATTCGTCTGCGAGGCGAAAGGTTTTGATTACGGTATTTTTTGGGGGTACGACGACGACAAAAAGTCGCTCACGTGCGCGAGTAAAACGTGTCTCAGCGCGGAGGCGGCGGGAGTCAAGTTGTTTGTAGAGACGTCGAGCACGATGTTCGCTCGCTACAGTATGGGTTTTGGTATGCCTGGTCGCATCGGATACACCGGCAACTACGAATGGCACGAAGACATACGTCAACTGCCGGCGTGGAGCTTTCAACGCAAGCGTCAGGCTGAGCAAGCCAACTTGCGCACGGTGATTGGCGTTCCGCTGGACCACGGCGTCGTGGAATTCGGCGCTCTCTCCATCAACGATCACAACGTGGCGACTGTTCAGTATATACAAAAGTTGTGTCAAGTATCACAAAACACATGATTTCGGAATGGAATTTGTATGAGCTGCTGCAAACCGTGTCGCTGCATTCCACCTATTTCTTTTGTCTTTAATTTTTGCTCGCCATTGCGTGCAACTGTACGATAGGATTGTTATACCTTCCATCACATAATATTACCTCTACACGCGGCGTAAAATCTAAAATCAACGATTAGAGTTCATCCTTTGGCTCTTCGAACGCGGACGCGGATGTGTCCAGTCTGGTCAATAAATGTCGGAGAATTTTCTTTTCAATAACGCGCAACTCGACGGCGGAGATGCTTCTGCGCATCTCTCGAATCTTTAACTCGATGCGCGCGCCTTCCAAGAGTGGGAGACCTTCGCGTTCGAGCGCGTCGGCGAAATCGACGACAGATTGTCGCATCGACTCGAGCGCAGCCTCGTCTTCGCTCATCGTCGTGGGATACCTATCGAGTCGTTCGCGAATAAACTCGCTCAGCGACGCGCGCGGCACGTTTTGAGGGAGACTGTGCTCGTCCACGTCGACGTGACGTCCGTGCGAGAGTTCGATGTACGCGGCGAGCAAATCTAAGCTTTGCTCTCTCGCGGCGAACGGAACGCACACGCGCCAAGGAACTTGGAAACCCGCGTCGCGCAGATTTTTCTCAAACTTCTTCTTCGGCTCGAGCACCATCAAAACACAATTACGCGGTGACTCCTCGGCAACGTCGGGCACGTATCCGAAGTGCTGTAATGATTCAGCGACGCTCATATCCCCCAATCGCTCGCACAACTCCTCACCCGATCCGTAATCGCGCTTGGCGTACACGACGACTTGATCCGCGTGCGGATCGTACACCGCGAACGAACGCTTCTCCTCCTCCTCACTCTCGTCACCGTCGCCCCCGTCCGCCGACGCGACCCGCTCATCGACGCCCGACGGGCACTCTCGTATCATATCCAGCACCGGCACCAGCGCCAATCCCTCCTTCCCGCTCACCCGCGTCGCCCTGGCGTGCGCCATCGTCCAGGCCCATCGCAACGCCGGCACCGTCTTCGCCGCCGACGACGTGAACACATCCGTGTACACATCAAACACACGAACCCGCAGCGCGTTCGACACTTTATTCAACAACTTGAACTCATCCACGATGTCCCTCTCGTACGCATCGCTCCCGCGCAATTCCTTCGCCGTATCGTCGCTCCAGTGCGTCGGCGTATCGAATTCCTCCGGCCCGCTTCTAAAATACTCCGCGAACGCGCTCGCCTCTCCCATCTCGTACCGTTCGTACAGTAAACACACGATCAACGCCATCTTCTCATCGCTCCCGTACGAGCTTCGAAGCGACGCCAGCGCCGCCCCGAGCCCTTCCGTCGGCGCGTATCGCGACGGGTGCACCGTCGCGTTCCATCGCACGCGCGCGTACGCCTCCATCCTCTCCACGGGCGCTCCCGTCGTCGTCAACCCCAATCGTCGCGCGCCACCGTCGAGAACGTCGTCCCTGCGCGCGCGAGGCGCGATCTCGACCCCGTTCGAGAGATCGACGTCCCCGCGCGCGACCGCGTCGTCGATCCAACGCATCGCGCGCGACCGCATCGATTCCGCGCGCGCGGACGTCACCGCGAGTAGACACGCGCACGAGACGCACAACGCGCGCGTCGCGCGTCGTCGAACGCGTCTCGAATCGCGCGCGCGACGACGCATCGTCGACGGATTCGATGGATTCGATGGATGGATCGATTTGTGACGCGACACATTCGCTCGCGCGAGACTTTCACGCGCGCGAGAGAGCCCCGCGAGAGGGATCGCGACGTCTTCGTCCTCCGTCTCGTCGTCTTCGCGAGCGTCGAGACGCGCGCGGAGACGGGGAAAACGGGCGAGATGGGAACGGGGACGCTGAGGTTTTCACCCGCGGTGACGGCGAGAATGAATCGCGCGCGCGCGCCGCGATGGACGACGCGACCGCTCGCGCGAGGCGGCGCGCGCGAAAAGGGTCTCACGTTACGTCGCGCGGTGGGCGACGCGTCCGCGAACGGAGGGCCGAGACGCGAGGGAGAGGAGGAGGACGACGCGTCCCCGAGGGTCGACGAAGGCGGCGGACGCGAACGCGAACGCGCGACGGACGCGGTGCGCTCGGAGGAAGACGCGTCGGACGTCGGGGATGCGAGTGATGTCGCGACGCGGGACGGTGACGTCGAGACGGCGGGGGTCGGTGAGGCGCGGGAGGTGAGGGACGCGAGCGCGTTGGCGCCGGACGCGAGCGCGGCGACGAGGACGACGGCGACGAGGACGACGACGGCGTCTGGGAAGACGCGATCGACGTCCGCGAAGAAGAAGAAGAAGAAGAAGAAGAAGGCGGTGCAGGGTCAGCGAACCGGTGGGACGCCGGCGATGGGCGTGGATCCGGTGGTGATCGGCGCCGGCGCGGCGGCGCTCGGCGCGGTTGGATATTTCGCGTGGACCAAGCTGAGGGGCGGCGCCGGCGGCGGTGGAGCGGCGAGCGTCGATGGTGGTCGCGGCGACGATGGGAACGTCGGTGGTGACGCCGGAAGCGCGGACGTGGCGGTGGAGGGGATGACGCTGTCGGCGATGGGGTTGTCGAGCGGCGGCGACGTGCCCGTGACGAGCAACGAGGGCATGGACGGGCCGGTGTCCGCGGCGCCGGTCGAGAAGGAGAAACAGAAAAAGATCATCACGCGAGAGGCGAAAAGGAGACTGCGAGACGTCATGGATGAACTTCGACGCGTGCAGACGGTGGACGTGAGCGGGAAGAATCTCGGTGACGAGGGCGCGTGTTTCATCGCCGAGGCGTTTGCGTACAACAACGTCGCCTCGTGCGTCGATTTGAGCGCGAACGGTATCGGTACGGAGGGCATCACGGCGTTGTGTGAGGCGCTCAAGTGTAACGATACGCTCACGATGTTGTCGCTCGCGAGTAACTCGCTCGGTGACGACGGCGCGACCGTGTTGGCGGAATACTTGAAGACGGATCAAAAGATTACGACGCTCAACCTCAACGCGTGCTCCATCGGCGATGAGGGCGCCAAGGCGCTCGCGGAAGCGCTCAAGACGAATACGACCATCACATCTCTCGAGATGAACAACAACGTCGTCGATTACGAAGGATCCGGTGCGCTCGCGCAGGCTTTCGCCCAAAACTCGACGGTGGAGTTGCTCGCGTTGAGCGGCAACTACGTCGGCGCGCTCGGCGCGTCCGCGCTGGGCGCCGCTTTCAAGGAGAACACGGGTTTGCGTTCGCTTCAACTCAACGGCAACGACATAGGAAACGAAGGTTGCATCAAGCTCTGCGAAGGTCTCGCCGCTCGCTCGAAGAAAATCAGCAACTTGGATTTGGGGAACAACTCCATCGGTCCCGACGCCGGACCGGCGCTTCGCGACTACCTCAAGGATGACGATTCGCTGACGCACCTGAACTTGTACATGAACGAGCTCGCGAACGATGGTTGCGCCGCGATCGCTGAGGCGCTCAAGGATAACAAGAAGATTGAGTCTCTCGACATCGGCGGTAACAACATCGGAGCTTTCGGCGCGGAGAAGCTCGCCGAGGCGTTGCGCGACAACGGCGCGCTCGAGACGCTCGAGCTCGGATACAACCCCATCGGTGTGCCCGGCGGCAAGGCGCTCGCGGAGACGGTCAAGTTCCACGGTAAATTAAACACCATGCGCATGGGTTGGTGTAAGATTGGCAAGGAGGGCGGCTACGCGTTCGCCGACGCCATCAAGTACTCGTCCTCGCTCGCCGTGTTGGATTTGCGCGGTAACGATCTCGGAGACGACGGCGTCGCCTCCCTCGCGCAATCCCTCGGCGTCGTGAACGAAGTCTTAACCAACCTCGATCTCGGGTACAACGAAATCAAGGACAAGGGCGCATTCGCCCTCGCCCAAGCCATCAAGAACAACGCGGAGGGTTCGCTCCAGACGCTTAGCGTCAACAACAACTACTTGACAAAGTTTGGCGAGGTCGCCCTCACCGAAGCCGTCGAGCTCGTGGAGGAGATGAATGCCGGTCGCGATTTGTACATTCAATTCTGATCGCACGCGCTGAGGAGTGTTTCTCATTCGACATCGAGCGCGCCTCGCCGAGCGGAGACGCGCGCCGGCGTCGCGCGAACGAACACTTTTAACGGACCAATCACTCGTGAACCCGCGTACCCACCCACCCTCGCTCGGCGTTTCCACACCTCTCACATCGCGCGCGCGCCGGCGGTCCCTCGAACGGTCGAGTCTGCGCGCGTCGTCCAGCCTCGCGCGCCGACGTTCGACGAATGGCGAAAACGTGACGGTTGGTGTGCGAGTGCGACACGACTCGACGCGCGCCCGATGCCCACGGTCGTCTTCGTGCGACACGCGCAGAGTGAATACAACGCCGCCCGCGTGATTCAGGGCCAGATCGATTGCCCGCTCGACGACGTCGGACGCGCGCAAATCGCGCGAGCGGCGCCGGTGGTGGCGAGACATCACGCGGACGCGCGCGCGGTGTACGCCTCCGATCTCGCGCGGGCGAGGGACACGGCGCGCGCGATCGCTCGAGCGATTGGCACGCGACCGATCATCGAGGACGCGCGCGTGCGCGAGCGACACTTGGGGGCGCTGCAAGGGATGCCGGCGAGGGACGTCTCGCGCGCGGCGCCCGAGGCGCGCGCGGCGTGGAAATCGAGAGATATGGACGCGCGCGTGCCCGGAGGGGGCGAGACGTATCGGGAATTGGACGCGCGCGTGCGTTCGTTCTTTCGATCGCTCATCGCGGAGTACGAGGACGGGGATAAGGTGATTTGCGTCACGCACGGCGGCGTGCTCGGGTGGTTGCGTCGACGAGGCGCGAACGGGGACGAGAAAAAATTATGCGCGATGCGTCGAGGGGTGGGGAATCTCGCCGAGTGCGTGGTGCGCGTGAATGCGGCGGATGACGGCGCGTGGCGGTGCGCGTACGAGACGTGGGCGTGTGGGAAATTTTTGGAGGAAACTGCGCTTGCGGCTGACGACGTCTGACGCGGGCGTCGTCGTCCGGGACCGTAGTCGGCGACGCGCGCGAGGCGCGAGGTGCGCGGACTCTCGACGCGAGTTCGCGAAGAGAACGTCGCGCGGAAGGATGCACGCGCGCGCGCGCGCGATGACACCCAGAGCGGCGTCCGGACGATTCGCCGCCCACTCCGCGAGCGCCTCCGCTCTCCGGAACAAAATCGCGCGTTTTCCGTCGCGCGCCTCGCGCGCGCGCGTCCACGCGCGCGCGAACGCCACCGCCGATGAGCTCGTTGAGCGCGCGACGACGTTGACGGACGATCTGAAGGCGATGAAGACGACGATGCCGACGATTCGTCGCGTCGTGGCTGGGAACAGGAACGATCTCAAGGCGCTGCAGCTCTATCAAGACGCGCTCGAGGGTCGCGTTCCGGATGACTTCGACGCCATGCAAAAGCTCGAGATGACACTGGATGATCTCGCGACGTACGTGCAGAGCCGCGCCGAGGAGGAGCAGTTTTGGGCGAAGAGAGAGGGTGAGGTTTCGTCGAGCATCGTGGATAACGCCGACCTGAGCGACGACGAAAAGCGCGAGGTGAGCGGTATGGTGGCCAATGTCGTCACGTGGGGGGTGCAAGGAGCCGTTTGGAACGCACTTATTCTATTAATCGCTTTCGTTTCTCTAGTGACTTTCATTCTACCAAATCAGTGATTTGTTTGTAACGCTAATTACGCGGTCATCGGCACCGAGTCGCCCGAAATTTCAGCCTTTGCGCGCATGGCCGATCGCACGACTTCGGGAGATTTATCTTCCGTGAGCACCTTTTTAAGAATGGATTCCACGGCTTGTTTCTTCGGCGCGTGCGCGGCGAGCGCGGCGAGCGCCGCGACCGCGTCGAGGCGAAGCGACGTCGACGACGTATCCTCCACCGCTTCAACGACGAGACGAAATAAACCTTCAACATCGAAGGAAACGTCGGTGTCTTTCGTTTCCGACAGTAATCTCATCAGACCCACGATGCTTTTCAATCCTTCGCGTCTCCGTTCGTTGCTCAGCTGTGCGTCGAGACCGCTCGCGCAGAGCTCGGCGCACTTCGACGCGTGCGGTCGAATCGCGTCCAAGGATTTCACGCGGTTCAACACCGTCGAAAGGACGCTCGCAGCCGCAGTTGAAGCCTGACCCGAAGCCCGGATCCGCTTTTCGGCCTCGTACTTGGCGTCTTCCATGCGTTGAAGTGAGCCCGCGGCACCAACGCCGGAATCGATATCGTCCACTCGCGCCGGCGTCGATTTCAGCACTTCGGCGACGACTGGGACGACTTTCGACATCAAACGTACATCGTCACATCCCTCGATCGATGCGATGGCGACGATGCTCGAGTCGAGCGCGTGCAGCGCCGCTTTGCGATAATCCGATTTCGTTCGTTTGCTTTCAGCCAACAGCGCGTCCAACGTGCTCTGTACGTCGATTTTTTGCGGGCATCCGGTCGTGAGCGCCGACACGGCTTCGAGCAAACAAATCTTCCCTTCCCATATTCTTCCCGGGAGTTCGCTCACGAGAGTGTCCATGACCTCTTGCGCCTTGGGCGCGATGACGTCCGGAGATTTGAGGGCTATTTCTGTGAACACCTTCGCGGCTTGACGTTTGCGATGCCACTGACTCGAATTTAACAAATCCGATGTATTCTTCAGAATTTCGTCAAAGTACAGACGTAGACTCGCCGAAACACCGCCCGAGTTTTCATCCCAAACTTCTCGCCACTTTGACTGTCCGGACTCTTCCGAGTCGTGGGCCCCGATGAACGCGAGTGGGAGCACGAACGTCTTTTGCGGACTCAACGCATCCGGGGCGCTTCTCGACAATTCGAGCGAAAGTTGCGCCGCAATGCCTCGCTCGCCGTCGGTTTCGCTCTTCGACAGGCGCACAATCTCCTGCACGAGCGCGTTCACTTGTGGCTCTTCGGCGTACTTGGAGATGGCCGCGATCGCCGCCACGTAGCTCGCTCGAATGGCGGCGGACGCATCGTTCACCGCCGAGGTCAACAACATGTTGAAAAGGTTCGCCGCGTGCGGGCGCACCAACCTTCCTCGTCGCATGCAAAATCTCTGGAGGAACCGTCCCGCTCCCGCTCTGGTGTTCAGACCGACGCCCGTTCTCAGAACGGAGGACATCGTGGACACGAGATCAGACATCACCGTCTCGTCGATGTGCGTCATTAAAAGATCCAACGTCTCTCCCATCGGCGTCGATTTCGCCGCGCGCAAGCGCATGGCTTCGAGCTTTTCTGTCGCCGCCTGACCGAAAGACGCCGCATGTTGTTCGATGTAATTCAATCTCGAATCTTCCATGCCCGATAACGATTCGAGCAACGTCTTCACGATGTCCGTGATGTGAGGTTTGATGGCGTCGCCGTCGGCGAATTTGACGAGTTTCATGATGACGTCCATGCTCAGCGCTTGCACTTCTTTCACCGGCGATATCAACCCTTTTTGAAGCAAGATCGGCAGCACAATTTTGATAGTCTCTTTCACCTCGGAAGGCCCGCTGTGATGCGCGTCGCATAATCGTAACGTCAACGAACGCAGCGAGCGGCACATGCCCTCGCCGGCGAGGCGCACGGTTTCCTTGATGTCGTCGATGGCGCGCAAACACAGTTCCCATAATCTCGCGAGGTACTGCTCAACCTCTTTAAACGTTCTCCCTGATAAGATATCGCTCAGAGAACTCGCGCTCGACTGACGCGACCGCCAGAGTCGACTTCCTGATTCATTTAAAAGTTCCTCCATGATTGCGTCGAACTGCGCGTCCACCGTCGCCTTTGGAGAATCGACGAGCGATATCCAAATTCCTTTCACCGCCTCTTGCATCTTCGGATTCGGATCGTGCATCATCCTGTACAATTTCGGCACGAGCTTTGTCAAGTGCGGCGTCACCGCGTCTCCCGCCTTTTTCGCGATGGACGCGAATCCGAACGCGGCGCCGCGAGACGAGTTCAACGCGCGCTGATGATTGGCTAAATCCATAAACTTGTAGATGAGATCCGGTTGTCCGATGTCCGTCACCACGCTGCACAACTCTTGATACGTCGTGAGTGAATTCTTATCCCCGTCACCGCTTCGCAGCGCCTTGTCGTCGATGGCGATCGTGCCCTCCTCGAACACCTCGGCGTCGTCGTCGAGTTTGACGTGACGCTTCTTCGGCGCCGCGCCGTTAAGCGTGCCCATCAACGCCGCGAGCAATTCTTTACGCTGCGCCTCGTCGCCCATCTCGTACAATACGCTCATGCCTCGACTCGCGAGCTCTTGCGTGAGTTCGTTTTGATCGCCCAAGAGCGATCCGAACGCTTCCTGCACGTCTTGAAGCATCGTCGACACGCGCGGATGCCGCCCTGCGTGCGTGACGAGCGACAGCAACCACACGCACGCCGCGCATCGCTTTTCGACGCGAGAGCTATAAATGCACCGATTGAAGATGGCGTCGAGCACCGCGCGATGGATGTGCGCGCGAGGATCAGCGCTTGGATCGTACCCATCGACGCTCGCTGGTTCTGGTTTCGGCTCGTCAGAACGCTCGGCGTCCGTCGACTTGGCCGCCGCGCTCAGCGACGTGAACGATGTTGTGAGCACGCGATCGGCGTCGACGTTCACGCCTCCCCACGCGAACGCGAGCGCTTCTCCGATCGCAAATTGCGTCTCGTCGTTCTTGACGTCACACAGGTCGAGCAGACGAGGTAATACCGCCGACGCGGTGGATTCGCGCGCGTCGGCGAGCAAGACGCATCCCGAGGCTCTCGCCGCGCGTCTCGTGACGTTCGGGTCCGTGTTGCGCAACACGTCGCCCAGCGCGGCCAACGCGTCGTCGATGATGTCGGCGCGAAGCGGCGCGCGCGCGGCGGCGTGTCCGATCGCCTCGGCCGCGACACTCGCCGCGGTGGCGTCGGCGCTCTGTCCCTTGCCGACTCTTCGCGCGACGTCGACGAAGATTCGAATCGCTCGCGACGCGTCCGCGTCGGACGCACACCCGGAACCGACGATGTACCCGCTCGCGCACAGTGCCCCCTCGCGATGTTCGAGTCGAACGCCTCGCGCGTCGTCGGCGAGGACGTCCAATGTTTCGTTCAAAAACGCCGAGCGGGCGTCCTCTTCGAGACGCGCCACCAAGACGCCGCACAATTTCGCCGCGCGCTCGCGCGTTTCGTCATCCGTGTGCGCGATAAAGTGACGCAAACGAACGTGCATCGCGTTCAACATCTCTTTGGAGTCGAGAATCGACGGTGTTCGTTCGAGCGCGTCTATGAGACTGAGGAGCGCCTCGCTCGCGAGCGTCGGTCCCGCCGACTTCACCAAACATCGATTGAGCAAGTTGAGGTACAGCGTCTTGGCGTCTTCGGTCAACGCTCTCGACGCGACGCGGTCGGCTCGCAGACATTCATTCACGAAGGCCAACGCCGCGCTCATGGCGTTTTCCGGTAAGATCAACGTCGCGTGGAGTGCGGGATTGACGCCCAACTCTGGAAGTTTTTCCAAGAGGTGGCGCAATACGGCGGACGCCGGCGGGTGTCGCTCCAAGACGGTCGGCGTCTCGCCTCTGCAGAACGCCACGTACTCCATGTATCGGTAATGATCTTTCGAGAGATCATCGAACATGTCGTCTTCGTTGGCCCACGATTTCGTCGTCACCTCCCTGTCGCATCCGTCCCAGGGCTCGACGCGCAACCGCGGTTCCGCCGCCGACGCGCGCGAAGAATCGCGTTGACGTAAACCGTTTCGACCCAACGTTTGCATCTCGTGTTTTGCGTCGCCCGACGCGATTATGCACGCGTACCGCGACGGGACGTGCGAAAAGGGAAACATGTCGTTCGCCCACTGCGCGCCGACGAGTCGTTTCGCCTTGTTTTCTTTGTCCTCCAGCGCGCCGACGATGAGCTCTTCCAGGCGCGTCTGCACGTACGTGGACGGAGATTCGCGATACGCGGAGATTAACGTTCGCGCAGCCTCTTGAACGTACGACTTGACGCCGTCTGGTTCTTTCTCGAGCGCTTCAAATATGCGCTCGGCGAGCAACACGTCCTTGTTCACGCTCGATTTATCCCGCACGGTGAGCTGAGAGAGTGCCTGGTAACAGAATCCACGAAGCGTCTCCTGCGCGAACGTCACCGATTGATCGCCCTCGCTCGATCCGTCGGCGCGTGAATCTAAAATCTCGAGCATGCCGGTCATCAGCGACGGCGCGAACGCGAAGAGCTCTTCGTTCGTTGCGTGGCTCAACATCCAAACCATAAATTGCATCCCGTACGCTTTTAATCTCGTCGTCGACGTGACGTCGTAGAGACACATCTTTACCGTCTCGATGTTTTTGGGGAACGCGTCCGCGGCTGCCATGGATCGTGTGAGCAGATTCATGACTTTGAGCTTCACGGCGGGCGACGCCGGCAGTATTCGAGACGCCGCGGGGACGTCCGCGGAGGAGCCGAGGAAGAGTCGAAACAGCTCATCCGCGATCTTCGCGTCGTCCAAGTTGACGATGGGTCTGTTCGTCTCCCACGTGCACCGCCGCTTGAGTAACTCCTCGCCGCGTTTCGCCACCTCGTGATCGCTGTCGCACGAGGCGACGATGCAGTGCGTCAACATTTCCGATCCGCTGACTAAAAAGCGACTCATCTCGCGTCGCTCCGTCGACCCGTCTTCGCCATCCTCTGACTCCATGTCGACGTCCGCCTTCTCCACGATCTCCGCGCTCGATATGTACTCTAACAACCTACGTTTCTTCATCGCCAAAGACGCGGGCGTCGGCTTCTCCTTCCCTTTCCCCAGCACGCGTTCGACGGCGCTCGGACTCAGACTCGGCGGCGCGCTCAACGCCGGCGCCGGCGCTGCGCGTCCAGCCTCTTCCCGATGGGTCGCCGCCGCTTCGCGCAGTGCGTCACCGGGCGCACCCTCCACACCGATGGACGCGTTCGCCAGCGCGCTCAGATGCGTCTCCAATCGATTCGGCACCGTCGACGCGCTCGTCCCCGTCGCGTTTGGCGCGTAACAGAAAAAATCGCGCGCGCGTCTCAAAAACACCCGTCGATCGTCATCGTCCACCAAAAACTCGACGTCCCGTCGAGGATCTCCCCTCGCGAGCGTACCCAACGCGTCGAACGCCAAACGACACAGAATATCGACGTGATCGGCCGATCTCTTCGCCACCCCTCGCAGCGCTCGACTGATTTGGATCTCCCGCGTCTCCCCATCCGCGCGTTCGAACGCCTTCTCCACGTACACCAGCGCGAAGTTTCGAACCAACACGTTCGACGCGGTCGCGTACGCGTCCACGACGGCCTCCAACGGCAATCGCAACCCCGGCATCGCGCCCACGCGCTTGTTGATGTGTTTCAACAGATTCATGATTTTCGGCACCGACGACGCGTGCGTCGTCGCCAACGACGCGATCGCGCGCGGGAGCAGTCGCGTCAGCACTCCCTCGAGTCGATCGTCGTCCGTGAGCGCGAGCGACGCGAGCGCGCGCTCGATCGCATCGCTCTCCTCTCGCGCAGACATGGCTGTCGCGTCGCTGTGACGATTGAAGTCGTGGTGCTCGACGCTTCACTCTCGCGCGCGACGCGCGCGCGCGACGATCGAGGACGTCGATCGGTGGAGTGATTTTTTTGACGTCGATCGCGCGTCTTTTCCGTCCGTCGGCGACGTCGCGCGCGCGTTCATCGTCACAGCGCGGATTCTTCGAGATTGCGCGAGAAAACGACGCGACAGAAATAGCGTCGTCATGGGCGCCGGGGCGTCGAGCGAGCGTCGAGGTCGGGACGGGGAGACGACGTCGTCGCCGTTGTCGTCGCGACCGTGGCTCGGCGCGCGGCGAGGCGGGGGCGAGGAGAGGAGGACGGTGTGCGTGTTCTCGGACGGCGCGCGATGCGTCGCGTCACGAGGCGAATCCGTCGACGACGACGAGGACGCCGCGCCGGCGCGGTGCGAGCCACACGTGTCTGGCAAATTGAGCGCGTCAAATGCCGAGGCGAAAGGGACGAATCGCGTGCGGTGGCGGGTGCGCGTGCGCGACGGTTATGAGGACGCGCTCGCGTCGGCCGATTTCGGCGCGGCGGCGGCGGCGAGACGCGATTCGAGGTACGATTGGCGATTCGTGTTGCGAACGCGCGAAGACGACGAGGAAGGGTCGGTGTCCGTGTACTTGCAGAGACGCGACGGCGCGCGCGGGATGACGAGGACGAGGACGGCGACGGTGGGAGCGGTGGAGATGTGTTTCGCGTTGGCGTTCGTCGCCGGCGACGGTTCGCGCCATTTCGAGACGTACCTGTCCCGCGTCTTCGACGGGGAAGGAGACTCGTGGGGCATCAAACACGCGTTCAAACTCCATGACGCACTGGATATCGTCAGTTTGCACGGGGACGTCGACGTCGAGGTGTGCGTTCACGACATTCGCGCGTGTCGCGCGCGGCGATGGAAAGAGTCGCCGCTGGTGGCGTCGTCGATTCGATGTCTCAGCGAGGATTGTCTCTTGTTCGTTTTAGAAGACTTTTTCACCGAGGATGAGGCGGAAGAGTTGATCGACATCGCGACGCCGTCTTTACAGCGGTCTCGCGTCACCGATGGAAAGTTTTCCGACGGCCGAACGTCGAGTTCGTGTTTTCTCACCGGCGCGCGAGGACACTCCGACGTCGTGCGCGCCATCGAGAGTAGAATTCAAAAGGTGGTGCACTTACCGATCGTCACGTCTCGTCGGGACCATGGACTTCATCAGATTGAACCGATGCAAATCGTCAAGTACGCGACGCACGAGCGATACACCGCGCATTACGATAACAGAGCCGGATCGCTCAAACGCACGCTCACGTTTATGGGATACCTGCGCGAGCCGGAGAGCGGCGGCGCGACGCACTTCCCCAAGGCGATTCCTCTGTGCGGGAACACGACACATCCGGGCGGGATACGAATTTACCCGAAGCGCGGTCGCGCCATTCTATTTTGGAGCGTCAAGAGCGACGGACAGACAGAGGCCATGCGTAGTCTTCACGAGGCTTCGAAAGTAGAGTCGGGAGAAAAGTGGATTTTCACTCAGTGGCTCTCCAGCGACGGTCACGATGACGATGAGTAATGCGCACATCGATCACACTTTACGTCCTTCCTCCGTGACCGCCTTCACGTCGTCTCGCTCGCGCGACGCGTCTCCGGGCGCGGCGACATTCGCGTCACGCACGGCGAAATCGATGAGTCGCTCGGTCGTCCGATCGCTTAGTTGTAGAAATGAATGCGTCGCACAAGTGTTTTCAATTTGAGGAGCTCACATCTTATTAATAATCATCCCTCGAAAAAAACTGATTCTACTTTTGATATGATACACGAGAAAGCTAGTCGGAAGTGTGACGCAGAGTTGTCGAGCGTGAACATCTAGTCCTTGTTCTTCTTGCTCTTTTTCGCACTCTTCGGAGAATCACCTTCAGCCTTTCGCTTCTCCTTCTTTTCCTTTTTCTCTTTCTTTTCCTTCTTCGTCGCATCCTTGTCCGGGTTGTAAGAACGCGGCGCGGTGAGGAGCGCCGGAGCGTCCGCGTTGCGATCCTTGTCATGCTTCTTGATATCCCCAGAAAGTTTCTTCACACCGGACGCTTCTCCGAGCGTCTTGCCCTCGAGTTGACGCAGTCTCGCTTCAACCTTCTCGCGAGCGTCGACGCCAATGGTGGCTTCCGAAGACTCACCGAGGGCGTCGACGCGAATCGACAAGGCGCACTTCGCAGCCAACACGCGAGAAATCTTCCCCTTGAACTTGGGCGCAGCTTGACCGATGAGAGATGCGTGGTAGATCAAACCGTACTTTGGCGTTTCGTGTTTGGTCTTCAACGCGCGGAAAAGCGCCTTTTCGGCGCCCAAAATTTGCACAGTCGACGCCGGGTGCTTGGCGAGGTTCATGAGAGAACCGGCGTGCGAGATGAGACGCGCGCCGACGAGCTCACCGACGAGAACCGTCAAGTTCGGCGCGATCGCGTTCATTCGCGCCTTGAGATAGTCGTAAAGTTGCGAGCGATATTCGCTCAACGAGATGACTTGATCCGCCAACTGTCCGATGTTGTTCAAATCTTCTTCGGAAATTTCCGTACCCATGGAGATGATGGCGGTATCCTTCACCTCTTGCTCGACGTCTTCGTCGAGAATTCCGGAAAAGTCCAAGCCGGCGGCATTCGCGCGATCACCCATGAGTTTCGCAGCCTTGGCGTATTGCATGTTATCGGCGATAATCTTGGTGAGTTCGGGAAAGTGCCAACCGTACCACTCGCGCACGCGCATCGAGTACGTGTTCAACTCCTTGTCGAGCTCGTCCAGCAAGCCGATGGCTTGAATCACCATGGTATCGACCTTGTCGGGGGAGAATTTGAGTTTATATCTCGACAGAGAGTGCGACAAACCCAAAGCCATCGGCGCGAGATCGGCATCCGTCAGACCGCCGATGAGCTCATTCAGTTGAAAGCGCACGCCGCGCATCAGTTCCATCACCCCGCCGTCCGCGACGCAGTTGATACCGAGCTTATCCTTGATGGCGGCACCGAGTTTCGAATCCGCAACGCCCAAGGTTTCGCCCTCGGCGTGCTTGGACAAGAACTTTTTCAAATTCTTACCAACCTTGGAGTCGACGAGGGTCGCCGCCGCCGCGAGCGCCTCCGTCGTGTTTTCAAACTTACTGAACGCCTTCATGGACACCATCTTCTTCGCGCCCTCCACCGTGCTGAAAGCGTCTTGCAATTTCTATTCATTCACCGCAAAAAAAACGAGACCACGTTCCGTCAGTACACGCGTCGTTCGCCGCCCCTCCTCCGCCTCTCGCCCT